>ENA-ORBV01008380-ORBV01008380.1-microbial-mat-metagenome-genome-assembly--contig:-NODE-8380-length-17397-cov-7.651097_pt1 | contig 17397 bp, 18 predicted proteins | sample MGYA00237777_ERZ505514 | MGnify/ENA primary metagenome ERZ505514 (study PRJEB26160, sample SAMN06269048) | microbial mat metagenome | isolation source: Oligotrophic lake microbial mat | place...
GCCCCATTGTTTCCATGCGTAGCATCGTAACCGCCGTCGCACCCATTTGTCGATTTCACGCAGAGGGCTCAACACTTTGGCAATTCCGAAGTAAGCTTTCCACCCCGTCAGGGCTGTCTTCAACTCTTTTCAGAGGAGAACCCTCGAACCCTTAAATCGTCGAAGTATTGAACTCATGGCGCGCTTGACAACTCCAAACGTCCACTTCCACCACCTTAATCACAAGACAGGAGACACCGTGAAAATCACGAAAACCCTCAGGAAAACCAGTTATCTGGCAATTTGCGTATTGCTGACATGTTCTGCCTTTGCCCAGGCCCAGGCATGGCCCGGCCAAACCATCAAGATCATTGTTCCGTTTACCCCTGGTACAGGGATGGACACCATTGCCCGTGCCGTGTCACCCAAACTCAGTGAGCGCCTTGGCCAGCCGGTGATTGTGCAAAACACCCCCGGCGCCAGTGGCAACATTGGTGCTGATGCAGTTGCCAAGTCAACGCCCGACGGCTACACCCTGCTGATGGGTGCCAACACCATGCTGATCGCCTCCCAGCTTTACCAGAACGTGCCTTTCAATCCTGTGAAAGATTTTTCTTCGGTGTCAATGGCGGCCTACGGCACGCTGATGCTGGTGTCCAACCCCAAGACCAACATCAAGTCCTTGAAAGATCTGCTGGCTTTGGCTAAATCCAAACCCGGGTCCATCAGCTACGGCTCGCCTGGCGTCGGCACGCCGCACCATATGGCCATGGAACTGCTGAAGTCCGAAGCCCGGATTTCGGTGCTGCACATACCTTACCGCGGCACTGCAGGCTACGTTCAGGATTTGCTGGGCGGTGAACTGGCGGTCGGCTTTTTGCCAGTGCATGTGGCGCAGGGTTTTGTGACAGCGGGCAAGCTCAATGCTCTGGCCGTTGGCAGCGCCAAACGCAACTCTGCCGCGCCTAGCGTGGAAACCATGCAGGAGCTTGGCATGAAGGGCCTCGACGTTGACATGTGGTACGGGTTTTTTGTGCCCACCCGCACACCGGACAATGTTGTCACACGCCTGAACACCGAAATTACAGCGATTATGAAGCTGCCAGACGTTCAATCGCTACTGACCAAAGGCGGCCTGGATGCTTCTTCTTCTACACCAGCTGAGCTCACGAGCATCGTCGGCAAGGATTACCAGCGCTGGGGCAATGTGATCAAGACCAACGGAATTGCAGCTGAATAAATAATTAGCGAGCAAACGAGCAAATGAACGATTTGACACAGACCAAAAACTCATATGACGCCGACGTGATCATCGCCGGTGGGGGCCCGGTGGGCATGGGTTTAGCCGTCGAGTTGGGGCAGCGTGTTGTTCGATGCATTGTGGTGGAGCGGTACGAAAAACCTCAACCCATCCCGAAGGGACAAAATCTGACCACCCGCACCATGGAGCATTTTCATGCCTGGGGGGCAGAAAAACAATTACGTGCTGCCCGTACCATACCGCCCAACTATGGCATTGGCGGCTTGACTACCTATGGCACCTTGCTGGGCACCTATTCCTACAATTGGTTCCAGCGCGATCTGGTCAAGCCCTACTATTTCCAGGCCAATGAGCGCTTGCCACAGTACGCAACCGAGGCGGTGCTGCGTCAACGGGTATCTGAACTTCCAGCGGTTCAAACGATGTATGGCTGGGAGGCCGACAAAGTAACGCAGGATGACACTGGCGTCACTGTGTCGATCAGAAGCCGTGCAGATAACCAGACGCGCGATTTGCGCGCGGACTATGTGGTGGGCTCGGACGGTGCGCGCTCGCGGATACGGGATCAAGCAGGCATCACCCAGACCCGCACAGGCAACGACAGATTGATGGTGTTGCTGGTGTTTCGGTCGATTGAACTTCACAAGTTGCTGGAGCGGTATCCCGACAAGGCTTTCTACAACGTCCTGCACCCAGAACTCAAGGGGTACTGGAAGTTTTTTGGGCGCGTCGACCTTGGCAGCACGTGGTTCTTTCACGCACCCGTTCCACCTGGGACGACTGTCGACAACTTCGACTTCAAGGCCTACCTCACTGAATCGGTTGGCGAACCCATCGACATTGAATTCCAATACATCGGGTTTTGGGATTTGAGGTTCATGTTGGCGGACGCCTACCGCAGTGGCCGGGTGTTTATTGCAGGCGATGCTGCGCATAGCCATCCCCCCTATGGTGGCTACGGGGTCAACTCGGGTCTGGAAGATGCCAGAAACATTGGATGGAAACTCGCGGCCACCCTGCAAGGTTGGGGCAGTGAGGGTTTGCTGGATTCCTACGATGCTGAACGCCGCCCGGTCTTCAGGTCAACCATCGACGACTTCATTGCCAAGTCAATTGAAAACGACAGTACCTTCCTGCATGCTCACGACCCTGAGCGTGATCGTGATGCGTTCGAGAAAGCCTGGCAGGAACGCGCTGCTGGCGCTGTTGGCGAGATCCATTCTTTCGAGCCCAACTATGAGGGCTCTCCTGTTGTGTGGCCTAACGCGGCTGCCGATGGTGTGTGCAGTGCCAAGGGGTCCCATGTTTTCGAGGCGCGTGCTGGTCACCATCTCGCGCCCGCCATACTTCCTTCGGGAAAGAATGTTTTTGAGGTTCTCGGGGCTGGATACGCCTTGCTCGCTATCGGTGTCGCGCAGACCACAGTTGACCGCTTTCGGGATGTAGCGGCTGAGCAAAATCTGCCATTGACGATTTGCACGACCCCAGCCGAGGGGGAGGTCTTGCGATACGCTACTCCGCTGGTGTTGGTGCGTCCCGACGCGTTTGTGGCATGGACAGGCAATACATCTGAAATCACAAACGACGCCATCCGGGACGTTCTGCAGACTGTTCAAGCCACTGAAGCTTCGCCGGCTTCTCTTTTGAGTCTGTAGGCCAAACGCGCTTCCGGGCCAGACCTTTTCGTCGGCTCCGTTTGATGTGGCGCAAAGTGGTGTAACTGCTGCACCTTGCAAATCCGTGCATATGCCCGACATAACCGTCAATTCAGGATCAATTCGGGATTCATACTCGATGACATTTCAATGCGCCAGCACAAAGGGAACAGGAAAATCAAACGGCATGTTTTTGTACCGGCCGGGAGGGGCTCGCCCGCACTGGGTGGCACACCGGGGAGTTTTGGGGGAGTCTTGGCTTGGCCAGTCGCAAGCTGGGCAGCCGCAGCCCCGCCGCCTGACCTGAAAGACGCCTGGGCATCGGGTAAACCCGCGCGCTTCGTGGCCCCTCACGGGGCTCGACTAGCGACAAGCGCAGCCCCTGCCCGCAGCCCGGGGTACCGGGCCGCCTTCACGCGGCCTGCTGAAAATCTCCGCGCGCCGGCGCCCGGGGCGGTGCCCGGGCTTGCAATCCCAGATGCGTCAAGATGCGCTCGATTACCCGCCGATTCGAGGATGGCGGCGATGATCTTGAGCTCGCCACCGCAGTTCGGGCAGTGTTCAAGGTTGATCTGCACCACGCGCTTGAGCAGCCGGACCTAGCTGATGCGCGCCGGCCGGCCATGCGCGCAGCCTGACTCGGTCGCGGTGAGCTCCGATTTGCCAGTGGCCTGCTCGGGGCCGTTCGGCACCACCAGTGCCCGCAATTTGGCGTTGGGCGCCAGCACCCCATGAAACCGAATGGGGTTCAGCTTGGGCCGCAGCACCAGCGCCGCCAGGCGCTGCATGAACTCCAGCGGCGACATCACGATGTGGGCGGTGCCGTCGCCGCCAGGCGGTCTGGAGTTTAAGCACCACCTGCCCGGCGACATGCGCCGCGCCCCGCACGAGGGGCAGAACCCGCGTCGATTGCAACTGAACGCCACGAGCTTGTCGTGGCCGCAATCGGCGCAGCGCAGGCGCAGGAAGCCATACTCCAGAACTCCGCATTCGTGGAACGCGTCGAACCCGTCACGGACGAAATGCGGCAGTCCAGCGCCAGTGGCCGCCTCCGCAAGAGCAGCCAGATTCGTGGCGGAGCAACCGAGCGCCTGACCTTCACACACCAAAACCGCTTGAGACAGCTGCGTGACCTGATCGGCCGGAACTGGCTGCCTGGGGCGCTGCGTGTGACGCGCTCAGATGCGGCTGATATCCGGCCTGGCCATCTGAAGCAGGGAGTTTCTTTGAGCGGGTGTTCCGGTGACGAGCGTCCCGGGTATCCACCCCGAGGTGCACGGGCGTGGTCATCCAAGCGCAGCCGCCGACGCGTTGCCCAAGCCACTTTTCGGTACCGGCGCGGCGCAGCGCCTAGCATGGTGGCCACCTTGTCGGAATGAAAACGGGCAATTGCCTTGCGCCCTGCATTTGAATGGGGGTCTAGATCTATCCATGCTCCGCGCGGCAGATCAGCCTTCCAGTCGCGCCGCACCCAGCGATACTCATGCCACTCCTGCTTGCGGCGAAATGTACGTGCCATGACGCAGCTCCCTTTGTCGGTAACTACGTCACGGCAATCTCCTACTCAGGGCAGGTCAACCAGTAGAACTCGACAACACGGACTGACCCGCATTGGCACCTCTGTTCGCTCAGCCCAATGTTGCGACCATTTCAATCTTCGGTGCGATCGCCTGGACCATCTTCTGAATCCCATGCCCCGGATTGGTCTGCCTGCTCGAGACGACCAACCCCAGTTTTTCCAGCATGCCAATGTCCTTGGTGATTGCCGAGCGATTACGATGCAAACGCGTGGTCAAATCGTTGATGGTCTTTGGCTCTTCCATGATTTCGAGCATCAGCCGCCGGCGCGACTCCGACAAAACCGTGAACATCCGCTGGGGGTCTTCAAAGGAAAGCGTGACTTTCCCGTCAAAGACCTTCCCCTGATCGGCCTTGCGGGCAGCTTCTCTTGCGCGCGCGAAAAATCCCGCTGAATCTCCCGTGCGAACGGACACTTTGGTCATGACTTCTTTCTCCGGTTCAACTTGACAATCTCCGCCCACTCTTGCTGGAAGCGCTCGAGCGTTGCCTCATAACTGGTAAATTCAACGGCCTGAACCTTGCCCATGAAATGGCGATGGTGATAGTCGTGCGCGTTGTCAAACCCCAATACCCGCCCGTTGTCGCCCTGGTGCATCGCATGGTTGATAAAGGCCAGGTTGTACCGCGTCACCACAATTCGACTGCTGAGCCGATAACCCCAGACTTCATAACTCAGCAACCCGCCACCAGACTTCGCCTTGAGCTCGAAGCGCTCCTGCTCAAGCAAGGTTTCCGGGGTCGCTTTTGCCATAGGTTTCGGTCTACAGGTGCGCCAAATCGTAGCACACCTGGTTGACGACAATTACCTTGGCGTCGCGTGTTGAGACGATGGTTACGCCTTCGCCCACCTCGACCACGAGGCCCGGGCCTTCGTGGCCCAGAACAGCAGGAAATGACCTTCCGGATCGTCACCGCAGAGAGTGAAGGCGTCGGTGTGACACACGCCGGTGCAATGGACGTAAAAAACCAACCTTTGCGGGGTTGGTTTTTGAATGCTTGGCTGGGGCTCTATCACAAGATGCCCCGAAAGCCCCATGCTTACTGGATTTCCGGTGTGCTGCATGATTCAGTTACTGCAGAAGTTACTTTATGGCACGCGTACTCATACCGTCGGACACGACGATTCGCAACATCAAGCCTGGTGATCGGCGCAAGCGGTTGAACGACGGTGAGGGGCTCTACCTGCTGTTGTTCGGGGAATAGGAAATTCAAACGGGAATAGAACAGGAACAGCATTGGGTCAGGCCTATACCTTCTACTGACTAGAAGGTATAGGCCTGACCCTGACCCTTCAGCCCCCTGCGGCGCCAGGCCCCAGGCGGCAATCCGTACTCACGCCGAAAGGCCCGACTGAATGCCGTATCGGTCTGGTAACCAACGTCTTCGGCAATGCGCGACAACGGTGCCGTGCTGCGACGCAGCAAGTTGGCGGCCAGCATCATCCGCCACTGGGTCAGGTAGGCGATAGGCGAGCTGCCGACCAGGTGCTGGAATCGTTCGGCCAGCACGGAGCGCGACGTGCCCGATTCACGTGCCAGGTCCTCCAGGGTCCAGGCGAATGCCGGGCGGGCGTGCAGCGCCTCCAGAGCCGCGCCAACGATACGGTCGCCCAGGCCGGCAAGCCAACCGGTGCGTCCTGCGTGCTGTTCGTTCATGTATTGCCGCAGCACTTCGATGAACAGCACCTCGGCCAGCTTGGACAACACGCCGTCGCCGCCGGGACGGGGTGAGCGTGCCTCGACCAGCGCGTAACGCACCGAGGCCTCAAGCCAGTCTCCGGCGTTTGATCCGCGCAGGTTGACGCGCACCACCGGTGGCAAGCCGGCCAGCATCAGACCGGCCAGCCGCGCATCACAGGCCATGTAGCCGCAGATCAGACGTGTCGTCGGGCCCCCTCCGCCATAGGCCAGAGTGCGCGGCCGACGGGCCAGCACCGTCGCCAGGCTCGCACCGCGGGCGGGCGGCAATCCGATAGCCGAGGTCATCCGGTGGGCGTCGCCCTGGGGAAAGAGCACTGCGTCACCGGCTTTCAATTGCAAGGGCGATTGCCCGTCGAGTTCGACGAAACATTCCCCTTCGGTGATGAGGTGGAAGATGACGACACGCTCGGCGTTTGGCTCCAGGTAGGACGCTGCGGTGTCAGCATCCAGTGACTGGTAACACCAGGGAGCGGTGAACCGACCCTGGATGAAGATCGCACCGACCAGATGAACGACGCGCAGCGTCTCGGACAGGGCATCCATCAGCTGCCGCCGGCCGCCTCCGGCCCTGCTGTGCGGCAGGCCGTACGCGGCGGGGCAAAAAGCCGTGGGACGGACCGGCGTCTTGCTGCGAGGGTGGCTCCGCCGCGGCTGGCGGCGTCGTGCGCTTGCGCTGCGGCGATTCGGTGGTGGTTCATCTTGGCGTCTAGTGTGGCGGCAACAACGCCAAATGCCAAGTGCCAAGTGCCAAATGCCAAGTGGCCGCGGCAAGGCGGCGGCTCCAGCGGACGATCAGACAAGTTGGCCGGATGCTGGAACAGGCGCGCGCGGCTGAACAGGCATTGCGCGGACGCGCGATCAGGTGCGGGCGACGATTGGGCAGGACAGATGCAGTCTGCCAGGCGCCTACTGCTTCACAAGGCCAGGGTATTTCGATTCGGGCCTCTACCGCGAAGCCATCGCTGGCTGCGCCAACCCAAAGGAGACATCACATGCCTTTCATCAACGTCAAACTCATCGAAGGCGTCTTTTCAACCGAATAGAAAGCCCAGATCATCCGCAAACTCACCGACACCCTGGTGTCTATCGAAGGCGAGGCCATGCGGCCCGTCACCTGGACCGTGATCGAGGAGGTCAAGAGTGGCCACTGGGGTATAGCAGGCAATCCATTGACCACAGCCGACGTCAAGGCGCTGGCGGCATCGAAGCCGGCCGTGCCCGCCTGAACTGGCGCCACACAACCCGCCCTTCGCGCGAGAGGGGTGGGTGGGTGATTGCCGCATAACCGACACTGAGAGCGTGAGCCACCATCCACAGGGAGCGCTGATATGAAGCACCAGGAAAATATTCGAAATGCCTTCAATCGCATGGAGCATGTCTTTGGCAAACGCCCGGCCACGGCCTTGGGCAGCGGTGTGATGAGCGCGCGGCTCGTTGACGGATTGCGCTGTGAGGCGCGTGAAGCCGACTGGCAGTTCACGCTCGACATGCCCGTTGGTGCCGGCGGAACCGACGCGGGACCGACGCCCGGCGTGTTTGGGCGTGCCGCGCTGGCCAGTTGCCTGGCCATGGGCTACGGCATCTGTCTGGCGCGTGCAGGCATCACACCCAAAAGCCTCGAAGTCGTGGTGGAGGCGGACTACGACAACCGCGGTCTGCTGGGCATGGCTGACGTCTACCCCGGCTATCTGGCGGTGCGGCATACGCTGTACCTCGAATGCGACGCACCGCACGACGCGTTGCAGGCCGCCATCGACGAGGCGCAACGCTGCAGCACCTACCTGCATGTTTTCCGCGATGCGCAGTCCGTGACAGGACAGGTGGTTTTTGGCCCGCGTCCGCAGACGGCGTAGCCGCATGGACGCACGACTGCAACTGCGGGTCCAGCGTTACGGCTGGGACCGCGCGGCGGCGCATTACGAGCAGGCTTGGCTCCATGCACTCGCCCCGGCCACGGCCGCCGTACTGGCCCGTGCGGCGCTCCGGCCTGGCGAGCATGTGCTCGACGTGGCCTGCGGATCGGGCGTTCTGACCCGCGCCGCCTGGCCATTGGTGGCCCCTGGCGGTGGAGACGTCCTCGGCACCGACCTGTCGGAGCAGATGCTCGCGCAGGCGTCCGGGCAGTTGCCTCAATGCCGCTTCGTGCGCGCCGACGCGCAATGCCTGGAGGATGGCCTTGGAGCCGAAGATTTCGACGTGGTGCTGTGCGGTCTGGGATTGATGTACATGCCCGATCCGGAGCGCGCTCTGGCCTCCATGGTGCGCCGCCTGCGTCCCGGCGGTCGCCTTGTCGTCTCGGTATGGGGCGAACGACGGGCCTGCGCCTGGGCTGATCTGTTCCCGATCGTGGATGCACAGGTGCACTCCGAGGTCTGTCCCATGTTCTTTCGCCTCGGTGGCGGGGACGCGCTGGCATATGCCCTGCGCAACGCAGGGTTGCGCAGCGTGGCGACGGACCGTATCACGACGACGGCGGACTACGCCGACGCGCAGAGCGCCTGTGATGCGGCATTTGTTGCCGGGCCAGTCGCTCTGGCTTACTCCCGCTTCGATGATGCAACCCGGGCTGCCGTGCGCACCGAGTACCTGGCCTCCATCGCGCCTTGGCGCGTGCAATCGGGCTACAGCCTGCCTGGAGAGTTCGTGATCGGCTCTGCCTGGCTTCCTTAACGTGAAAGACAGCAACAAGAAGGCGCGGATATCCCTGACCTCACGTTAACGTGAGGGCGCGAATCTGGTGGTCATCGATGCTAAGTCGCCAGGGGATTTGCTGTTCAGGGAGCGGGTGGACGGTGTCTGGCTGGCCAGCCCGGCTCGGACAATTTTCGGGAATACTTTTAAGCCGAGCGGTTGATTCTTTCATGCCGATATCGGCCGGTCTGCGTCGCCAGAACCGCGACGGGAAATCTGCCAACAGCCAATGCGTGTCTCAAATGATGGCCAGCAAAACAGCCACTTTTGAGTAGGTTCACACAACACCGTGGATCCGGTCAAACCTAGGATCGGTCTGGTTCTTCACGCCTTGGAGGACACGACGATGCACTGCAGCACACCGAAGATTTCTGGGGTAGCAAGTGGCACGCTGAATCGGCCTACCCCTTAGGGATGTCGGTGTCCGACGTAACAAGGCCTTACAACATGTGGGGCGGAGGTGTTGTCAGAAGTGCCCATGCTCGCGCGCGTAGATCGCGATCAGCACGAATACCGCCATCCAGATCGTCTCCACCAGCAGCAAGGTTAACGGTCGCCAGCCGGCCTTGGCCAGTTGCTGAAACGAGGTCTTGATACCCAGTGCCGCGATCGCCACCACCAGACACAAGCGCGAAAAATCGCTCAGGACTTTGCCAACCTCGGCCGGGACGAAGCCCAGCGAGTTGATCGCCACCAAAACCACAAACACCCAGAGGAACCAGGGCACCAGGGGTTGCTTCTTCGTCACCGCGTTGCCGCCATTGGCGGCAATGTGTGTCGCGCTCGGTCTTGAACATGGCAGAGACCACCACCACCGCCAGCATCGCGACTCGGAACAGCTTGACGATGGTGGCGTAGTCGCCCGTCGGGTGGTCAATCGTGTAGCCCGCACCCACCACCTGGGCGACGTCGTGAATGGTGCCGCCCAGGAACAGACCGGCGAGTTCGGGGGGCAGGCTGAGCGCGCGCGCGATCAGCGGGTAGGACACCATGGCAATGGTCGAGAAGACCGTCACTGTGACCACCACCATGAGCGTGAAGCGTTCACTCTCCTTGGTGCGCGGCAATACCGAGGAGATCGCCAGCGCGGCCGAGGCGCCGCAAATCGCCACCGCGCCGCCTGAGAGCACGCCCTGGGACCGGTCAAGACCCAGGCGCTTACCCAGGAAGTAACCCACAAGCAAGGTGGTGATGACGGCCGCGATCACGATCGCGGCCGTCGACCAGCCAAGACTGGCGATCTGCGTGGCGGTGATGCGCGCGCCCAGCAGGCCCACGCCCAGACGCAGCACGTTGCGCGAACAGAACTCGATACCGGGCTTGGCTTTGAGGTCAGTGCTGAGGTAGTGGAAGGCAACGCCAAAAAACAGCGCGTAAAGCAGCTGTGGGCCGCCGTGCAGCATGGAGACCAGGGTAGCGGCCATGGCCACCACACCGGCCAGCATCGTGCCGGGCAGCACGTTCATGGCGAACTTCACCGGCTGAAATCCGTCGTCTGCGGCACTCATTCCTTTGCTCCCCGGCCTGCGGCTCGGGCAGCCACCAGCACCGCCAGCGCGCACGAGGTGATGCGCGCGGTGATCGAGTCGGAGCGGCTGGTCAGGATGATCGGTACCTTCATGCCCAGCACCATGCCCGCGCATTCAGCACCGGCCATGTAGACCAGTTGCTTGTAGACCATGTTGCCGGCCTCCAGGTTCGGCAGCAGCAGGATGTCGGGGCGGCCCGCCACTTCGTAGACGGTGCTTGGACGCCAACTACCCACAACTCAACGTTCTGGTTGGCGCCGAGCCAGGCGCAGCAAAATTCATACTGCGGGCGGCATTGAATTTGGCCAAAAGGTCTTGCAGGGCTTTGCCACCGTGGTTGGCGAAATAGGCCACGATAGTCAGCGGCACGTTTCGCCCAACCGAGATGAGCTCGCGCAACTTGCCCTCCTTCAAATCCTGAGCAATCAAGGCACGAGGAAGCCACGCAACGCCCTGGTGCATCAGTGCCATTTCGCGCAATCCCAAACTGAACTCACTGACGCACTGCACTGCCACCAGGCGATCGCGCATGAGCTCAGGCAAGGCATGGATACGCACAGCTTGCCCAAAGAAGCTCTCGGGCGGAAAGCACAGCAATGGGAGAGGGCAACCAGGCGCCAAGAAATCCGCCGACGCACACAACTTGGCGCTGGCCACGAGCACCAGCACATCTTCACCCAGGACGCACGGGGTGGCCAGCTGTGACGGTACGCCGCTGGCGGACTGCGGACTCTCATAGGTCAACAAGATATCTGCCTGGCCACGCATCAGCAGGGTCACACCTTCGTCGCGGTTCTCTGAACGGATCCGAAAGCGCTGTTCAGGCATGAGTGCACGAAGCTCTTCCAGAAAAGTCGGCAGATAGGATGCGGCGAGGCTGTGCTGCGCGACCATGACCAGACCTGGACTGTGTGTAGCGTCAGATTTCAGAGTGGCTTGAAACTCGTAGATGCGCGTCGCCAGGAGCCGAAACGCTGCTTCATGTCGGGTTGCCAAGGGGGTGAATCGAAGCGGTTTACGCGAGCGGTCAATCAGGTCGACGCCCAGCCATTTCTCTAGCAGCTGGATGCGGCGAGAAAAGGCTGGCTGCGATATGTGGCGCTTTTCAGCCGCGGCTGAAAAAGTGCCCGTCTCGATCAGGGCCAAGTAGTCATCCAGCCACTTGAGTTCCATGGGCGCTCCGGTGCACGTTGTTGGGGTAGCTGCAGTCTATTGCGGCAGCGAGGCGCCATGGAGGCGCACAGCACGACTCAAGCTCCAAGCGACTCTATCCAGCGACGCTTGGCGACATGGGCTGGTTGCTGGGCCAAAGCAGAAAATCCAACACCACGGTGTGAAAGAGTTGGGGGTACTCAAGGTGGAGTGCATGCGAGCAATGGGGCAGCACAGCCAAGGAGGCGCCGGCAATTTCGCGCCACAAGGTCTCGACCTGGGGCCATTGGTAGCTGCGGTCCTGGTCCCCCCAGACGATGAGCGTGGGTTGGGTGATTTGAGACAGATTCGCTCTGCCATCCCAGCGCTCCATTGCCCAGAGCCCGGCTTCTGCGGCCTGCGCGCTGGCTTGTGCTGCCAGATCCCCGAGTGCCTCCGCCATGGGTGAAGCCTCGCGGTGCAACAGCCAGGTGGCGCTGATGCGCCGTGCTGTGGCCTCGACACCATCTTGTGCCAGGCGTTCGCGTGAGCGCACCATGGTTTCAAACCGCCCCGGCAGCAAGCCCAATGGGCCGGTTCCGTACAGCACCAAGCGATTCACGCGCTGTGGTGCGAGGCGCACGATCTCCTGCACGATCATGCCGCCCATCGAATGCCCCAACAGGTGAAAGCGCTGCACGTCCAGCCGATCAAGACAGTCCAGCACAGCCTGCGCATGGCCCGTAATCTGATCAGGCGACGTCAGGTGGCGGCTCCTGCCAAAGCCTGGCAAGTCCATGGCGATCACGTCCAGGTGCGGGCTCAAGGCCTTTATTTCAGCTGCCCACTGGCTGGAGCCGCCCAAATATCCGTGTACCAGCACCAGAACTTCACCGCTGCCGGCACGCTCGACATGCAGTGCGCCCATCGTCATTTCATCACCGACGGCAACCACAGGGCCACCTCAGGCGCGGAGATGATCAGCCCGATCAACACCACCATGCAGGCCAGGAAAGGCACGCATCCAATGATCACGTCTTTGAGGGGAATCTTCCCTCGGCTGATGCCCTGAATGACATACAGGTTGAGCCCCACGGGCGGGGTAAGCACCGCAATTTCCATGGTGATGGTGAACACAATGCCAAACCAGATAAGGTCGAAGCCGGCTGCGTGCATCAGTGGATAGATCGTGGGCAGGGTGATGAAGGTCATCGACACTGGCTCCAGGAACATGCCCAGAATCACGTAGAAAGCGATCACGATGGCCAGCACCGTGTACGGGCTAAGCTCGTACGACAGGAACAGTTCGGTGAACTGCTGTGGTACCCGGAAATAGGTGAGCACAAAACCGAACAGCACCCCGGCGGAGAGCAGCAGCCCCAGGTAGCCCATGGTGCGCATGGTCGCCATCAGGGAATCTTTGAACCCGCTCATGGTGAGCCCTCCCACCCAGAAGGCCAGTATGGTGGTGACGAGCGCGGCCACCGCAGCGGCTTCGGTCGGCGTTGCGATGCCGGCGTAGATCGACACGGTGATGACCAGCCCGATGACGAAAATCGGGCCTATGGCCAGCAGCAAGTCACGCACGCTGGCGCGGGGCGACTTTTCTGCGTTGGGAATGTGACTGGGGTACAGCCGACCCCAGATGTAGACCGTCAGCGCAAACAGCGTCACCAGGACCAGGCCCGGAATGACGCCCGCGATGAACAGCTCGCCAATCGACTGGTCGGTCACGATGCCGTAAAACAGCAGGATCAGGCTGGGCGGTATCAACACGCTCAGCGTGCCGCCGGCGGCCAACACGCCACTGGACAACCGGTTGTTGTAGCCCAGCTTCATCATCTGAGGTAAAGCCACACCGCCAATGGTGAGCGAACCCACCATGGAAGAGCCGCACACCGCGCCAAACCCGGCGCAGGCAGCAATGCTGCCGTAGGCCGCCGAACCCCGCACCCGAACACCTTTGTGCATGAACTGGTACAGATTCGGCCCAATGTTGGATCGCCCGATGAGCTCACCCAGAAACACGAACAGTGGCACTGCCAGGAGGATGTAGTCGATCCAAACCCCCCACAGCTTCAGCTCGGTACTCACCAGCGCGGTGGACCAGCCCTGGATGAACAACAGGAAGGGCATTGAAGCCAGGGCCAGCGCAAATGGAATGGGCAGCCCGATGCCGATGAACAGCACCAGCAGCGCCAAAAGGCCAAGGCCCACGTGATACCACTCCATGATCAACTCCTGCTTAGTTCTTTGAATCCGCTTCTGGCGGTTGGGAAATGACCGAGGTCAGGCGCACGCCGGCATACAGCGTGAAGACCAGCAAGGCAAAAGCTCCTGGCGCCCAAAACAGGTAGCGCGGCCACAGCAGGATTTCCGAGGCCGATCCTGAGTCGTACGACCGGTAAGTGGCATCCACCGCGGCGATCGAGAAGAACACGCCCACCAGCAACATCAGCGCCAGGTTGAAGGCCTCCAGCGCGCGACGGGCGCGTGGCCCTAGCGCATCCATCAGGAAAGACACCCTGGGATAGGCGTTTTCTTTGAGGGCGAAGGCCAGGCCCATGAACGCAGCGGGGAACAACAGCATGGCCGTGGCTTCGGTCACGGTGCCGTCCGGGTTGCCCAGCACATACCGCGTGAATACGCCGTACGAGATCCACACCGTCTGCACTAGGATGATGAGTGCACCCAGACCGGCCAGCCAGACGGCCAGCTGCTCGATGCCGCGTTGAATGGCCGCGAGCATGCTGGATCAGAGCGCGTTCTGGCGGAACAGGGTGCGCACTTTGCCGGCGAGTTCGGGGCCACAGCCGGCATCCACCTCGCTGGTCCACTTGCCCACCACGCTGTCCGACAGGGCCTTGCGCTTCTCAGCGGTGATCTTGGTCACGGTGCCACCTTGCTTGACGGCATCGGCCATGCTCTCGTCGACCCATCGTTCGTACTGTGGCTTGAGCCAGACTTCAGACTCCGCTGCCGCTGCCTGCAAGGCCTTCTGATCGGCCGGGGACAGAGAGTCGAACTTCTTCTTGCTGATCATGTACTGGATGTTGCCGTAGAACAGGTTGGACTGAACCATGTGCGGCATCACGCCCCAGAGCTTCCAAGCGCTGTAGGTCGCAACACCCATGTTGATGCCGTCCACCACGCCGCGTTCGGCGGATTGGAACACCTCTTTGGGTGCAATGAACACTGGCTTGCCACCCCAGGTTTCGATCATCATGGAGACCATCGGGCCGATGGAGCGCACCAGTTGGCCGTCAAGCTTGGCAAGATCGGTGTTGGGTTTCTTGAACCACCACTCCTGGTCGTACGAATAGTTGGAGTTGATGAGAGGCACCAGCCCGGCTTTGGTCGCTTCAGGTGTTATTAGAGTGGCATAAGCGGAATCGAGCGCGATCTGCTTCTTCATGTCAATGGCCACCGGATACAGCGAGGTCACCCGGTAGCAGGGCAGACGCTTGTCAGCCGACACCCAGCTGATATCGGAGACGCCGCCGAGCATCGCGTCGATGCCCTCACTCCAACCGTGCAGGGTGGACGACGGGAATATCTCCACCTTGACCCGACCAGCCGTTTTGGTGTTTACGAGCTCGGCAAACTTCTTGAAGCCTTGGTAGCGAATGTCGACTTCATTGACGTAGGTCGACAAACGCAACGTGGTTTGTGCATGCGCGGTAGTGCCGAGCACTGCGGTAGCAGCAAAGGCGAGCGTGGTGAGGCGCAGCAGCGTGCGGGGATTTTTCTTGAACATCGTGATTTCTCCTGTTGAATAAAACAAAAAACCAAAAAAGATCAGCAGGGCCCGCTCTCGGCGTCCTGGCTCAGTGCCTTGCCTGAGCGCGACAGATCAGGCTTGCGGACCCTTGAGACCAAACGCCTGCCCGTAACCAAACAACGCAACCGACCCGCCGGTGTGCAGAAAGACCACGTTGTCCTTGGGCTGGAAATAGCCCTTACGAATCAAGTCAATCAGGCCCGCCATCCCCTTGCCCGAATACACCGGGTCGAGCAACAAGCCTTCTGTGCGCGCCAGCATCTCCACCGCCTCCAGCATGCCCGGCGTCGGCATGCCGTATCCCGAACCCACGTAGTCGCAATTGGCCATTACCGACTCACGGGGAACGCCGCCGCGCATGCGCATGTGATCAGTCGTGCGGCAAGCCAGGTCGTAAACCATGGTTTCCTGCTTTTCTTTGGGCGCGCGGGTTCCAATGCCCAGCAGCTTGATGTCGCTGTTGATGGCATGCAATCCGGCCACCAGCCCTGCTTGTGTGCCCGCGCTTCCAGTGGCGTGCACCAGATAGTCGATCTTCAAGCCGCACGATGCAGCCTGGCTGACCAGTTCAATGGCTGCATTGACATAGCCGAGTGCGCCCACCGGCGTTGAACCTCCGCCAGGAATCACGTAGGGCCGTGCACCGTCGCTGCGCATGCGCTCGGCCACCAGTTCCATTTCCTGCTGCATGTGGCTGGCGCCCGCGCGTCGCTCTACCGTGGCACCGTGCAAGCGGTCCAGCAACACATTGCCGTTGTCGGTGTAGTCCGGGTCGGTGCTGCCGGTGCGGTCTTCCAGCAAGATGTGGCACTTCATGCCCAGCTTGGCTGCGGCCGCTGCGGTCTGGCGCGTGTGATTGGACTGCGTTGCCCCCTGTGTGATCACCACATCGGCGCGTGCTGCGACGGCTTCAGCCATCAGGTACTCAAGCTTGCGCGTCTTGTTGCCACCGCTGGAAAGGCCCGTGCAGTCGTCCCGCTTGACCCACAGGCGAGGCCCTCCCAGTAAAGCCGTGAGATTTCCGATGGGCTCCAGTGGGGTCGGGAAGTGCCCAAGTTGAATGCGCGGAAAAAGAGACAGGTCCATCAGAAACTTTCGGTATTCGTTACTTTGGAAAAATTATGTCCTTGTCTTACTGTGGTGTCTAATCGATTTATTGGTTCGTATTTTTCGTTTTACGCATACTGAAAAATACTTAACCCATACCTAAAGCATTTTTCGTACCTGAAAAAATCTGGAAAACTGCACCTTCATAGTGCGTCGATCCTCGACCATCACGACTAGCGCGCCAACCCCAGGAACGCTTGGAACCTACGCGGCAGAAGAACAGCGGAGGTGCATTTAGAGGGCACGCGTCTTGTACGGTCAGGGCTTGCCCACGGGTTACCAAGCCCGCGCCCCGGATCAAGACATCCAACTCCAGTTTTTCTCGGCAACAAACCCTTGAGTCGCAGGACGCTATGTCCCTGCTACGAGTCTGCACCAGCGCGATCTGCGGATGATTTCCTGCGGCTGCCATGGGCGGCTGTGCTTCGGTCCGGGAATAGGAAAATCAAACGGGAATAGGAAATTCAAACGGCCTATTTTTGTGCCTACTGGGACGGATTCGACTGCTCGGGGCCGATCTGCTGGTGAGTTGTGGCCTGGCCAATCGCATGCTGGGCAGCCGCAACCCCACCGCCTGACCTCAAAACTGCCTCGGCATCGGGCAAACCCTCGCGATCAACAGGCCCTCGCCGGGCTCGACCCGCGCCAGGCGCAGCCCCTCCCCGGCAGCCCGGAGTGCCGGGCCGCGATCACGCCGCCTGCTGAAGATTTCCGCGCGCCGACGCCCGGGGCGGTGCCCGGGCCTGCAGTCCCAGGTGCGTGAGGATCCGCTCTATCACCGGTGCCTCCAGGATGGCGGCGATGATCTTGAGCTGACCACCGCAGTTCGGGCAGTGCTCGATGTCGATCTCAAACACCCGCTTGAGCAGCCGGGCCCAGCTGATGCGCGCCGGCCGGCCATGCGTGCAGCCTGGCTCGGTCGCGGTGAGCTCCGATTTGCCGGTGGCCTGCTCGGGGCCGTGCGGCACCACCATGGCCCGTA
>ENA-ORBV01008381-ORBV01008381.1-microbial-mat-metagenome-genome-assembly--contig:-NODE-8381-length-17397-cov-4.765300_pt1 | contig 17397 bp, 13 predicted proteins | sample MGYA00237777_ERZ505514 | MGnify/ENA primary metagenome ERZ505514 (study PRJEB26160, sample SAMN06269048) | microbial mat metagenome | isolation source: Oligotrophic lake microbial mat | place...
ATCTGAAACAGGAAAATTCGATTGAACTGCTGCTGGACAGCCACACGGACCGAGCCCACGCTCAAACCGTAACTGAGCAGGATATTGGTCAGCAGAGCGCCGAACATCAGGGTCATCCACGGCCAATATTCCACCAGGGTCGCGCCAATCCATAGCTCCATGATCGACTTGGCAAAAACCATGCTTGCAGCGATCACCGGATAGAGCGAAAACATGACCATCGACATGCCGGAGACCAGCAATCGCGGAATCGCAGACGTGTCTGTACCTGCGTCGAGCCTGGCCGAAACAGGAAACACAACCGAGACCGTCAACGCCAACACCGATTTCAGGAAACGCGGGAGGCGCATGATGACGTCGTACGTTGCAATACCGCTAGGCCCGGTCAGCAGACCGATCAACAAAACTGGCAATTGCCCTTGCACCGTGCCGAGCATCTTGCCTTGCGCAAATACCCATCCCATCGACGCACTCTCCACCACGGCTGCCAGGCGCACCACGGCAAATTCCTGCCACCGGAAGACGCCCGCGCGCATCACCCATGCGGCCAGCACACAGACGCGCAGGATCGACGTCGACAAAAATGCGTAGATAACCCAGGTAAATGGCTTTTCAAGCTGGATCAGCAGCAGGGTCACGATGGCGTACACGACAGTGGACGCCAGCTCTACGCCGCGTACCACCATGAATTTTTCGAAACCTCGAACGACTCCTTCGATGGCGATACCGGGGAACAGGATGAGCAACGCTGCTGCAGTAGCCCACCAGACAGCATGCATGTCGGCCTCAAGGTAAGCAGCGCTGTCGCCCGCAAACGCGGACATGTAAGGCGCGAGCAACGCGAGTGCGATCGCCATCACGATACCCAGCCCGACGCCTAAAACCACGATGGGCGCCAGGAGGCTGTGGCGGAACACGCTGCCACCGGACCGCCACTGCGCCGTCAATTTGGTCGCCAGTTCCAAAATGCCGCAGTCGAACATGCCCAGCAAGCCTGTGGGCAGGAACAAGCGGGCCAGGACAATCAAGCCGTAAGCGGGCAATCCATACGCGTTCAATATGACCGGCACCAACATCAGGCCGATTGCGCCAACGACCGCGAACGACGCCCCCGAGAACGCGACGTTACGCACCAACGAAGCCAGCGACGAAGTCAACGCGGGCCTGACCTGTGATCGATGCGCGCGATTCGGATCGCGGTACCGCTTGAACGTTTGATGCCAGCGATCGACGTCCCGACATGCCGCGACGCACCGACGCCAGTCGCCTGGGGTGCAACCGCGGTCAACCGCAGCATCGTCGCATTGACGTCGGGGAGCGTGAATTGCTTTGCGATCCTGCGCTTCTCCACGGTGGAATCGCTGGTCCAGCGTCTTATCCAACCCGCGAGGCGGTATCCCAGTAGCTGACGCGACCAGTGCACTGCGCGGCCACGCAACGATGGAGGTGCCGTTCCGAGCCTTACGCTGCCGCTGCTATGGTATTGCGCCAGTGCGTCTGCGACACGATCCGCGCAATGGCCATCAATGGAGTGGTAGACGTCGGCGATGACCTGATTGCGACGCATGACAACTTGCGCATCCGGTCGCGATCGACCGTCGGCAAAGGTCTGCTCCATCATGGCAGCAAGTTCGTCGACCGAAGTGGCGTGACGACTGACCTGCGACGGAGCAGGAACCCTGAGCGACGGTGTATCAAGCCAGGCCATTGAAATCGCTTCCCGCCCCAGCATCACCGCCTCAACCGCCGTCGAGCAGTTCAAATGCAGCAGCAATGCACAATGCTTCAGCCATTGAATCGACGTACCCTCCTGGCGAAGCAAGAAATTGGGCTTGGCAGTCAACGACTTGTAGACGTCGAGATTTTCGAAAGGATGCGGGCGCAGCACGAATCGCTGCTCGGGGAAGCGGTCGAGCAACTGTTCAAGCATGGCGATAACGCCGTCGAGCGCGATTCGCGCGTCACGGATGTATGCGTCGGCAAACTCTACCGTGAAACCGGCCTGCAACATGCTGCGCTTTTCGCCCTCGGCGCCGCTGGAGAATCGCGGATTGACAACCGGGAAGTTCGTGTTGACCAGCACGAATCCGGGCGCGACCGATGTGCCGGGCAAAGCGTTCAGCCATGGCTCTGCACAATAATCGTAGCGGGGACATCCGGTCAGGCGCAAGGCGTTTGGCGGCACGCGCCCATCGTCGATCAGGGCGGCGAACTGGCCGTCGCCCCACACGCAGTACAGATCGCACAACGGGGCGCCGCCGCTTTTCCCCACCATGCCGGCGAATTCCTGCGCGGTCTTGCCACCTGTCCCTTCGGTGTCCAGCACACACACGCGCATGCCGGCGCGGCGGTACAAGCGCAACATATCGAGATTGTTGGGTCGGACATAGTTCGCAACCACCCAATCAGGGTGAATCGCGAAAATGTCAAAACCCTGCTCGTACATGGGCACCAGCCAGACCTCGGCGCCACGTTGCGCCAGTTGCCACGCGACGAGCACCAGACCATCGAGGTCGCGCAACGGGTTGTCGACGATCAGACAGACCTTCAAAGCCATGATTGCCTAGATCAGGTCCCAACCCATCGGTGTACCTTTCTTGGCGTCCTTGGCGACCCTGCGACCGAGCAATTGGTCGAGGAACTTGGGAGGCAACCCGTACCCGGGGCGGATCGCGCGCAGGTTCTGCGGCGTCAGCATGTCTCCGGCCTTCAGATCGGCACATACATACAGTGAACGGCGAAAAACCAATGACTTCTGCTCCGCGGGCTGCGTGCCGTACCGAACCTTGCCGAGCCCTTGCCAGGCACGTTCGGTCTCTTCGACGAGCGCGCGCAATTCGCCCGGCTCGAGCGAAAAGCTCGAATCAACGCCGCCGTCGGCCCTTCGCAGCGTGAAGTGTTTCTCGACTACCGTCGCCCCAAGCGCCACGCTGGCAACCGCAACGCCCACACCCATCGTATGGTCGGACAGACCGACCTGGCAATCGAACAACTGGCGCATGTGGGGAATGGTCGCGATGTTCGAGTTCTCCGGTGTTGACGGATACGAGCTCGTGCATTTGAGCAAAATCAGATCGCGGCAACCCGCCTTGCGCGCGGCCTGGACGGTCTCGTCCAGTTCCGCAATGGACGCCATGCCGGTGGAAATGAACATCGGCTTGCCGGTGGCCGCCACCTTGCGAATCAGCGGAAGATCTGTATTTTCGAACGATGCAATCTTGTAGCAGGAGACGTCCAGACTCTCGAGGAACTCGACGGACGTGGTATCGAATGGCGTACTGAAAGGCACCATGCCGCGCGCGCGCGCGCGCGCAAATATGGGTTGATGCCAATCCCATGGCGTTTGGGCCTCCTGGTACAACGCGTACAACGACTTGCCCTTCCACAAAGAGCCCGGGTCGGATATGAAAAACTCGCCACTGTCCAGGTCGAGCGTCATGGTTTCGGCCGTATAAGTCTGAATCTTCAGACCGTGGGCGCCAGCATCGGCGGCGGCATCGACAATCTCCAATGCCCGTTCCAGCGACTGGTTGTGGTTCCCGGACATCTCGGCAATGACAAACGGCGCATTGCTTCGACCAACGCGTCGATCACCTATCAACAAGTCGGCTTCTGAGTTGCTCATGCCTGTAGCTCCTTCTCGTACGACATCGACATGCGGGTGTAGCCACCCGCTTCAAACATGGCCGCAGAAACCCGATTGGTTGCCAACACACGTGCCGTGACACGCCTGACTTGCGGCCGTTTGTGATGCAGGTATGACTCCGCCGCGGCAAGCGCCGCCGCCCCTACGGCGCGTAGCCCGGGTACCGCGAATATCGAAACCGTGGACTCAGCGCCGTCAATGTCGAATCGGATGACAGCGACGGGCGTGTCATCGCGCTCAGCGACCAGCAATAGCCGGTCTGGATTCGCAAGTGTGCGCTGCATCCAGGTGCAGTGCATGTCCCAAGCGATGGGCTCTGCATCATCGGAAAAACTCCTGACGGTGGCATCATTCCGCCAAGTGAAGATTGCCTTGCCATCTTCGGCATTCGCCGGTCGCACGGCAATTGCAAAGCCAGACATCGCGGCCATGACCCGGTCCACGCCCAATCCATCGCACTGAGCACCCGCTATCACTGCCATCCGCCTACGGGACGGCGCGTTATGGATCGCCGCATACAGATGCGCGCTGAGTCCCGTGGCCGTGGCAACAGACCGCGTGTCGGGGACGCAGACTGCACCCAGGTCGGCGAGCGCATCAAGCACGGGACGTTGATTTTCGGCCAATGGCCAGGCCACGGTTGGCAATTGCAGGGCACAGCGCTCCCAACTCGAACTTCCGCCCGCGCCAACGACAAGGTCAGTACGCGCCATGAGCGAAGCCATGTCCTGAACCTGCCAGTACACGCTGATCTGGCCGTATCCATCGCACGCGTCCTCGATTGCAGCGCGATGCGGGTTGGTTGCACCAACGACAACGTCCAGATCAATGTCGGGACGATTCAACAGAAGAAATGCCTCGATCGCTTTGCATGTCTCGTTTCCAGCATCCGATCCGCCAAAAAAGACCAATATGCGCCGGACAGGGTCGACAGACTCCACGACTTGCGGTCGCCGCGCTGCAAACTCCGGTCGCAAAAGGGCGTATCGAGGGCCGAGAAGCAAGCGGCACGTCGATAAAACGCGCGAACTGTATCGTTGCCGAATGGCCGGGAAATAGTTCTGATCGAGCAGAAGATCACATGCGTGGCGCCGGTCGGCAAGGTCGTCGATGACCATCAACCGCCCGACTTCAGGGCGCACCGCCTGCTCCCATCGATTGTCCAGCGCATAGTGGTCGACAACCAGCCAATCTGCACCACCCCATCGGCGAGCGGCACGCCTCGTCTGATCAGCATCCGAAGCCCATGAAATGTCTAGCCACTCTTTATGCTCCGGACCAGCAGTCTCCGCTCCCGATTCCGACGCCTGGTCACGCTGCAATAGCGTCAGCGTGTGCCCCCGGCTTCGAATCAGGTTATCAAGGTCACCCGCGAGCACGCGTGCCACAAACAACACTTCGCCGCCGTCGCGGCTGACACGATCGGCCAGTGTCAAGCAGCGCATGAGATGCCCGGTTCCCATGACGATTGACGCGTCACAGCGAATCACCAACTTCACGCGGCGCTCCCATTGCCCGTTTGCCATGCGCGGAACATCAGTTCTGCGCGCAGCCAGTCAGCCGGCGTATCAATATCCTGGACTTGGTGCTGCGGCAACTCCACCGCCAAAGAAGCGTGCGAGAAAAGCGGCACATCGTCGAGGAAAGCTTGCGCGCGACCCCAATAAAATTGGCCGGCATCGTGGAACGCCTCCTCCAAGTCCTGTGAGCGCGTGAACATGTGCTCCGGGTGGATTGCCTCGATCTCCCGGTTTGCGTTGATACGCAAGGCGCGCTGAATCGCAAACGGAAACCGGGTCACCGAAAAAGCGTAGCCATGGGCAGACGTTCGGAGCATGACCTCGGCCCTGCGCAGATCTTGCACACAAATGAAAGGGGCGGTCGCGTACAGGCAGCAGACCAGATCGAATGGCTCGCTTTGTGCCTGGCACCACCGCAGGGCGTGCTTGACGACATCGGCGGTGCCGGTTCTGTCGTCGGCCAGGTGGGCCGGTCGCATGTACGGAACATCTGCGCCGTATTGCCGCGCGACAGTTGCAATCTCTTCGTCGTCCGTCGAGACGATGACCCGGTCAAACAAGCCACTCGCGCGCGCTGACTCGATCGAGTACGCAATGATCGGCTTTCCAGCGAACAACTTGATATTCTTGCGCGGGATTCGCTTGCTCCCGCCGCGAGCGGGGATGACCGCCAGATTCATTTCAGTACCGCCCGGCCGTTCCGATGGTACCGACGGCCCCCTCTGGGGGCAGCGAACAAAGTGAGCGTGGGGGTAGTTTCATTGCAGCATGCCACGCAAAGTTGCGACCACTTTCTGCTGGTCTGTTGCCTCAAGCGTCGGGAACATGGGCAGACTGATCGCGCCGGCGTAATAGTGCTCGGCCTGCGGGAAGTCACCGTCACGAAACCCGAAGCGACGGTACCAGGGTTGGGTGTGCACCGGAATATAGTGCACGTTGACGCCGATGTCGGCTTTTCGCATCCCATCGAACACGGCCTTGCGCGCGTCGGCCTGATGCAGGCGAATCGGATACAAGTGAAGCGCCGAGCGGCTGTCCGGGCTTTGCCACGGCGTTGTCAGGGGCAGGTCTGCCAGTTGCGCATCGTAGACCTTCGCTATCTCCTGCCGGCGCTGCACATAGGCGTCCAGGCGCGAAAACTGACTCAGACCCAGCGCAGCCTGCAGTTCGGTCATGCGGTAGTTGTACCCGAGTTCGATCTGCTGGTAGTACCAGGCTCCGGCCGATGGCCCCTCCATGTCGTTGTCGTCCCGAGTGATCCCGTGGCTGCGCAGGACCTGCATGCGCTTGGCCAGGGATGCATCGTTCGTGACGGCCATGCCCCCTTCGGCCGTCGTGATGATCTTGACCGGATGGAAACTGAAAACCGTGATATCGGAATGACGGCAGCTGCCCACGGGCTGTCCAAGATAACTTGCCCCTACGGCGTGCGACGCATCCTCGACGATGCAAAAACCGAACTGATCGGCGAGCGCTCGGATGGCGCGCATGTCACACGACTGGCCCGCAAAATGCACGGGAACGACAATTTTTGGCAGCTTCCCGACCCTTTTCGCGTCGGTCAGTTTGCGCTCGAGGGCGCCGGCATCCATGTTGTAGGTGCGCGAGTCGATATCGACAAAGTCGACCTTCGCGCCACAATACAACGCGCAGTTGGCCGAGGCGACGAATGTGTTGGGCGAAGTCCACAGCCAATCGCCGGGCCCGAGTCCGAGCGCGCGGCAGGCCAGGTGCAAGGCCACGGTCGCATTGCTTACGGCAACCGCGTGCGCGGCACCGCAAAAGGTCGCCAATGCCGCCTCAAACCGCGGGACGGCCGGTCCCTGGGTCAGGAAGTCCGACCGCAGCACCGCCACCACGGCTGCGACATCGGCGTCGGTCACGTCCTGTCGACCATAGGGGATCGTCATGCGCCAGCCCGCTCGTTGAAAGCCCTGACCTCCTGAACCGTCAGGAAATGGGGATTGGTACCGGAATCGTAGGCAAAGCCCGGCGACACGAGTTGCCCTTTTTCCCCAAGCGGGGTGCACCGGTAGTCCACGTCCCGGTGGTGAAAACGGATGGTCGGCTGCAACACGTAGTGGTTGGCGAACTCCAGCGTCAGGTGCGAGTCGTCGGCCGGACACATGATTTCATGCAATTTCTCGCCGGGCCGAATGCCCACGGTCTTGGTCGACATGTCCGCCGCCATTGCAGTCGCCAGATCGACAACGCGCACCGACGGTATCTTGGGCACAAATATTTCTCCGCCATACATGCGCGCGAAATTGTCGAGAACAAAATCGACACCCTCTTGCAGCGTGATCCAGAATCGCGTCATGCGCTCGTCGGTGATGGGCAGGTGCTCTGCCTTCTCGGCAATCAATTTGCGGAAAAACGGGACGACCGATCCACGTGAACCGACGACATTGCCGTACCGCACGACCGAAAACAAGGTTCGTCGCCCACCCGCCATGTTGTTGGCGGCGACGAAAAGCTTGTCGGATGCCAGCTTGGTCGCACCATACAGGTTGATCGGATTCGCCGCCTTGTCCGTCGACAACGCGATCACCTTGTCGACGTTGTTGTCCAAGGCTGCCCGGATCACGTTCTCCGCGCCATGGATATTGGTCTTGATGCACTCCATCGGGTTGTATTCGGCCGCCGGCACCTGTTTGAGCGCTGCCGCATGGATAACGAAATCGACCCCTCGCATGCCTTCAACCAGCCGCTGTCCGTCGCGCACGTCGCCGATGAAGTAACGCATGACAGGGCTGTCGAACTCCTGCTGCATCTCGTATTGCTTCAGTTCGTCACGCGAATAGACGACGATCCGCTTTGGACGGTATCGGGAAAGCAGAGTGCGAACATACTGCTTGCCGAACGAGCCGGTACCGCCAGTAATCAGGATTGATCGATCATTGAACATTGTTGACCTTCGAACTTGCGCGCATCAGCGACTCATCAGGCAGCCGGCTAGGCGCCAATGCCACGGGGCTGCGGCCATTTCCATGGGTAGACCTCCGTGGGCCATGCATCCATCCCATCCCCACTTTCACCGCAGCAGCGCGACACCACACATTGCCCTTGGGCCTAGAACCATTTTTCCAGCCGGTCCAGCGCCACCCAGAAGCCTTCACCATCATTCTTGTGGCCCTGCCAGATTTCGGGAATGAACGACGCGCCCGGCGCCTTGTCACGCAGGACGTCGGCCACCATGCCGAAATCCATCGTTCCCTCGCCGATCTGGAGGCCTTCGCCATCGACGCCACTGGCGTCGACCAGGTGCAGATGCGCCGAGTATCCGCCGACCTGCTCCAAGAAATCCTTGAACGACAACCCCAGGTGGCTGCAGGCCAGCTGCGAGTGCGAGACGTCCAAGCACACGCGGTAGCCATGACGATCGCAGAAATCCTGGATGTCGCCTGGCGACATGAACAAGTTGTGGTAGCGCTGGCCACCGAAATGCCAGGGGAAAGGCGGCATCGTCTGCGGGATGATCTCCACGCCTTCGCTGTTCACCTGGGCCAGGCCGTCGGCGATCAGATCGTACATGGCCGCGCGGTCGCTCTCCGGCACGAATCCATCGGCCGTCGAACCGCCGGCGTTGATGATGATCAAGGGCTTGACCGCGCGCCTGAAAAACGGCTTCAGGCGCAGCGCGAGGTCCACGACCTTCTGCAGTTCATCGATCGAGCGGCGACGGTAGGCGGCGTCCTGCGCACACAGGTCCATGATGTGGTCGCCCGCGAACAGTTCCGGACTGTGCAGCACCAAATCCAGGTCGAACGGCGCCTTCAGGTATTGCTCCGGCGCCTGCTCCATGTCCTTGTAGCTCAGGTGGAACTCCAGCAGGTCGAAGTTCGACATGCCGGCCATCTTCGTCACGTCGTGGTACCGCACGGGTATTCCGAACGGACGGGAAAACCGGTAGTCGCGCGCCACGACGCGGTCCGCATCCACGTCCGATGGATAGAAAAAGTCTCCTGCCTTGAAAGCGTGCCGCGCAAGTGTGCCCACCAATTCCGGCTTGCGATAGGGCGCCAACCCCTTGCCAGGGCTCCTGACTTCGATCATGCCGCTTTCGATTCGCTCGCCGGCCAATAGGTCACGATTGATCACCAGGCTTTTCGCAAGGATCTCACGGTTCATCATCTCGCCCTGGGTCACCTTTCGCGTGTCCCCCGAACCCAGCGCCAGTTCTACCTCGCGGATACCCTGCACCATCGCCCGGAATTCGTCGGGCAACAGACTGACCCGATGGTCGTTGCCCTCCATTGACCGGTCCAGCGTGAAGTGTTTTTCGATGACCTTGGCCCCACGGGCCACCGCCGCAATGGCGACCGCGATGCCGCGCTCATGGCCGGAATATCCCACTGGGCAGTCGCCGATCTGCTTGAGCCGGTCGAGGTAATGCAGATGGATATCCTTGAATGGCGCGGGATAGGTCGAATTGCAATGCAGCAACACAAACCGCGCATTCAGGCGCCGCAGAAGGCGCACCGCGTCGACGATCTCCGCCTCGTTTGACATTCCGGTCGAGCAGATCACAGGCTTGCCCGTCTTGGCCAAGGCCGCAAGCAGGTCGTGGTTGGTCAGGTCGGCAGACGCCAGCTTGAAGGCCGGCATGCCATACCGATCGAGCACCGCCAGACTCTCAGAGTCCCACGGCGTGCACAACGGCAGAATGTTGCGGGACTTGCAGTAGTCGAACACCGACAGCATCGCGGCCGTGTCCAACTGAAATTTGGCTAGCAGGTCCAGCGTGTATTGCGCACCCAGGTCTTCGCTAGCATCCGAGGCGTCACCGGCATTGCGATACAACTGGCCCATGTTGCGCATCTGGAACTTGGCGCAATCGGCGCCAGCGGCAACCGCCTCGTCAACCAGTTTGCGGGCCAGTTCGACACTGCCGTTGTGGTTGTTGCCAATCTCGGCAATCACGAAAGCCGGCCGGTCAGGGGCTATCACGAAATCGCCTATCCGGAATTCCGACGGCTGCCGCTGTGCCACCGCCACCAGATGCATCTGCCGATCCACAAGCGGCACGACGGTGACCCGGTCATCGAACACCTGCTCGATCTCGGCATAAGGCGCGTCGCTCGCCAGACTGACAAAATCCTTGTTACTGACTGCGCTGACCGGCACTTCCAGATTCAGATGGCCTTGTGTCAGCAACCAGCGCCGAAAGTCGCCGTCGGTCAACAACCCTTCCAGCTTGCCGGTCTCGGTGACGGAAAACACCATCCGATTCTTGTTTGCACTGATCTTGCGCAGGGCATTCAACAGGCTGTCTTCGGAAAAGACGATGAGATTGGAAAGGTTTCGTTCAATGATCATGGCATGTCGCCGTGCGAAATAAAGGCGGCAACAATTGCAAAATCTGCCAGGCTGTCAATTTCCCAACTTTCGTCTTCCTGCATCGGATACATCGCGATCTTGCCGCCCAGACGATTGCCGCCGTCCATCAGCAACCGGGTCCGCGTGATGTAGATGGAGCCGTTTTCCCGGTACCAACGATCCTCCCGGGAAATGTCTTGGCGACGGGGGCGATTGCGAAAGTCGTACAGCGCCTCGGGCTGGTCTTCATTTTTCCAGAAGAAATGGTGATTTTCGCAGACGCCGAGCAGCGAGTCCGCCATCGTCTGTTCAAACCGGGCAATCGCCGCGGCGAGCGAGCCCGGACGTCGCCATGGCGACGTTGGCTGCAGAAGAATCACGGCATCGGGGATGAAACCATTCTTTTGGTACCAGTCCACCGCATGCAACATGACTGGCTCCGTCGGGGTCGTATCCCGCGCCAGTGCCTCCGGCCGCTGGAATGGCACCTCGGCGCCATACTCACGGGCCACGGCAGCAATGACCGGGTCATCGGTCGACACTGCGACGCGCGCGATTGCGCTGACCGCTTTTGCCTGCCCGATGCTCCACGCGATGAGCGGCTTGCCACCGATCTCCCGGATATTTTTTCCTGGGACACCCTTGGAGCCGCCGCGCGCGGGAATGATTGCAAGATATTGCATGTCAGGCCGCCACAATGTCCCGGAAATAGGCGATCGTGCGCTCCAGGCCGGCTTCCAGGCCCACCTTGGGCTCCCAACCGAGCCTTGCGCGGGCCTGGGCAATGTCTGGCTGCCGCTGGCGAGGATCGTCCGGAGGCAATGGCAGAAACCGCAACTGGCTTTTCGAACCGGTCATTCTCAACACGTTGTGCGCCAGTTCCAGCATGCTGAATTCGCCTGGATTGCCGATATTGATCGGTCCGGTGCAGTCGTCCGGAGAATTCATCATCCGCACGAATCCGTCGACCAGATCATCGACATAACAGAAACTTCGGGTTTGCGAGCCATCGCCATAAATCGTGATGTCCTCGCCACGCAATGCTTGCACGATGAAATTGCTCACCACCCGCCCATCATTCGGGTGCATGCGTGGCCCGTACGTGTTGAAGATGCGCACCACCTTGATCGGCATCTGGTGCTGGCGCCAATAGTCGAAGAACAAGGTCTCTGCACACCGTTTGCCCTCGTCATAGCAACTGCGCGGGCCGATCGGATTGACATTGCCCCAATAGGATTCCGGCTGCGGATGCACGTTCGGATCACCGTACACCTCGCTCGTCGACGCCTGCAGTATCCTGGCCTTGGTCCGCTTGGCCAGTCCCAGCATGTTGATGGCACCCATCACGCTGGTCTTGGTCGTCTGCACCGGGTCAAACTGGTAGTGAACCGGCGAGGCGGGGCAGGCCAGGTTGTAAATCTGGTCGACCTCGACGGGCAGGGGAAAGGTGACATCGTGGCGCAACAACTCAAAATGGGGATTGCCCAGCAACCCTTGAATGTTGGCGCGGGTCCCGGTGAAAAAATTGTCGACGCACAATACGTCCGACCCCTCCGCCAATAAGCGTTCGCACAGGTGTGAGCCCAGGAACCCCGCGCCGCCGGTGACCAGCACGCGTTTTCTAAGGGAGTAGCGTGATTTCAAGATGTACCTTCAATGGGATCAATCGCCAGTATCGCAGCGCGCATGACGACCGACGATTCGCTGGCGGAGGTGGCGAGTCTAAGCTCTATCCGCGCGTCTATCGGCCAAGCCTTCGCGTACAGAAAATTGCAATTGCCGCATTTTAATGAGGGGATGCCGCCGCTGAGGCGTCCCAGCGCATTGCCCAGCATCGGAATCGGCCAGCCAACCCGCGCCACTTTGCGCCACTTTGTTACTTGCCATGTAAATGACCCGGCCAGCGGCGAATTCGAACTGATCAGCGGAAATCAGGTGCGAGCCCCAACCCGGCTGCATGGCCTGGCCCCAAAAGCCCGATGCGGCGGTGACCATAAACTGACCAGCTGAAAGATCCGCCTGATCCGTCACAAACCCGATGATGAATCCGCTGGCATTGAAAAACAGTGACCCCGAGAAAGTCACAGTCAGCAAGAAGCGGCAGGGGCGCAGTCACTCTGTCATTGAAAGCCCGCAATGCAATATGGAAGTGGCAACAAACCACTATGCGCGCCCCGACAGCGCGCCGATTTCTGAACCTGCGGCATCTTGTTCATTGCGTTAACGTGGGCGTTGCACCCGGACGCGCGCTCGCTTCTTCTCGGACCAAGTCCGATATCCGTTGAAATCGGACCGCTTTGATTCCGGATGTCCAACCCCTCCATGTCGCTCGCCATTGGTATGAGACGACAGATCGAACCAAGTGATGATTTCGTGTATTCGGCAAGGCGGCAATGTGGCAAAAGCACCGTGGCGCATGACGGATTGCTGCAGTTTCGCACTTCATCGCGGAAGCGACCGATGGATGGCTAGGGAAGCGCGCTTTCGTACAACGCGCTGCCAGGTGAAGCGGCAGCTGCCGCCCGGTCAAGCGACCACCAGGCAGGGCGCCCCGCAGATCGGAAGTTGGTCGACTGCATCGACCCCGCGCGCCAGCCGGCTGCTAGAAATGTATCCCCCGCATCATCTGCTGCATCGCAATCGCCTCTGGCGACAACTGCTGCTTGGCCGGCTTCTCCCCCGCCTTGGCCCCCTTGGCCGCACTGGAATCGGGGAACATCCGAAAACTGGTGTTCATCGCGATCTGCGCCACCCGCGGTACCAGCGCATGCATCAGCTGCCCGGTGATGCCGAGCCGGGTGGCAACACGCACCGGCTTGAAGATGCAGGCCTGGGCGATCATGTCGGCCGCTTCCTCGGGAGCCAGCGTCGGCACATTGTTGTACAGGCCGGTGGGCGCGATCATCGGGGTGCGCACCAGTGGCATGTTGATGGTGGTGAACGAGATGCCCTGGTCGGCGAACTCGCTGGAGGCGCAGCGGGTCCAGGCGTCGAGCGCGGCCTTGGAGGCCACGTAAGCCGAGAAACGCGGCGCGTTCGTCAGCACGCCGATCGAGCTGATGTTGACCACGTGGCCTTTCTTCTTCGCCACCATCGCCGGCAGGATGCCCATCGTGACCCGCAGGCAGCCGAAATAGTTGAGCTGCATGGTGCGCTCGAAGTCGTGGAAACGGTCGTAACTCGATTCGATCGCGCGGCGGATGGAGCGACCTGCGTTGTTGATCAGGAAGTCGACGCTGCCATGGTTGTCGTGCAGCACTTTAATGAAGCGGTCGCAGTCTGCCATGTCGGCTATGTCGGCCGGGTAAGCGACGAAACTGTATCCCCTGGCCTTGGCTTCCTTGCAGGCATCCTCGAGCTTGTCGACGTCGCGCCCGCAGATGATGGTGGTGGCGCCGGCCTCGGCAAACTTGTGCGCCGCTGCCAGGCCGATGCCCGATGAGCCGCCCGTGACCAGCACCACCTTGCCGGCGACGGTACCGCGCAGCGAGCGGTCGATGTGCAGATCCGGATCCAGATGGCGCTCCCAGTAGTCCCAGATGCGCCAGGCGTAGTCCTTGAGGTTCGGGCAGGCAATGCCGCTGCCCTTGAGCGCGGCCAGCGTCTCGCGGCAATCGAACCGGGTGGGGTAGTTGACGAAGGTCAGCATGTCCTCGGGCAGGCCCAGGTCCTTCATGATCGCATTGCGCACCCGGCGCACCGGCGCCAGCGCCATCAGGCCCTTGGTGACGCTGCGCGGGATGAAACCCAGCAGCGCCGCGTTGACGAACAGGTTCATCTTGGGCGCATGTGCCGCCTTGCTGAAGATGTCGAGCACGTCGCCGACGCGGTAACCCACCGGGTCGACCAGGTGGAAACACTTCTTCGTGATGCCGCTCTTGTGGCTGATCACATCCAGCGCGGCGACGACAAAGTCGACCGGCACGATGTTGATGCGCCCGCCCTCGAGCCCGATCGACGGCATCCATGGCGGCAACAACTGGCGCATGCGCTGGATCAGCTTGAAGAAGTAGTAGGGCCCATCGACCTTGTCCATCTCGCCGGTCGTGCTGTCGCCCACCACCATCGCCGGGCGGTACACCGACCAGGGCACCTTGCACTCCTGGCGCACGATCTTCTCGCTCTCGTGCTTGGTCATGAAATACGGATGCTCGACGTTCTCGGCCTCCTCGAACATGTCCTCGCGGAACACGCCCTCGTAAAGGCCCGCGGCAGCGATCGAGCTGACATGGTGGAAATGCCCGGCATCGATGGCCTTGGCCAGTTCGACCGTATTGCGGGTGCCGTCGATGTTGACCGCCACCTGCTGCTGCTCGTCGGCTGCCAGGTCGTAGACGGCAGCAAGGTGGTAAAAGTGGTCCACGTGGCCCTTGAGCGCCTTGATCGCGTCGGCCGACACACCGAGTTTCTTCTCCGTCAGGTCGCCGAACACCGGCACCGCCCGTGCAGCGCTGACACCCCAGTACTCGCGCAGACCCTTGACCTTGGACTCGCTTTCCTTGCGGATCAGGAAATGCACCACCGACCCCTTGCGCGCCAGCAACTTGCCAACCAGTCGCTTGCCGATGAATCCCGTCGCGCCCGTCACAAAATAATGCATGTCAGTTCCTTCTTTGTTGCCTGTGGACTCCCCACCCGTGGCATTCTTGCCGAAAATCCGGCGCTTGGCATTCAGCATTAACCCCCCCTGCCCGCACGCCGATGGTGTGGCGCGATTTAGTGGCACGCACCTACACCGGGCGCGCCGGCCTCCGTACAGTCGGCGCATAGTCAATTGAGGGCCGTCATGACGGTCTTCGCATCGCGAGGAGACTCTCTTGGTCAAGAAACTGCATAAGTCCGGCCCGGCTGCTGCGGGACATGAACCCCTGACCGGCTCGGTCAAGGACTCCGCCCAGCAGATCTGGCAGGCGGGCCTGGGGGCCTTTGCCAAGGCCCAGGCAGAAGGTACCCGTGCCTTCGAGTCGCTGGTCAAGGAAGGCACCGCCTTGCAGCGCAAGACGCAGGCCGCAGCCGAGGGGCGCATCAACGACGCCACCGACCGCATGACGCACATGGCCAGCGACATCTCGTCCCGGGCGACCGGCCACTGGGACAAACTGGAGAACATTTTCGAGGAGCGGGTTGCCAAGGCGCTGAACAAGCTCGGCGTGCCCTCGGCCAAGGATGTCAACGCGCTGATTGAACGTATCGACGAACTCAAGCTCAGCGTGCAGAAGTTGTCCGGCGAGCAGCCGGCACCAGCCGCCAAGAAGGCCACCCGTCGCAAACCCGTTGCCACCAGCGCCGCCACAGCCCCCGCCAAGGCGGTCGCCAAGGTCGCAGCGAAGGCCCCCGCCAAGACGATGACCAAGGCCCCGGCCAAGGCCGTGAAGACCACCACGCGCCGCACGGCAACCAAGCGCAAGCCGGCTGGCACGTCGGCTGCCGGCTGATTTGGCCGCGCAAACGCGCAAGGCGGCACGCTCGACCGCCGGCAAGTTCGTCCGCAGCGCCCGGCAGGCCGGCCGTGACAAGCCCCGGATCGCACTGGCATTGGCCGGTGGCGGGCCGCTGGGGGCGATCTACGAGATCGGCGCCTTGTGCGCGCTCGATCAATCTCTTCATGGCCTGGACCTGAACCGGCTCGACCACTATGTCGGCGTGTCCGCCGGCGGCTTCATTGCCGCTGGGCTGGCCAACGGCATCTCGGCGCGCGATCTGTGCGCCTCCTTCATCGAGGGCGATCCCAATGGCAACGTGGTGTTCGACCCAGCCTGGCTGATGCAGCCGGCCACCGACGAACTGGTGCGGCGCGGCATCATGTGGCCTGGCCTGATTCTGGGCGCATTGTGGCGACTTACAGCAGGCCGCAAGTCGCTGATGAACGCACTCGAGCACCTGGGCGCGGGCCTGCCGACCGGCGTGTTCTCCAACCGCAACGTCCACACCGAGCTCGCGCGCCTGTTCGCGCGCGAAGGGTTCACCAATGATTTTCGCAAGCTCAAGACGCGCCTCACGCTGGTGGCCACCAACCTGGACACCGGCGACGCTGCGCCCTTCGGCAGCCCGGGCTGGGACCATGTGCCGATCTCGCAGGCGGTGCAGGCCAGCTCTGCCCTGCCAGGGCTTTATCCGCCAGTGGAGATCGACGACCAGTACTATGTCGACGGCGCGCTGAAGAAGACCTTGCATGCCTCGGTGGCGATGGACCAGGGCGTAGACCTGATGCTCTGCCTCAACCCGCTGGTGCCGTTCGACGCCAGCACACCCGAAACGCCGCGGGTGATGCAGCGCGGGCTGGCACCGGAGCACCGACGCATCCCGCGCATCGTCGAGGGCGGCCTGCCGTCGGTACTGAGCCAGACCTTCCGCTCGATGATCCACTCGCGCATGGAGCTGGGCATGAAGCACTACGAGCGGGCCTACCCGGACACCGACATCGTGCTGATCGAGCCCGACCACCGCGACCCCGAGTTGTACCTGGCCAACACCTTCAGCTACCGGCAACGCCGCCACCTGGCCGAACACGCCTTCCAGCAGACGCGCCAGATGCTGCGTTCGCGCAAGACCGGCCTGTCGGCCAAGCTCTCGCGCCACGGCATTCACATCGACCATGCGGCGCTGGACGACCCCAAGGCCCACCTGTGCGCGCCCATGAAGCCGCCCACCCGGGTCGGCCGCGCCATTGCATCTTTGCAGGAAGTGATGGACGATCTGGGGCATATGGTCAAGCACCACCCCCCTGCCCGGCTCACCTGACATGGCCAAAAAAGCCCCGCGCCGCACCGCCGAGCGCATCCTGGAAGTGACGCTGGAGCTGTTCAACCGCTTCGGCGAGCCCAACGTGTCGACCACGCTGATCTCGGCCGAACTCAACATCAGCCCGGGCAACCTGTATTACCACTAACCGGCCAAGGACGAGCTGATCAA
>ENA-ORBV01008382-ORBV01008382.1-microbial-mat-metagenome-genome-assembly--contig:-NODE-8382-length-17394-cov-9.215453_pt1 | contig 17394 bp, 13 predicted proteins | sample MGYA00237777_ERZ505514 | MGnify/ENA primary metagenome ERZ505514 (study PRJEB26160, sample SAMN06269048) | microbial mat metagenome | isolation source: Oligotrophic lake microbial mat | place...
AGATGACTGGGGTAAGCGGCCGCCGCTGGACGCACGGTAACGTGTGGAGGCGAGCGGTGCGCAGAGTCGAGGGCTTCTCTGCTCATTGATCTGCGGTAGATTTAGCAGGCAATATATCAATCAGTGCTATGAAGTTTAGTGCCATCGCGGCGTGGAGCAGTGGCAGCTCGTCGGGCTCATAACCCGAAGGTCGCAGGTTCGAATCCTGCCGCCGCTACCAATGCGTGTGTAGGTTGCGTGGTGGAACCACCCCGTCCCATCCCGAACCGGGTCGTGAAACGCCGCAGCGCCGATGCTACTGGGGCCTGAGCCCTGGGAACGTAGGTCTACGCACGCTACAAATCGCAGCAGCGCCCGTGTCAGTAATGGCACGGGCGCTGCTGTTTTTGAGTCTACACGGTAATAGGCCCGTGATGCGCTCTGCCTACACTTTTTGTAGCGCGGATGCAGCAGCGCTATCAAAGGGTACTACCTCGCCTATGAATGCTCTTTCGGCCCTGCTCACCCTTGCCGTTCTCCTGCCCTTGCTCGTCATGCCCTCGCTCGTCGACGCCCAGGCTTCTGCACTCAAGGTCGAGGATCGTGGCACGTTTATCGTCTTCCCCGACCGGGTTAGCTTTAACGTTAAGATCACGAGCAGGGTGCCTGTTGCGCAGGTGGTGCTGGAGTATGGTGTCGTGAAGCGTACCTGTGGCGATATTACTGCCAAAGCCTTTCCGAAGTTTACTTCTGGCCCGAGCATCGATGTGAGCTGGACTTGGGAGATGCTTCAGACTGGCTCGGAGCCGCCCGGTGCTGTGATCTGGTATCGCTGGCGCGTGATCGACCGTGATGGCAATAGCGCTGTTACGCCCGATGCCACTGTAACCTGGCTGGATCGCACCTACAGTTGGCAGCAGATCAGCAGCGGCGACCTGACGCTGCACTGGTATACGGGCGATCGCGGCTTCGCCGAAGATCTGCTCGCGACAATGGGTGATGGGATCGCCCAGCTTGCCCGCATGACTGGCGTGAGGCCCCAGGCGCCTATTCATCTCTATGTGTATGGCGACACGCGGGAGATGCAGGAGGCGATGCTGTATGAGCCGAGCTGGACGGGCGGCGTTGCCTTTCCTGAGAATAACATCACGATTATTGGCATCCACCCGGCCAATCTGGAGTGGGGCAAGCGCACCATTGTCCATGAGCTTACACACCTAATCGTTGGCCAGATGACGTTCTCGTGCGGGAGGAACGTGCCTACCTGGCTCGATGAGGGGATCGCTGTGTATGCAGAGGGCGGGCTCGATGACTGGTCTGAAGAGCGCTTCGGTGAGGCCATTGCTGCAAATAACTTGCTGTCGGTGCGCGATCTGACCAGCGGCTTCTCGTCGCACCCCGACACCGCAGACCTTTCTTACTCGCAGTCCTACAGCCTGGTGCGCTATCTGATAGAAGCGCACGGCCCCGAGCAGCTGCTGGCGCTTTTTGATGCGCTGCGCGCGGGAAACAGTGTTGAGAGCGGCTTGCGCAAAAGCTACGGGCTTGGACTGGAGGAGCTAGAAGATAGCTGGCGCCGCTGGGTGGGCGCGGGTCTGCGCTCAGGGGGCGAGGTGCCTGCTACACAGGTTCCAACGCCTCTGCCCACTTTTGCACCCCTCGCTGTGGCTCCGACTAGTGCTGCGCCCACGCCTGAGCGCACGCGGGAGCCGACCGCCACAGTAGTTTCTGCTATTGCAACGTTGGATCAGGCTGCCGCGACCCTTGCCCCTGCTAGCGCTGAACCTGCGGGTGGCGTGGTAGCACCGCTACCACCTCAGCGCGGCGGCTTCGATTTGCGCATCCCAGCTGCGGCGCTGCTCTTCTTTGCGGGCCTTGGGCTCACAAGCGTTGCCGCCTTGAAGCTTTTTGGGGGGCGCTAAGATGCGCCACTGTCGTATGCCCCGTATCGGGCACGCCGCCGCGCTCTTGCTGCTCGCACTGTCTGGCTGCGCCCAGAAACCGCAGATGTCTGACCCGGCCACGCGGGCAACGCTGATCGCCGCTGCGCCTACGGTGACGCCGCAGCCCTGGCAGACACCGCCCACCGCTGCACCGCCACGGCTGCCCACGCCAAACCTGCCGGCGGCTACGCCCTACGCTACACCGAAGCCTCAGTCGAACTTCTTCGAGGTGGTTGAGCTTGGCTTTCGCATTGATCACCCTTTCCACTGGGCGCGCAGCTCCGGCGCGGTGCCGGGCACGCTCATGCAGCTGGCAAACAAGGCCAACAATGTCTTTGTGGTCATCTTGCGCAGCCCCCTAGATGGGCAGGAGCTTGAGGCGGCCTCGACCGATACGCATGGCCGTGTTGCGGAGTGGCTTGGCGGGATGGAGTCGACGCGCAGTGCGGTGGCAGAGCTGCGCCCCGGCGTGCCCGGCTGGCGCAGCGAGTTTGCCCAGGCATACCCCGAGTATGGCATTACCGTGCAGGCGCTTGTGGTGTCGGTGGCCCACGGGCACCAGCTGATCACGTTGGCGGCCTATGCCACCGACCAGGATCTCGCCACCGAGCGGGAGACGGTGGAAGCGATCTTTGGGAGCATCAAGCTCACCGAGCCAACCGCCTTTGGGCTGCCGCGCAGCGAGACCTACGTTTACGCTGAGCAGGAGGCGATCAACACGCAGGCCTACGACCCGGCTCTGGGCCAGGGCGATCGGCGCGTGTTCAGCGGGCTGGTGGGGCTCGACCCGCAGCAGCGGCTCCAGGCAGAGCTGGCCGAGAGCTGGTCGATCAGCCCTGACGGCAAGGTGTACAGCTTCTACCTGCGGCCCGGGGCGCGCTTTCACGACGGCAAACCGGTGACGGCGCAGGACGTGATCTACGCGTGGGAGCGCGCCGCAGACCCGGCGACCCAGTCCGACACGGTGCTTACGTACCTTGGCGATATTGTAGGCGTGAGCGAGCGGCGGCGGGGCGAGGCCGAGACGATCAGCGGGCTGCGGGCTCTGGATGAGCGCACGCTTGAGGTGACGATCGATGGGCCGAAGCCCTACTTTCTGCTGAAGCTTACGGCGCCGCCGGCGATGGTGGTTGACCAGGCGAATGTCCAAATGGGGACGACCTGGTATCGCCGCCCGAACGGCACCGGGCCGTACAGGTTGCTGAGTTGGGAGCCGGGCAAGGCGAAGATCTACGAGCGTGCGGAGGGCTTCTACGGTGATGCGCCGCCCACGCGCTACCTTGTGGGGCGACTTGATGTGGGCTACAGCGGCAGCTATCTGTACCGGCTGGGTGAGCTTGACCAGCTACCGCTGGGCGACTACGACATGGGGATCTTGAGCGATCCTGCGAGCAAGCTGCGGGACGATGTGCGCGAGGTGGCGCCGCTGTGTACGGCGTTTGTGAGCTTCGATGCGAGCAGGGCGCCGTTTGACGACCCGAAGGTGCGGCAGGCCTTCGCGCTGGCTGTAGATCGGCAGCAGTACCAGGAGCGGGCGATGCCTGGCACAAGCCTGCCCGCACGTGGGCTCTTCCCGCCGGGGATGCCTGGCTACAGCGACGATGTTGTGGGCATGGGCTTCGACCCGGCCCAGGCGAAGGCGCGCCTCGCCGAGTCGCGCTATGCGGGCGAGCCGCTGCCGCCGATCAGGCTGACGAGCAGCGGCTACGGCTTTCAGGTGGACACGGGGGTTGGCGTGCTGGTGCAGATGTGGCAGGAGACGCTCGGCGCGACGATCCTGATCGACCAGCTGGAGCCGGGTGGCTTTGCGGAGACCTGGCAGGGCAGCGAGCGCGGAAATCTGTTCTTCTGGGAGTGGTGTGCAGACTACCCCGACCCAGAGAACTTTGCGGACGCGCTGTTTCATAGCGGGGCGCCGCAGAATATTGGCCGCTACGGCAACCCCGACTTGGACGCGCTGCTGGAGCGGGCGCGTGTTGAGGCCGACGTGACGCGCCGCATGGCGCTGTACCAGGAGGCCGAGGCGCTGATTGTGAATGACGCAGCGGCGATCTTTCTGGAGCACCGGGTGGACGTGTTGCTGGTGGAGCCGCGCGTGAGTGGCGCCGTGGGCGCGCCGGGCCATGTGCCTGTGGAGCGCTACTTGAAGCTAGAGCCAACGCCATGACGCAGACTCAGCCGACGGTTGATGCACTTGTGCGTGCGGGCGGGGAGGCGCTGCGCGGCGGCGAGCGTACGCGTGCGCGGCAGCTGCTTGCTCAGGCGGTGCGGGCGGACCCGAGCAGCCAGCAGGCCTGGCTGCTGCTGGCCGGCGCGGTGACCGACTCCGAACAGCGGCGTAGCTGTCTGGAGCGTGTGCTGCGGCTCAACCCGGATCACGCCATCGCCCGCAAGGTGCTCGGGGCGCTGCCCGCTGCGACGCCGGAAACGCCAGCCCCGCAGACGCCCGCTCGTCTGGCGGAGGCAGCGACGAAGGTGCTCGCCCCTGCGCCCACCTCTGTGCAACGAGCTGAGGGTGGGCCACCTGATGGCGCTGCGCGGCAGCCTGTTGCGGAATCACCCCTGACGAGTGGGCTTACGTCCGGCGTGGCTGATCCTGCGAGGGTCACGCCTGCGGTCCGCACCTTTGAGGAGCTGACACTTGTGGCCCCGGCTCCGGTCGCGCCCGCGCTGCCTGTGGCGCCGCCGGGGCCGCTGGCCGCTCCCGTCGCTGTGCCGACCCCACAATACACACTCCCGCTTGAGCTTGTGGGCGATGAAGCTCGTCGGCGGAGCCACGAGCGTCGGCTTTGGGTGGCCGTGCTCGTGGTGGGCCTCGTGCTGCTGCTGGCGGGGAGCGGGCTGGCGCTTCTGGTGATCTTCACGGCATAGGGCGCCTTTCCGTCTATCGGGCGGGCGCCCACGAGGGGTGCTCGTACGTGGTAGCATGGGGGCATGCCTTGTAGTGAGGAGAGGAGCACCCATGCTTCAGCGGATTATCAACCAGGCGAAGGCGCTGCGTACGCTGCGTAAGACGGCGGCGCTGCTCGACCGAACGCTCGACGGTGTGACACAGGACGAGGCCGCAAGCCTGACGGACGGCCCTGGCGGCTGGAGCGTGCTGTTCATTGCTTGCCACCTGCGTGATTTTGAGATCGTCTGGCGCGAGCGCGTGGAGCTACTGCTTGCCCAGGAAAACCCCAGCTTCATTCACTTTGATCACCATGCGTTAATCGAGGAGCATGCCTACGCCGACCAGCAGCTGCACGCCATGCTGTCGGATCTTGCCGAGCGGCGGGCGGCACTTATTGCGCGGCTGGAGGAGCTAGACGATAGCCAGTGGCTGCGCTGCGGGGTGCATCCCGAGCAGGGGCCGGGCAGCCTGCTCGATGTGGCCGTGAACGCGGGCCTGCATGATCTTGATCATCTGGAGCAGCTGGCGCGCTGCCTGGAGCCGCGCCACGCGTAGCGTCGCTGGAGGCGAACGTATGGCCGAACTGCTTTCGAACCGCGATGTTGCCGACGTCTTTCTGGGGATCGCCGCCCGCATGGAGATCCTCGGCGAGGATAAGTTTCGCCTGCTGGCCTACCGCCGCGCCGGCGAGGCGATCGCCGATCTGCCAATGCCTTTAGCCGACTACAGGGCGCGTGGCGCGCTGGAGGAGATCCCTGGCATCGGCAAGACGATTGCCGAGAAGATCGGCACGCTGCTCGACACAGGTGACCTGCCTCTGGCTGAGAAGATGCGCGCCCAACTCCCTGATGGCGTGATCGAGCTGCTGCGCGTGCCCGACCTCGGCCCCAGCCGCGCCGCTCGGCTCTACAGCGAGCTTGGCATCGCCGGGCTAGACGACCTACGAGCCGCTGTGGCAGCCGGAAAACTGCGCTCGCTCAAGGGCTTTGGCGCCAAGAGCGAGGAGCGGATCGCCATTGGCCTCGCCGCACTGGCTCACGACGACGGTCGAGTCCTGATGAGCCAGGCGCTTGTTACCGCCGAGCAGCTTTTGGACGCCTTGCGCCGCGCTGCACCTGGGATCGTTCAGGCAGCCTACACCGGCAGCCTGCGCCGCGCCCGCCCGACGATTGGCGATATTGATCTGCTGGTGGCCGCAGATGATACCGCCGCCATCACCGCCGCATTCACGGCGCTGCCCCAGGTGGCGCGCGTGCTTGGTGCGGGCGACATCAAAGCCTCGGTGCTGATCCAGAGCGGCCTGCGGGTAGACCTGCTGGTGGTTGCGCCCGCCCGCTGGGGCAGCGCCTTGCAGCACTTTACCGGCAGCAAGGACCACAATGTGCATTTTCGCACGCTGATCAAGGAGCGCGGCTACACCTTCTCCGAGCAGGGCTACGCTCACGCCGACGAGACGCTGGTGGAGTGTGCGACGGAGGAGGAAGTCTACGCATTTGTGGGCCTGCCGTGGATCGCGCCGGAGCTGCGCGAGGACACGGGCGAGCTTGAGGCTGCCGCTCAGGACTGCCTGCCTAGCCTGGTGGAGCAGAGCGATCTGGTGGCCGATCTGCACATGCACAGCCGCTGGAGCGACGGGCGCACGACAATCGCGGAGATGGCCGCCGCCGCCGAGGCGCGAGGCCATCACTACATCGCCATCACCGACCACAGCGCGTATCTAGGGGTGACAGGCGGGGTGGACGCCGCCCGCCTGCGCGAACAGGCCGCCGAGGTGGCCGCGCTGAATGCGGAGTACGAGGGGCGTGGCTCGCCGTTCCGGGTGCTGCACGGGGTAGAGGTGGACATTACTCCCGACGGCGGGCTGGCCCTGCCGGACGAAGCGCTGGCGCAGCTAGATCTGGTGATCGCGTCGCTGCACGTGAGCCTACGACAGCCGCGTGAGCAAGTGACGGCGCGGCTGCTGCGGGCGATCCGCAACCCGCATGTAGACATCATCGGGCACCCGACGGGACGCATCCTGAACCGTCGGCAGGGTGCAGATCTCGACATGGAGCTGATCCTGAAGGCGGCCGCAGAGCAGGGCACGCTGATGGAGATCAACAGCGGGCCGGACCGGCTCGACCTGGACGCCGGGCATGTGCGGCGCGCCCTCGAGCTTGGCGTGGATCTGACCGTGAACAGCGATGCACATCACCCGGACGATCTTGCGTGGCAGCGGCTCGGCGTGCTTACGGCGCGGCGTGGCTGGGCGCCGTCGGCGCGCATCGTCAACACATGGCCGCTGGAGCGCCTGCTGGAGCGGCTGCGGGCGAGAGGGGGAGACAAGGAGACCGGGAGACAGGGAGACACCTGACGGCGCCAAGAGATGTCACCGTGTCACCGTGTCACCTTGTCTCTAGGCGAGCAGCAGCTCCAGGAAGATGATGTCGAGCCAGCGCCCGAACTTGTGGCCGACCTCGCGGAAGCGGGCTACCTCTACGAAGCCGAGCGAGGTGTGCAGCGCGATGCTGGCGGCGTTCTCGGCGTCCACGCCGCCGATCATGGCGTGCATGCCATCGGCTTGTGCCAGCCTGATCAGCTGCGCCAGCATGGCACGGCCCAGCCCGCGCCCGCGCCACTCGGGTGCGACGTAGAGCGAGTGCTCGACGGTGAAGCGATAGCCTGGCTTGGTGCGGAAGGCACCGTAGGCGCCGAAGGCCGTGACTACGCCCTCAAGCTCGGCGACGAGGATGGGGAAGCCATGGCGCGTGCGCTCGTCGAACCAGGCAGCGCGCTGCTCCAGCGTGCTCGGCTCCAGGTCGTAGGAGGCGGTGGTGTGGAGCACGGCATCGTTGTAGATCGCCAGGATGGCGGGCAGGTCGGCGCTGGTGGCGGGGCGGATGGTGGTCATGTGTGTATCTTTAGGAGGGCGCCCACGAGGGGCGCCCTTACGCATCCTTGGCGTGGGAGAGGAGGGCGCCCACGAGGGGCGCCCTTACGCATCCTTGGCGTGGGAGAGGAGGGCGCCCACGAGGGGCGCCCCTACGCATCCTTGGCGTGGGAGGGGCGCCCTTACGCATCGTCGGAGTAGAAAGGCGGGAAGCGGCGCGGGTCGGCCTCGCGCAGCAAGGCATACGCGGTGCGGAAGAGATCCTCGGGGCCAGGCTTGGAGGCGTAATCGCCGTCGCTGGTGTAGGCCGGGCGATGGGGCTGGGCTGTGACGGTGCGCGGGGGCGCGTCGAGAGCGCTGAAGCCGCCCTGGGCCTCGATAATCTGCTGGAGGATGTAGGCGCTCGCGCCGCCTGGCATGTCCTCGTCCAGCACGATGAGCCGACTTGTCTTGCGCAGGGAGGCCACAGCTACGCCGGGGAGGTCGAAGGGCAAGAGCGATTGCAGGTCGATCACCTCGGCCTCGATGCCGACGCGGGCCAAGGCCTCTGCGGCCTCTAGAGCCACAGCGCAGCAAGCACCATAGGTGACGACGGTGAGATCGGTGCCGGGGCGCAGGATCTCGGGCACGCCCAGAGCGAGGGTGTAGGTGCCGAGATTGGCGGGCAGCAGCTCGCGGCGGCGGTAGCCGTTCAGCACCTCCACCACCAGGGCGGGCTCCTCGGCCTGAAGCAAGGTGGCGTAAAAGCCGGCGGCGCGCGTCATGTCGCGGGGCACGAGGATGTGCATGCCGCGCAGGGCGTGGACGAGGGCACCCATCGGCGAGCCGGCGTGCCAGACGCCTTCGAGCCGGTGGCCGCGCGTGCGAACAATGACGGGGGCGGATTGCCCGCCGCGCGTGCGCCAGTGCAGGCAGGCTAGGTCGTCGCTAAGGGTTGTGAGCGCATAGTAGACATAATCGAGGTACTGGATCTCAGCGATGGGGCGCAGGCCACGCAGGGCCATGCCGATCGCCTGGCCGATGATCGTGGCCTCGCGGATGCCGGTGTCGGCGACGCGCAGGGGGCCATACTTCGCCTGGAGCCCTGCGGTGCCCTGGTTCACATCGCCGAGGGCGCCGACATCCTCGCCGAAGATACAGACGCGGGGATCGCTTGCCAGGAGCGCGTCGAAGGCGTGCTGAAGCAGCTCGAAGCCGCGCAGCTCGGGCGCGTCGGCGGCGTAGACAGGTGGGCAGGCGGGTACACTGAGGGCAGAGCGGGCGTCCTCGCGATAGAGATGCGAGCCGTAGCGAGCGCGGAGATCGCTACGCTGACGCTCATACCAGGTTGCCAGTGCTGTGCGGGCGGGTGAGGGGGTTGCGTGCGTGCGGGCGAGGGCTTCGTGGGCGGCATTGAGTAGCTGACGATGAATGGGCCTCGGCTCGGCGCGCAGCGTTTCGTTCAGATCGGCCACGGCGGCGCCGAGCGGGGCGAGCAGAGCGCTCAGTAGCTGGGTTTGGGCGAGCGGCTCGGCCTGGAAGGCGGCCCACGCGCGGTCGCGGGCGTCCTCGGCCTCGGCCTTTGTCTCGCGCTCGATGGCGGTGAGCTGCGTCTCGGTGGCGACGCCCTCGGCGAGCAGCCAGCGGCGCATCAGCGGGAGCGGATCGTGGGCCTGCTCCCAGGCCAGGCGCTCGGGCGACTTGTAGCGCTCGTGGCTGCCGGAGGTGGAGTGGCCCTGGGGTTGAGTCAGCTCGGTCACATGGATAATGGCGGGGATGTGGCGGGCGCGGGCCTCGGCGATGGCCTGCTCGTAGGCGACACGGAGCGCGGGGTAATCCCAGCCGGGCACGGTGAAGAGGTTGAAGCCGACGCCGGTAGCTGGGTCGTGGCGAAAGCCGACGAGGAGCGCCGAAAGATCACCCTTGGCGAGCTGGGCCATGTTGGGCACGGAGATGCCGTAGCCATCGTCCCAGATCGAGATAACGGCTGGGGCCTGGAGCACAGCGATGGCGTTGAGCGACTCCCAGAAGAGGCCCTCGGCGCAGCTGGCGTTGCCGATGGTGCCGAAGGCGACCTCGTTGCCGCTACGGGAAAACTGGGTAAGCTCGCGCAGCGCATCCAGCTCGCGGTAGAGGCGTGAGGCGTAGGCGAGGCCGACAAGGCGGGGCATCTGGCCGGCGGTGGGAGAGATATCGGAGGCGCTGTTGGGCCGGTCGGTCTGGGGGAGCGAGGCGCCGCTGTCGTCGAGGAGGCGGGTGGCGAAGTGGACATTCATCAGGCGACCGGCGCTGGCGGGGTCGGCCTGGGGGTCGGTGTGTCCGTAGAGCTGGGCGAAGAACTGCTGGGGCGTGAGGGCGCCGACGGCGAACATGAAGGTCTGGTCGCGGTAGTAGCCGGAGCGGAAGTCGCCGGGCTGGAAGGCGTGGGCCATAGCGAGCTGGGGGAGCTCTTTGCCGTCGCCGTAGGAGCCAAACTTGGCGTTGCCGCTCATCACCTCGCGGCGGGTGATCAGGCTGACGTGGCGGCTGAGCGCGGCGAGCCGGTAGTCGGCGAGGAGCTGGGGGATGGGGTGCATGCAGCCTCCGACAGGCGTAGGGTTTGGACCACGAACGGCGCGAAGGGGAGCGAAAGCCACGAAAGAGCGCGCCACCCCGTAATGGCGACATTATAGATGGCGTAGAGGCGGGCGGGGCTCTGCAAAAAATCGCCGAGCCTTATTTATCCGCAGATTACGCAGATTACGCAGATTGTTGACGGCAACACCAACAGCGTGGCCCACACCGCTTGGGCGTCCGCGTCAGATTCCTCGCGGAGTTCACCCTCGAGCGAAGCGAGGGGCTCGGAATGACAACCTTCGTTGTAGTTCTAGGGGGCTCGACGATAGGAAAGCGGGTGTGTTCCCAAAGCATACGTCATGTTGTAGCAACACCCCCTCCTTTTGAATAGGTGGCCAGCCATCCTCCAGGACGGGCCGCACCATGGCCACAGGAGCTATCCTAAGATAGTGCGTTCAGCGGGTGTGATGTGACGGTCGAACTGCGACCGTAGTACTCCTGCCATAGGGAGCATCCGCCACCGCATGTGTCACCCCGACCGAAGCGCAGCGGAGTGGAGGGGTCTTCCCGTGCATCAGGACCGAAGATTCCTCGCGGAGTTCACCCTGAGCGAAACGAAGGGCTCGGAATGACAAGTCTCGCTGGAGTAATAGGTGATGTGTGTACAACGAGTGCCATAGCAGAAAGGGACAAGGCATGATGCGCAGAAGACAACAAGCACGGCGCGAGGAGCGCGAAACCTTCGGCCGCCGTGGGACTGCCATACGCTACCAGGTGCGCCAGCGCATGGTGGCCATCGGCGACGACTTTTGGATCGAGGACAGCGACGGCAAGCGCGCCTTCAGGGTGGACGGCAAGGCGCTGCGCATACGCAAGACGCTGATCATCGAGGACGCCCAGGGCCAGGTGCAGTGCCGCATCCAGGAGCGCATGCTGCGGGTGCGCGACACGATGGCGATCAAGGGGCCAGGTGGCGAGAGCCTGGCAACCGTGCGCAAGGCCCTGATTACGCCGCTGCGCGACCGCTGGAGCGTCAAGGTTGGCGACGGCTCGGACTTGGAGGTGCAGGGCAGTATTCTTCACCACGAGTACACGATCGGCGACGGCGACCGCAAGATCGCCGAGGTCTCGAAGAAGTGGTTTCGCCTGCGCGACAGCTACGGCGTAGCGGTGGAGCCGGGCCAGAGCGACGTGCTGATTCTCGCCGTCACAATCGTGATCGACATGATGTCCCACGGGGGGCGATAGGCGGCGCAAGCTGAGGGAAAGAGGAGTATAAAGCTATGCAAATCGGGCCAATTCAACTGCTCGCGTTCGCCTTCGACCGGATTGATCGGTTCGAGGGGCAGATCCTGCGAGAGCTCGACGAGCTGCACGGCCATGGCCTGATCTGGGTCGTCGATCTGCTCTTTGTGATGAAAGAGGCCGACGGCACAATTCACGCGCTGCAAGAGTACGACATGCCGGGCTACGACCCGGCGCAGTTTGGGGCGGTGCTCGGGCGTATGCTTGGCCTGAGTGCGGCCGAGGCAGGTGGCGCCTCACTTGGCGAGTTGCTCGGCGCGGCGTTGGCCCCGGTGGGCAGGCAGGGGCTTGGCCTCGACGCGATCAAGGCTGTCGCCGCCGCGATTCCGCCCCAAACGGCGGTGGCACTGGTGCTGATCGAGCACGACTGGGCCATCGGCCTGGGAAGCGCCATCGGCGAGGCTGGGGGGCGCATGGTCGCGCAGGGCTTCCTCACCCGCGACGCGCTGCTGGCCGTTGGTCGCGAGCTCCACGCCACCGTCGAGGCCGAGGCTGCCACCGAGCGGGCTGCGGCGATCCGTGGGGCGGCGATGCTCGACACGCTCACCACGCTGGCCGCCGCCGAGGAGGTGCAGCGCGAGGCGATGGCCGACGCGATCACCACGGTCGTGGGCGTAGAGGCGTTCCGCGCCACTGTTGCCGCCGAGGCCGTGCGGGCCCTGATCGTCGCCGGGCTGCTCGCAGAGGCCGACGCCGTCGATGCCATCGACGTGCTGTTCGACGCCGAGCTGATCACGCAGACCGCGCTCGACGAGGCCACCCACGCGGCCGACGATGCAGCCGCCGAGCTGGCTGGCGAGTGGTGAGTCGCGCCGATCCAGGCGCAGACGCCGAGCCACCTGCACTCACCCAACGAGAACGTCGCCATTGAGGATTTCGAGCGCGGCATCGCGACCGGCAGGTGGCTTCGTTTACAAAGGAGAAAGATATGATAGGCAACGTGCTCAGCGCAATCCTGCTTACCCTGATCGGCGCGGCGCTGTTGTTGAACGGGTATCGCTGGTTTCGCCTCCTGCTGCCGATCTGGGCGTTCCTGGTCGGCTATGGCGTAGTCGCGGGGCTGATGTCCGCCCTTTTCGGGCAGGGCTTCTTCGGCACCGCGCTGACGATCATCCCGGGCATCGTCCTGGGTCTGATCTTCGCTGTGTTCTCGTATCTCTGGTACGGGCTGGCCGTGCTGTTCTGGGCCGGAACGGTCGGGTATGTGCTGTTCGCAGGCCTGCTCGCCATGCCCGCCCTGGCGGGGCTTCTGATCGTGATCGGCGTCCGCACGCTCAAGCTCGGGCAGGTGGCGACGGTCTGGAGCCCAGCGCCCCGAACCTATACGGCGCACGCTGGCACAAGCGCATTCGATCATGGAGCGACAGGTCAATGGACGTTGTAGTTGTTCAAATGCTGCCGCTGATCCTTGGTGCCATATTGGCTCCGGTCTGGATCATTATCGTACTGCTGCTGCTGGCGAGTCCCCAGGGCGTGCTCAAGGCAACAGCCTTTGTGCTGGGCATGACCCTTGTGCGTGTGCTTCAAGGGTTGATCTTCGGCTTCATTTTTAGCTCCTCACCCGACAATAGCCCCGATAGCAGCGGCTCCTCGCCGATCGTCTCGACGCTGCTGCTGGTTGTTGGGATCCTTCTGCTGATTATGGCCTATAAGAAATGGCGCAAAGAGGACGACCCCGACGAGCCACCGCCGCAATGGATGCAGACCTTTGTGCAGGCCTCGCCGCTCAAGGCGCTGGGTCTTGGCGTGCTCCTCGTTAGCATCGGCGTTAAGCTCTGGGTCTTCACCCTTTCGGCGCTCAGCATCATTAGCGGGTCAGAGCTTGGGCAGAGCGAGCGCGTCATCGCGTACCTGATCTACATTGGCCTTACCCAAGTGGCGCTTATCGCCGCAATTCTTGTTTACGCCGTTGTACCACAGGCGGCGTTGCTGCTGAAGCAAGCCCTGGGCTGGCTGACCCGCTACAACCGACCGATTTCGATCACTGTCGGCCTGATCTTTGGTCTCTATTTCGACTATTCAGCCATAAGCGGGTTGCTGTCTTGAGCACGGCGTGTACTATCGCTAGTAGTGGGCGAGAGCGCGTGCGCTATTTCTGACCTTTCGACAGTGTTGAGTGCAGTTTTGTATTTTCCGCCGCCGACGGCAACATCGCACGCCTCCTTGCTAGCCTCAGGTAACACTGAGGCCAGGGTGCGGCGTGGCTGTTGCAATTACTGCAACAGCCGAAGGTCAGGAGGAAGCAAAAGCTAGGGGAAGTGAGAGGCTCGCAGCAGTGGGGAAAATGGGCCGAAAATCTGCGCAATCTGTGGATAAACTGCCCGATGCGCTCGCTACGTCGGGAGGGGCGCATGCACCTGCACACAGGCACGCCCCCCATCGGCGCGGGCGCACGCTGATGGAGGGCGCGAATGCTAGGCTCGCGGTCGCTGGACGACGGCGTTTGCGGCAGTTGCCTAGCGCCGGTTGCCGAGGATGCGCAGCATGAACAGGAACAGGTTGATGAAGTCGAGGTAAAGCGTGAGCGCGCCATAGATCGCCACGCGCCGCTCGCCCACCTCATCGCGCACCTCGGCGATCATGTGCTTGATCTTCTGCGTGTCGTATGCGGTGAGCGCCACGAAGATCAGTACGCCCGCGTAGGTGATGATCCAGTAGAGCGTGCTGTTGGCCAGGAAGATGTTCACGACGGAGGCCAGGAGCAGGCCGATCACGGCCATGAACAGGTACCCGCCCAGGTTCGACAGGTCGCGCTTGGTGAAGTAGCCAACCGCGCTCATCGCGCCGAAGGTGCCAGCGGTGACGAAGAAGGTCGAGGCGATGGAGGCGCTGGTGTAGACCAGAAAGATCGCCGCGAAGGTCAGGCCATTCAGCGCGGAGTAGCCGAGAAACAGGCTCGTCGCCACCGCCGGCGCCATGCGCCCAACATTCGCGCTCAGGATCCAGACCAGCGCCAGCTGGGCGATGATCAGGCCGAAGAAGATCAGCGAGTTGCCGAAGATGGCGCCGACCAGCGCCGGGCTGCCGGCCACAAACATGGCCACCGCCCCGGTGACGAGCAGGCCAGCCATCATCCAGGTGTAGACCTGGTTCATAACGCCCTGGCGGCGGAGCGCGTCGGTGGACGAGCTGACATACGGTGAGTAAGACATCGGGCAACCTCCAGAGTAAGCAAGCGGGCGGCGCAGGGTGCGCGTCGCCTATGGATTATACGTCGTTGCGGGCCGAAATGTTACCCCGGGCGCCCCGTGGCAGCGCTACGGCACTGTCGGCGCTGTTGCCAGAACCCGGCGGTTGAAACCGCAGCGGCAGGGCCTGCGGCCGCGTGTCGGCCTGCGCCGACGCCTCCGGACCCGCCCGCGCAGGCGGGCGCCCGGCGCAGCGCGCCACTACGGCGCGCGTGTACGCGCCCGCCTGCCGACCATTGGGAGCGCGCCAGCTACGCTCCCAGCCGCGCCTCCACCTGCGCAAGCTCGGCGAGCAGGCGGCGGCGGCTGCCGCTCTCAGCGATAGCGCGGGCCTGGGCGAGGGCCGCACGGGCTGCGGTGGGCGGCAGTAGCGGCGCCAGCCAGAGCCGCACCTGCGCGGCGAGGTGGCGCGTGCCAAGCGCGTCGGCCTGGCTAAGGGCCGTGGACAGCCGCTGGACAGCCACGCCCGTCTGGCCGCGCCGCAGGGCCAGCAGCCCCAGGTTGGCGGTGAGCCCCGCCACACGCTCGGGGAGCGCGAGCCGCTCCGCCAGGGCCAGGCCAGCGCTGAACTGCGCCTCCGCGCCGTCGAGGTCGTCGAGGGCCAGGGCGATCTCGCCGCTTGTGGAGTGTAGGTAGGGCTGGAGCCCGATCGCGCCCCACTGCTCGGCCAGCCGTGCGCCCTCGGCGGCGTAGCGCGCGGCCGAGGGCAGGTCGCCCAGCAGCAGCAGGTGGTAGGCGAGGTTATTGCGCGCCAGGATGCGCCAGGTGAGGGCGCTCTCCAGCTCGGTGGCACTCTGGCCGGCGCAGTCGGCCACGGAAAGCGCCTCGTGGTAGTAGGCCACGGCGCGCGGCAGGTCGCCCTGCTGGGCCGCCACGCTACCCAGCTCGAAGCGCACCTGCGCCAGGGCCGTCTGGTCGGGCGCGGCCTGCTCCACGATAATGCGCTCGGCCTCGCGCAGGCGCAGCGAGGCCTCGGCTAGGTCGGCGCCCTCGATCGAGAGCGCGGTGCCCCAGATGAACAGCGCCGTCCAGCGCTCGTCCGGCGTGCTTGGCTCAAGGTTGCGCACCAGGTCGATCACCTCGGCGAAGCGGCCCTGCGGGATGAGCGCGCGCGCCAGGTTGAGGCGCAGGGTGCGGACCTCGGCGGGCCCATTGGCAAGCCGCAGCGCCTCGCGGTAGCGCTCGGTGGCCCGCGCCGCCTCGCCGCCAAGGAACAGCGCGTTGCCGAGCGCCATCAGCGCGGCGGGGCGCTGCTCCGGCGTGGCGCCGGCCAGCCCCTGCTCGTAGAAGGCCACGGCCTCGGACCAGGCCGCCACGCTCGCGGCCCGGCGCCCGGCGCGCATGGCGAAGCTTGCGGCCCGCTCGGGCGCGCCGCCCTCCGCGAAGTGCGAGGCGATCAGGCCCGCCACGTCGTCGAGCCGATCGCGGTGCAGCGCCTCCAGCGCCTCGGCCAGGCGCCGGTGCAGCGCGCGGTGGCGCGGCTCGCCCACCTCGCGGTAGGCCACCTCCATGGTCAGGGTGTGATCGAAGCGCAGCCGCCCATCCGGCAGCTGCTCCAGCAGGCGCGCGGCCCGCAGCTCGTCTAGCGCGTCCAGCGCGGCGCCCTCGGAGAGGCCGGCGGCCCGCGCCACCAGCTCGAACTCGAACTCGCGGCCGGCGGCCACGGCGGCGTCGAGCACGCGGCGGGCCGCGTCGGAGAGCCGGGCCAGGCGCGCCTCGATCAGGCTGTAGACCGTCTGGGGAACGACGGGCGTCGTGGACAGGGCGTGTGCGTCCACGGCCCCCTCGGGCGTCAGAATGCCCTCGGCCCGCGCCAGGCGCACCAGCTCGTCGATGATGTATGGGTTGCCCTCGGCGCTGCGCTGCAGCCACGTTGCCAGCTCGCTGGCGGCGGCGGGGCTCAGGCTGCGGGCCAGCGCCTCGGTCTCGCCGGGGGTGAGCCGGCGCAGCGCCATGCGCTCCAGCCGCCCCTCACGGGTGAGGGCCGTCACCAGCGCGCCGAGCGGGGTGCTCGGCGCTGTGGGCCGGGCTGTGGCGAGGATGCGCAGCGGCTCGCCCTCGATGCGGCGCAGCAGGTAGCCCAGCAGGCCCAGGGTGCTCGCGTCGGCCCAGTGCAGGTCGTCGAGCACCAGGGCCACCGGCGCCAGGCGGGCCAGAGCCAGCATCAGCCGGGCCACGCCCTCCCAAAGCCGCGCCTCGTCGGGCCGGGCGGGCGGCGGGGCGGCGGCCTGCTTGGCGTGCGCCAGCTCGGGCAGCAGGCGCGCGGCCTCGGCCAGCCAGAGCGGCTCCAGCCCCAGCCGCTCGCGCAGCGCCGGCCAGTCGGGGCGAGCCACCAGGGCGCGCAGCGCCGCCACCAGAGGCTGATAGGGTATGCTCTGCTCCAGCTCGCGGGCGGCGCCTAGCAGCACCAGGCCGCCGTGACGCGCCACGAACTCCTCGGCCAGGCGCGTCTTGCCGATACCCGCCTCGCCCTCGATCAGGGCCAGCCGCCCCGCCGCCGTTGCCACCTCCAGGCGCGCCAGCTCGGCGTCGCGGCCGGTGAAGGGGAGCGCAGTCGACGGTGGACGAAGGACGGTGGACGGTAGCCCGAGCCCCCTTTGCGTACTTTCTGGTGCTACCAACCGTCCACCGTCCACCGTCCTGCAGGCTATCCGTCACAACTGTATCGTAGAGCGCCTGGGT
>ENA-ORBV01008383-ORBV01008383.1-microbial-mat-metagenome-genome-assembly--contig:-NODE-8383-length-17393-cov-4.116597_pt1 | contig 17393 bp, 6 predicted proteins | sample MGYA00237777_ERZ505514 | MGnify/ENA primary metagenome ERZ505514 (study PRJEB26160, sample SAMN06269048) | microbial mat metagenome | isolation source: Oligotrophic lake microbial mat | place...
TTCAAGCAGAAGACGGCATACGAGATTCGCCTTAGTCTCGTGGGCTCGGAGATGTGTATAAGAGACAGTTCTTGCAACTGGGGACGCGAACGCACCGGCGGCCCCGGCGGGCAGCATCGTAACAAAGTAGAGACGGGCGTCTGGATCACGCACGTTCCTACGCTGATTGAAGCCCAGGCTGGCGAGCGCCGCAGCGCGGAAGAGAACAAACGTGTGGCCATCACGCGGCTGCGGCACGCGCTCGCCGTCGATGTCCGCTGCCCTGTCCCGCTAGGCGAAGTTCGCTCCGCCCTCTGGCTCTCGCGTTGTAACGCTGCGGGCGTCATCGCCTGCAACCCCCACCACGAGGCCTACCCCCACCTCCTGGCCGAAGCACTGGACATCATCCACCACGCCAACTGGGACGTGAAGAAGGCCAGCCTGCGGCTGTGCTGCTCCATGAGCCAACTGCTTAAGTTTATTAAAGATTACACTCCCGCGCTGCTGAGGGTAAACGAAGAACGTAAACGGCGAGGCCATCACGCGATGAAGTAGGACACAGGGTCATGCCAGAGCCAGTCGTATCCACCATCATGACCCTCTATAACCGGGCCACTTACGTCCGCGATGCCGCCCGCAGGCTGCTGGCGCAGTCGCTTACGTTGTGCCCAGACCACCGCTCGCTCCCAAAGTATTACATTACGATTAAGCGTTGAGAGTCTCGACCTCAAGCCCCTCCGACGGTACCGCGCGAAAGACCAACGGTGAGCGGCCCCCTGTTCGCAGTGCATGCTCGACCGCGCCGCACGCCTCATCGTCGCAGAGCGCCACGATGCAGCCGCCAAACCCACCCCCGCTCATCCTCGCGCCATGAACGCCCGGCAGCGCGCACGCGAACTCCATCATCGCGTCCAGCTCTGGGCAGCTAACTTTATAATCTTTCTTGAGGCTTTCGTGCGACTCTGTCATATAAGCTCCCGCAGCCGCGGCGTCACCATCACTGATCGACACGCAGAAATCTCTGGTAAGCCGGCTTTCGGCCAGGACATGGGCGACGAGGGGCACCGCCTCGGGGTCGTCAGCGTCGACGAGATCAACATCGCTGATGCGGTTGATGGCTTGCATCAGAGTGGGGTACTTTCGCCCCGTGCCGCGGCATATAATTTGCAGCGCCGACTCGATCTTCGCCCGCCGATCAGCGTAAGCAGTGGCAACTAAATTATGACTTACACCGCTGTGAGCGACCACGAAGGCAAGGTCTGGGGCAACGCTAACATCCAGCTTCTTGCCTGTGGCAAAATTAATTAATATAAGGCCCCCCGGCGAGCCGAGCGTACAGATGAGTTGATCCATGATCCCGCAGGGCACACCGGCATACAGGTGCTCGGCACGCTGGGCGAGCTCGGGCACCCGCGAGATCGTGGGGTTAAGCTTACTAAGCCCTACGCACGCTCCGATAGTCGCGACCTCGAGCGCGGCGGATGAACTCAGCCCCGCGCCGACGGGGATGTCGCTCGCGAGAGCGAGTTGCAACCCGCACTTGCGGAGCCAGCCCGTTTGTGCAGCGCACGCCGCGGCACCGACCGCATAGGCCGCCCAGGTTTTAGTTACGTTGGGTCCGGCGAACGCGGCGGGGGTGATGTCCTTCCATGCGCGAGAGTAAGAGCGCGAACCCGCGGGAACTTCGTGCCCGGCCCATTCTGTTACAACGCTCACCATACCATCATTAGTTAACTTTGCCACGACGGCGGTGCGGAGCTGGATCGCCATGGGCGCCGCGCTGCCCCCGGCGTAGTCGGTGTGGTCACCAATTATGTTCACGCGGCCCGGGGCGTGCCCGCAGGATATGGGCCGGGTGCCGAAGGTGCGGACGAAGAGATCGGTAGCCCGCTCCCGCACGTGCCCGGCATCAGCCGCGAGCGGACGCCAACCGAAGCGATCCGTTAAGAGGGAATGCGATTGGGGCGCAAGCGGGGAGGGAGGAGTTGGGTGCGGCTGGTCCATATTATGTTAAGTTGTCGCTCTCCCGCGCCTGCTTGGAATACCTGGCAACGAACGCGGCGTATTGCTCGGGGGTATCGATGCCCGTGCCGAAGCCTTGGTCGCGCTGGCTCTTCGTGAAAGACGGCTCGTGACGAGCCACAGCGATGCGAAAGCCGTGCTCTAGCACGCGGAGTTGCTCAAGCGATTCGGCGGCCTCCAGCGGGGTAGCCTTAAGTGTAACATAAGTCTTAAGAAACGCGGCCCGGTAGACGTACAGGCCTACGTGACGTAACATAACAACCGCCGCGCCCCCGCTTGCTCGCACGTGAGGAATGGGGCTGCGGGAAAAATAAAGGGCCTCGCCGCGTACGTTAAGCACCACCTTGACGATGTTAGGATTCGCAAAGTCGGCGGGGTTGTCGATCGCGTGGGCGATCGTCGCGACCTCCGCGCCGCTCGAGCGAGCCATGGCAACAGCCGCGAGAATCGCTGCCGGCTCGACTTCGGGCTCATCGCCCTGAACATTAATGATGTAGTCATCGCCGTCCGCGTTCGCCGCGGTGGCCGCCTCTTCCAGCCTGCTGGTGCCGTTAGGGTGGTCCTCGCGTGTTAATATTACTTCCGCTCCGAACGAGTTGCACGCGCTGGCTACCTCGCCCGAGTCGGTAGCGATGAGCACCTGAGACAGCCCGGGCACCCCGCGAACCCGCTCCCAGACGTGCTGGATAAGGAACTTGCCCGTCTCCTTTGCGAGCACCTTTCGGGGGAATCGCGAGGAGGCCAGGCGGGCGGGTATGATGGCGATGGTGCGGGGCTGGCTCAAACGCGGTGCGGAGAGACTGTAATGTTACTATAGATCAGCGATCCGCTGTGATTGCTAATAGATTCAACTATTTCGGAGGCGAGGCCAATTGCCCTTGGGCGGCGGTTGCTGACCGTCACGCATCGCAAATCATCAGACGAAACTAACGTGACTCGATCACCATTTTACTGCTTTTTGCATACGTCCGAGCTGGATAAAACAGGCCGCTTTCATCGAGGACTGTTATGCGCCCCGCGGGCCTTTGAGCCTGGACAGCAGCGCCTTGATGGCATCGCGGCGGATTCGCACATCGCGGTACCCCATCTGCTGGCGAGCGATCATCGAGGCGAGGCGATCTGCCTCTTCAGCACTGGGCAGATCACCATCTTGCTCGGACTTAGCTTGAAGCGCGGTCATAAGGAAATACCGAATCTCCATCTGCGTATCGGGCAATAGGTCCTTCAGTTCGGAGGCATGGCGGAAGGTTTCGATGGCTTCTTCGTTCCAGCCGATTTTGTGGAACGCCTGACCCAGCATCGTCATCGAGCTCGCACGGTTACGCGGATCATGCTGCGCTTCTTGAAACTGCTCGATTGACTCGCTGAACTTGCCAACCGCGAAGTAACGTTTACCCAACTCAAACCGGCGAGGAAGATCGGTCGGATAGTTTTTGACTCGCTCAATATGTTCGGCGAGTTCCAGAGCCGCGTGCTCTTCGTCGGCTTGCGCGAGCATTCGTTCAATAGTTTCGTTGCCCGGTGCCTTCTCGAGCATGTGCCGCAACTCGCTGGCTTTACGGCGCGATTGACGGATGCGAATATCACCGGCAAGCTCGCGAAAGCGGAACTGCGCAAACTTCGTGAACGCGTTGAAGTAGAGCTCGTGCGCGCGTTCTTCGTCGGCCGGGCGTGCACGCTCAAGTAGAATCTTTGCGTAACGTTCGATGGCGGGAAGATCGTCTGAGCGCCGGTCGTAATCGGCTTTAGCGGTCTCGATCAGCCGATCGATTGTTTCATCGGTCTTAACAATTCGTTCCTGCTCCTCGAGCTGCCGTTGCTTGTCCGCGTCGCGGATGTTGGAACGGAACCCACCCGCCTGACCGGCTTTGTCATACCCGCCCTTATTCATGGTGGCCATCGCGGCGAGGCTACGGATCTTGGCAGCAAGATCGCCGTCGGTCCGATCTAGCGCGAGGGCCTGTTCACGGGCCGCGAGGGCTTTTTCGTAGGCTTCAATCTTCTCGAAGCATTCGCTGCACTTAATTAGAAGATCCTTGCGGACCTTCTTCTCCTGCAATGTAATTCCAAAGGCGCGATCGGTGATCCAGAGCGCGGGGGCTTTCAATGCGAGTTTCGAGGCTCCTTCGGCGGCGCGGACTGCGAAGACCGCCTCACGCGGCTTCATACCCCACTCAAGAAGTGAAAGCAAGAATCGATCGACATCGCCTCGCCCAGAGACTGACTTAATCACGTCTTTGCTGATGGGCTTCTTTCCGGCTGAATCCGCGACGAAGCGATCAATCGCCGAGAAAAGCCCCTCAAAGCCGCTGAGGTTATTGGGATCAAACCTCAGGCCGCTAAGCCAGAGTTGAACGGCGTACTCATAATTACTGGCGTCGTACATCGCGCGGGCGTGGGAGAAAAATTTCTCCGCCTTCGCGGGCGAAAACTCCATCGCGGCTCCGGATGCAGGTGGGGACGCTGCGCCGGCAGCATCGCCGCCGCTAACTCCACCAGCAATGCCGCCAACTCCCGCTGCACCCGCAACGGTACCGGGCTTCTGCTCGTTGCTTTCGGACTTTCTCCAAGAGAAGATCGCCAAGGCGTAACCTCACTATTCAAGTTATGTGCGTCTGAACGCGGGCCATCCCGCCGCTCACGGGCCACCGGATTATTGCACCGCTTCCCAGCGCGAAGCTCTTCACCGGTCTGCCGCTGCGATTTAGATAGTACGGTCTGCTATGTACCGCCGCGAAAGTAAATGCGTGACACATTCGCTCACCCACACCGTCGCGTAATTTTCGCCCATCTCCTCCTACTGCGACAAGTTTCCATTCATCCAAAATGCGGGGATTGGCACGCTCACCTATCTCGCTCCAGCCCAAGGGCACCGGTGGGGACTTTTTTCAGCTTGCCACAAGCCTACGCGAGCTGCAACGAATCAGCCAACTGAAACAGAGGCTTCTGTATCACCTATACCGGCACCTGCGACCAACGACCCACTCGCGGGGGAAAATTGAACCTCTTCGGACAACCTCAACTGTTCTACGCCGCAGAATCATACGTATACCGAACAAACTAGATCTACTCGGCGCGAAAAAATGGGGCGGACTTGAGTCCGCCCCATCGGGAAGATGCAGAGATGGAGCGGGCTAGCCGCGTTTATCGGCGGGAGAGGACGCGATTGAGCAGCGAAAACTCATTTTGCCCACCGAGGAAGAAGTTGGTGTTGTTCACCGAATCTACGCCGTTTGAGAGGTCACGAAGCACGTTGGAAAGGGCGAAGGCACGGCCGGTTCCTGGGAGGTTCTCGGGCGCATCGGCCGCGGTGCTCGCGAAGGTGGGGGGAATGGGATTGGCTCCGGTTTCTTCAGAGATACGAAGGCCCATGAGCTCACCGACGCGGCGGGTGACCGCTCCGGTGAGCGCTTGGGTGAGTGTATCGAGTCCGGCGATTCCGGGCTCGATACCTTGAATCGCGAACGAAGGCAGGAAGACAATGGCCTCATCCTGAAGATCGATATTGAACGGATCGGAGTGTTCGCTGAAGCCGTAGGGCTGGTTGCTTTCGAATGCCCGGCTCAGGAAGTCAAAGTTGAACGCGCCGGAGAAGGAGTTGTAGATCGCCAAGACGGGATCGCTGGTGTTACTTAAGAAGACCGTGGAGAAGGGCTGGAACTCGAAGTCGGCTGGGTTAGCAGAGAACCGCACATCAAGACCCGCGCCTTGGTAGATGGAGTTGAGGCTGGAAACCAACTGGCGCAGAACATAATCATTCACCGCGAGGCCCGCGCTGGTCTGCCCGGTAAAGCCGAGCGTCCTGACATCGAAGCCGCCAAACTGCGTAGTGAAACCACCTGCTTCAAGCCAAGAGACCGCGCCACCATTGGTTTCGAGGAAGACGTTCTGCGTTGTCTTCTGGATCACCCCGGTTCCATTGGTGACGATCTCAAGCTGGTAGTCGGTGTTAAAGACACCTTGTAAGTAAACCGCAAACGTGCCCGCAACACCTTCGACGCTTCCGGCCCTGCTGGGAACGACGAACTCGGCGAAGAAATCACCGTTTGCATCGAACCCGTAGCGGCTGGTTCCGTTGTCGGCAATTGTGTTATTCGCAACGCCTCCGATCGGCCTGAAGTCGGTGGGGCTGAAGACCAAGACACCGTCATCGACCGTCCTTGAAGCAGAGGTTTCGAAGACGCCAAACTGGACGAAGCCGCGGTTGTCGCTGAAGTTCACGGGGGACGCCTGACCAAGGTCGGCACCGAACTGCGTCAATCGAACCGTGACCTTTAACTTCGTGCCGGGCGCAACCGGCAAGCGGTTATTCAGGTGGAAGATATCAACATCGGCTGCTGCGAGCGAGTTAGGCACACCGGCGTGGCCGCGCGGCCCGATGGCGGTCGTAACAACTTGAGTAAGGGCACCGGCGGCGTCGCGGGAGGAGGTAACGTAAGTTCCTTGGCTGGGCACGCCGTTGGAACCGGTGACCGCGCCGGTGGTGCCATCTCGGGTGAATCTATAGCCGGATCGAAGGATCGAGGGTAAATCGTCGGTATTGCCAAGCTGGCCATCTGGACCGGCGAACTCTTGAGCGGGTGGCGCGACGACAATGGGAGTTCCATCGCCGGCGGTTGTGTCGCTCGTGAAGCCACTGTCGCCGTCGTCAAAGACTTCTACCGTGAAGTTATAATCGCCTACACGCAGCGGGAACTGATTGGGATTAATAACACTGGAATCGGTGAGGTTGGTGGAGTTACCGACCACGATGTAATAAGTACCTGTCTGCTGGATGAGGTAGGTCTCAGCAAAGGTGATGTCTGTCTGGAGGCCGGTGGGTGCGGGAAGGGAGACAACAAAGTCGTTGACAGTACTGATCACGCCCGCTGTGCCGTTGATTGTGGGATCGACCAACTGACGGGTAGCGAGGGTCGCGGTACCCTGCATCCTTCCCAATCGGAGAATCTGGCCCGCTTGTAATGTAACCGCGTATACGTCTACATCGCCCGCGAAACGGAAGAGATTGGTATCGTTATCGGGGTGATCGCCGATGAAGCCGCGGACGGTGATTGATGTATTAATATCCGGCAGGTTATCAGAAGCTGTGTTTGAATCTAGAACAAAGTTAAGATTGCTAGCGCCGTAGAAGTCAACACGCCGAGTCTGGGTGGTGCCTACGCCCGTCGCGGTGCCAACCGACGCTGTGATCTTATCGCCTGCATCGCCGACGATCGCATCTTCACTGAACTGGTCGCCGGCTTCGGAGAATCCATCGCCGTCACCATCAAGGCCTACGCCTACCAGGCGAGCGCGGAAGATCGCCGGATCAATCTCGAAGCGGTAGACACCTGGGCCTGGGCGATCGGGGACGAGAGGAAGATCGCGTTCGGTGACGGAACGAGCCATGATTACACGGATTGTATTAGTAGACGCTTCGTAACCGAGCGTGTAATCCACGCCTTGAATCAGGCGAATCTCAATATCGCCGTTGCCACGCACTTCGCTGACGCTGAGGGAGGCGGGCACGGAGGAGAAGTCCACGGGCTGATTGAAGTTAAGATTCGCAATGAAGACGCGGTTATCAACTGTGACGTTAATATCCACAACTTGGCCCGAGGCTGGCGTGAGGAGGGGTGCCTCGGTGGCGAAGTTGGAACGCGCGCCGCTAAACACCGCGCCGCCGATGCGAACGACGCCCAGCGATCCGCTGCTGGCGATGCGGTAGGCTTCGGTGGAGCGGGTCGAGCCGACCTGTGTTCCGCCGATAGTTACGGAGGTGATGACGCCCCGGCCAGCAGCAACGGTGTCGTCGATCGTGCCGTAGAAGCCGTCACCGCCGCGGTAAAAGCCTGCAACGATATCAGATTCCTGGAAGTTACCGGCGATGCTGACCGCACCGATGGTTCCGGTGCTGAGCACATCCGCGGCTGAACCGACACCGCCGTACAAGGAATCGGTACCAAAGTCGACGCCGCTGACCAGAGCTGAATCGAAGAAGTCGCCGGTGATGGAAACCGCGCCGATGCTATCACCCGCACTGATCACCGTCGAACGGGCGGAGCCTAATGTAATATTACCAACCGAGTTGCCAAAGCTGAGCACGCTGCGATCTGCGGAAGCGGCGGTGAGGCTCGCCGTGTCCCGGTTTACTCGGAGCAGACCACGCGCCGCGCCGGTGATGTTCACCGCGCCTGTGGAGAGCGCGAAGATAGAAGCCTCTCCGCTTATGTTGGCGTTGGTGGCACCGAACTGGCCGGTGATGGAAAGAGTGGTAATAGCGCGAGCGGAGAGCTCGCCTCCTACCAGCCCCGCGATAGTAATGGCGGTAGAGTCTCCGCCGATGGCCATCGTGCCGGTTCCCTCAACGCGCGCCAGTGACAGCGTGTTCACATTACCATCGATTGTAATGTCGCTGTCGCCCGTTAGTATGCTCGAGACGGTCAGTGAGTTCAGCGAGGCATCGTCGGTGCTGAAGATGTCAAACCCGTTGAGCGTGCCCGCGCTGCTCGCCACCGTGACCACGGAAGCCGCGGTGGTGTTCACGAGGTAGAGGGTACCGGTGTTCACACCGGGCAGGAAGATACCGGTGCCGCCGCCGGTGAGGGTAATCGTAATTGTGTTGGTACCGGTGTTGAACGCACGGGTTCCAGTGAAGGTGATGGTGATGGCTGGCAAGGCGGTTGTAGCCGGATTGAAGATGCTGCTGTTGGCGTTAGGCAGCGTAGTGCCGCCTCGTGCATAGCGGTTATCGTTGGCGACGCTTGCAGAAAGATTATCACCGAAGGCCGCCACGCCCGCACCCACTGTGCCAAACGTAAGTGCCGCGATGCTAGAGACGCCAAAGGCGGTAAAGTCATCGCCTGTGGCGTAGACACCATCGGCGCCGGAGTTGATCCCCGCCACAAAGGTCGAGTTCTCCACGCGGCCGGTGACGGTGATCGCGGTGATATTGCCGCTCTTGACTGTGTCGAGTGCTTTGCCCGCGCCGCCAGCACGCCCATCTGATCCTAAGTCGACCATCCCCGCGACGAAGAGCGCGTTAGAAACGTTGCCCGTGACGACAATCGAGGTGATCGCATCGCCCGCAGCAAAGTATGATCCAAGGCCGGTTGAAAGGGAATCATTTCCGACGTTGCCAGTGATGGCGATTGAGGTGATCGCACGCTCGGCGAAGACGGCCGCTTCGTAGACATTTCCGCCCGTTACGACGAACTTAACAATGTTGCGGTTCGCGGAGATTGTTGGACCCTGATAGCCAGCCGCTTCGCGGATGCCGGGGGGCAACTGGTTGCGGCGGGGATCATAAGCTACCGCGGCGGAGGAGCCCGGGTTCACACCCACATCGCCGAATATGCCGTCCACACCCGCTACGACGTTGAGCAACGTTATATCGAAATCGGCATGGACATTGCCGTAGAGGCTACCGTTTGTGATATTAATCGCACCCAGGCTGCCATCATAAGCGGCGATGGTGTTGCCCTGCAGGAACGAGCCGTTGGTGAAAGCGATGGAAGTTATACCGCCGCTGTAGGAGATGATGTCTCCGTCAAAGTCGCCGGCGATGGCGACCGTGCGGATCGAGCTGAAGGCGATGATTGAACCGTATGAAATCTGATTGTTGGTGGGGGTACCCACCGCGCCGCCGATGGTAACAGTGCCTGTGATCGCCCCGCCCACGCGGATATCACTATAAAGGCTGCCGGTGGGAACTGCCGCGCCACCCAGGTCACCGCGGATGAGCACGACGCCGGTGGCGCCCAGCCTGCCGATGTTACGACCGGCGTTCAAACCGGCGATGTTTCCGCTCACGTCGGTGCGGACCACAAGGTCGCGCCCCGCACTCACAACGCCGACATTACCGCGAGAAGTAGTCGTCGTAATTCTGGCGTCGATATCACCCGCGGACGAAGTAACAGTGCCGATGGGCCCGGTCGCGGAGATTTCGCCGCTGATGCCGTTAGTAGCACTGATAGCATCGATGCGACCATCCGGGCCCGTCACGGCAATGCTGGTGTTCTGGATGGTGTTCGAAACAGTGAACGCCGCGAGTAAGCCCGATGAGAGGAAAGTAGACGCGTATACATCACGGGAGGTGACGGCCGTCAACTGACCCACGGTGATCGATGAAGCGCGGATGGCGTTAGACGCCGAGATGAGGCGAAGCTCGTTATCTACGTCGATGGTACCTCGGTTGATATTCACCGCGAGAACACCCACCCTGACGTTCCCCGTCAAATCGATGTAAAGATCGTCCATGTCGGCGATCGCTTCGATTCGGTCAACATCACCCGCGCCAAGGATTTCGTTTACACGCAGTTCATCCAGACTTCCCGTGAGCGAAGTATTACGGAATCCCTGCGCTGTTATGGTGCCGATGTCGCCGGTGGCTCCCACGCGAGATGCATCAAAGAACGTATTGGTAAGGCGGACGGTGCGGACATCTGAGGCCCTGATTTCCGTGCCGAAGAAGATGCCGTTGGTGTTTTGGATATCACCGATGTCGCCCCGACTTACATTATCATCGCCGTAGAGGAACGACTGCCAGAAACCGTCCAGATCCTGCACGCCCAGATAGGTATCGCGGATCGTCGCTCCGATAAAGGAGATATTATTGATCCCATCCGCGACAACAGTGTTTACATCGGGTTCGGAGTTGGAGGCGCTGATTGGGCCTTCGATAAGCACGCTGCCGTCGACGCGCAGACTACTGACATCAACAAGGTTGTTGCGGGCGAAGATACCCGAAGTAGCGAAGGGAGATGGATCAGGTCGTCGTAACCCATCGCCCACATCTACGCGAAGAATGTTGGTCGCGTAGATCGTTCCAACAACCCCCTCGAAGGTGTTGAGCGCCGATGCGAGATCGTAATTTGCGGTGGCCAGCTGGAGCGTTGAGGTTGCGCCGAGCAGGATAACATCTCCCAGCGAACCGCGGGCCCGAACCTGCTGGACGTTGCCGCCGCGGACCAGCAGCCCGTTCAGGAACGGATCAACCGGTGAACCGATATCGTCAAGCGCTGCACTGCCATCACGGATGTCTGAATCGCGGATGGCCCGCTGAATCTTACCAACTGATAGCGAGGTATCGAACAGCCCGCCATTAATTCCGATAGGGGTGCCCACCGCACCGCCCGCGCCGACTGCGATGCCGAGCCGCGGCCCGATTCGCTGAGGGCCGAAAGCCGGGAGGACGGTCGAACCAAGATTGCCATCGACACTCACCTGACCAACCGCAGCAACGTCTATCGCGACGATATCGCCACCGAGGGTGGAGTTCAGAATTTCGATCAGGCCTGTTCCGCCGGAAGCAGTCACGGCGCGTGTTGCTCGTTCTTCGATTCGCCAAACGTCGATCTCAACTCCGCCGGTAATCTGCACGGAGGAGGTCGTATCGCCGGTCACGATGATGCGACCGATGCTCGCACGCCCACCGGTTGAACCAGTACCACCGCTAATTCGAAGGACGCGGCCGCCACTTAAGTCCGCGGCGATCTTGGCGATCGCAACACCCTGGGAACCATCCACGGGTAAGGCGACGACTTCGCCGACGCGCACGCCGTCGGGCCCATCTACGCGAATCTGAACGCGGGCACCTGCGTCATCGATAAGTTCGACTGTGCGATTGCCCAGGAGAGGGGTTGTAACATTAACACTGTTGCGGAGATCGATGCGTGGTGCATCGACAAAGAGCAGATCTGAGCCTGGGCCGAGATTCATGCGTATGGCGTTCAAGCCAAAGTAAATACCGCTACGAGCATCCGCGTCCTCATAGGTCGTTTCGTCGGCCTGGCTCACCAGCAGCGCTCCGATGGTGGAGAAGGGCGAAGTCGTGATGTTCATCGAGTCGCCCGCAACATGCCACGCGATGCGGATGCTACCGATATCGCCATTGCCGCCGGAGCGACCCGTGAAGATATTAAACGAGTTGGCACCGACGTCTTCGCGGCGGTTAGCGCCATCGGGGTCTTGATCCATGCCCACACCGCCGCGGATATCGATGGAGCCGATGCGTCCGCCGATGTTAAGCGTGAGGAAGTTAGTGTCGCCCGAGGTGCCGCCCAGACCACCTCCGAAGAGGGGTGAGAGACCGGTGATGAAGCTACCTAAGTCACCGCCTGCGGTGACCGAGATGCCGGAAACAGAGCTGCTGAAGGCGCCGGCCGGGCCAACGTCTGACCCGGTAGTAATATTATAAATCGAACCTGGGGTGGCGATCGAGCCGCCCTGCCACGACATGCTGCTGTCGGCATTTTGCGCGGTATTAGTAACGGAGGTTGGGTCTGAATCGGTGCCACCGGCACCGAGGAATCCCGTGCCTAATCGAAGCGAGCCGATGTTACCCGAGAGCACGGTGATTGAGCTGCCTTCGCCGCTGGCGCGGTCTGTAAAGCCCTGACCACCGCCAGTACGGTAACTACCGAGTGTCGCAGTGGCCAACCCATTGATTGCGACGGTGTAAGGGAAGCTGCCCGCACCGTCTTCAACGCTACCTGAGCGGTCCATCACCACTAGGTAATAGACGCCGGGGCCATCGGGACGAAAGTTGAGATTTGTTGCGATGAATCGACCTGAGCGTCCACCAGCATCGGGAGCGGCGACCACCGTTCCGTTGGCATCGACCACGCGGAAATACAATGAGGCAGGGTTCGCGCCAAGATTAAAGCCGTTGGCGACAGTACCCTGAATGTTTACAACGCCCGCGCCGTCGACGGCGAATGCGTAGACATCGGCTTCGTCATCACCATTGAACGGATCGCGTTCGCTTACTTCGCCCTTGATACGCACCGATGCGGATTGACCATTGATTACTTCGGCGGCGAGGATGGAATCGTTCCTGAGGAAGTTGTCACCCAGCACGATCCCCTGCCCACCCGTCCGTCCGATGCCACTAGCAACCTGGCCGTTGAGAACAACATTGCTGTGCATTGCCGACATGCCGGGGCCGCGACCAGCAATCGGCAAAACCTGTGCATAGGCCTCCTGCTCGTAATAGATCGTCGCATCGCGCGAGGGCCGCGTGGTCGGAGAGTTGACATCGCCGACGACGGTGACATCGAGCTGGCTTCGGGCGCCGATGATGACGTGCCCCACAGTGCGGCCCACCACGAGCTGGCCATTGGTTTTGTTATTGGGATCGAGCGTACGGCCATCGCTGAAAGAAAAGTCGGGCTCGGGCGACCAGATACCCGCATCGGTGGCGACGACGAGGCTGCCCAGATCGCCCTCGACGGTCACTGAACCGTAAAGCGTTCCGACGGCCAAACGATCAACCGCACCGTTAAACCGCGAAGAACCGAAAAGCATCCCGTTGATTGCGATGCTCCCGATGGAGCTTCCATCGGTAAGGAAGATGCCTTGGTCAGCTCGGCTGAAACCGCCAGAAACAAGCTGAATCGACCGGTCATTTTCGTCGAGTGCAAAGCCACCGGGATTGTAAGAGAACTCGCTGGAATTATCGCGGAGGAACGGGGAGCCGACGATCACCGAACCAGAACCCGGCGGGAGGCCCCCGATGGTGAACTGGTTTTGGCGGTTGTCTGCTACAAAACCAAACCCAATTCGCTCGAAGTCATCATAAATTCCCTTGGGGTCGGTGCTGAGCGTCAAAACGAATGGCCCGTCGGTTAATATCCGCGGGACCAGACCGATGTTCGCACCTTCGGGAGTAGTTTCGGAATAAGAAAGCACCCCTCCAATTAGCGTAAACGAAGTACGAGAGTCGGTTCCGCTGAAGCGGATAGAACCGATGCCGTCGTTGCGCGCGGGTATTCCGTTATCGTCGGTATCGTTGGGGTTCAGGGTGCCTCGGCCGGGGATGCCAGCCAAGCTCGCGACCATGTCTCTGCCATAGAGGTCGGCGATTGACACAGTCGCGCCTACGGGCCCGCTCAAAGCAGCAATAGCACCGAACGCGCGACCCGTCACCAGCGACGCGAAACTTCCGCTCGGCGCCGTCGTAATTACGTCGTCGATCTCAAAGGCCGCATTCACTCCGGCGGCAGGGGGCGCAACGGTAACAAGGCGAACTTCATCGAAAGCATTTGAGTTCTGCGGCGGAGTGATTCTTATCGTGCCGAGCCCGTTGGGTGACGGCGGATCAAACAGATCTCGCAACGCATTACCCGTGAAGACCCCGGTGCGGATTCCATCTTGGTAGACTTCTAACCGCGTGCTGGCGATAATCAGGCCATTGGAGTCACCACCTACAGCACTGCGGTCTGGCCTGACCGTAAACGACATCTCCGTGACCGACCTTCGGACATTCTGTCCCGGTTGCCCCGCCTCGAAAAACCGGAACGCGAAAAACTCGTTGGTTTCGTTCAGCCGCACCCGAACGAAGCGATCTTGATTGTCGGCGGTCTGCGGCAGGGCCGCCACGGTGGCATCGCTACCAGGATTGATGTTGTGCAGAATCTGAAGGCCCGAGTCGCCAAAGATCGTTCCACTTGCAATGGGTCCGTACGGAGATTGATCGAACCCCTCGGCCTGCGCCTGTGGTTCCTGGTCCGTGATCTGCTCGGAGGTGGCGAGATACGGAATGTAATAATAAAATCCCGCCCTCGTCGCTCCAAGGCCAGTCGCCGGATCAACGTCGTCGGCCGTAATCGTCAGTGAGAAGAGCATCTGCCGGCGCTCAAGCTGCTCAACGCTCGGACGCTCCATCAGTCCTGCGCTTGAAGCGAGCGACGCGGCGTTCGCTGCGATAGGCTCACTCTTTCCGCAGGCGTCCATCGCGCGAAGCTGGCTGGCCACCCCGCCCCTGTTGCGCCCGAACGCGCGAGCTGACGTACGAACAAACGGCCGATTCACATTCTCGTTGCGACCCATTCGATTCTCCTGACCCGACACGATCTAAAACAGACTTGACTTGTTTCCCACGTCACCAGCGCCATCACCGCCGTCACCACCCAACTTCCACCCGCCCCAAAACCACTCAAGCACGCCGCTGCTCGACTTGCAGAGGGGACAGAGTACCCCGCCCAACATTCACCGTCCGAGGCTATGCCACGGATCTCTCAAATGGGCGGCCTTCGCGGCGTGATTCATCAGTCAGCCAAACTGCGGGCGGCCGTGATGCTCGCCAAAATTCCGAAAATTGCCCTGACTCTCGTTACTCGCCTACTGCTTCTGACCCAATGGTGCGTTTTGCAACAGCAAGGTTGCCTCAATCGCTAAGGAAGAAAACCCCTTCCTCCTGGCCTAAAAGGCGCCCAATGGCCGGGACCGCCGTTTGACCGCTACCCACATTATGGCCGCGAGTATGAGCGCGCTACGCACTTTTATCAGGGATGTTTCAGTATGCTTCAACAGACTCTGAACTTCTGGGGGAATGTATCCAAACTTTTCCCAAATATCGCTGGTTTTTTGCGGGTGCGGATTCAAGTTTCCGCTTGGCATATTCCTTGGCTGCGGGCACGCGGACTAGCAATTCCAAGCGTCCAATCGCGATTACAAAATCCTCTTGGAACGGGGATAGCTGCCGAGCACGGTGAGTTCGCGGCAGTGGACGCGCGCCTGCACGATCGCCTTGATCATGGGAGCATCGTCAATGTGACCGGTTGCATCTACGAAGAAGGCGTACGTCCAGTTCCGCCTTCCGCTCGGGCGTTTTTCAATGTGAGTGAGATTGATTTGGGACCGCTGAAACGCCGCGAGAACTTCGGCAAGTGCACCCGGCTTATCCGCAGTGTTGAACATCACGCTGGTTTTGTCGTCGCCGCTCCGCTGCGCTTTCTGCCTAGAAATCACACAAAAGCGCGTGATATTGCCCGGATTGTCCTCAATCCCCACGAGCAGCGGATTCAGCCCGTAGATCTGGCCGGCAAGTTCGCTCCCGATCGCCGCGGCGTCGGGGGTTCGCCGCTGTTCGGCTGCTTTACGCGACTCTTCGGCCACCATTTCCGCGGCCCGGCTGCTGCTTGGGGTGGGGATTCGATCCGCGCGCGGGTATTGGCGTGCGAGCCACACGCGGCATTGATCAAAGACTTCGGGCTTGGAAAAGATTCGCTTTACTTGGGCCGGGGCGCAGTTGGCCAGAAGGGTGTGACGGATATCAATCTGCACCTCCGCACAAATAAACATTTCGTTCTTACCGCGCTGGGCCAGATCGCGGAAGGCATCGAGCGTCTCCACGATTCCTCCGCCCGTTGAGTTTTCGATGGGAACCAGACCATAATTGACATGTCCGCGCTGCACTTCCGTAAATACGCCCGCGATATCGTGGAGGTCGGCGTGTTCAACGCTATCCCCAAAGTGCTTGAGCGCAGCCAGATGAGAATAAGACCCCGGAGGCCCTAAAAACCCGATCCGCAGCGGCTGTTGAAGCGAAAAACTACCCGACATAAGTTCGCGATAGATCGCCTCGAGCGAGCGGTCGCTGAGCGGTCCGGTGTTAAGTTTCAACGCTCGCTCGAGCACCTCCGCTTCGCGATGAGGAGTGTACACAGGCAATCCGTGAGCCCGCTTATATTCGCCTACTCGCACCACGAGCGAGCATCGTTCATTTAATAACTCGATCAGCCGTTGGTCGAGTTGATTGATCCGCTCGCGGATCGAGGCGAGGTCAAGGCCGCTCGCATCAATGGCCACTTTTTTCTTTTTTGAGCGTGTGCTAGCGGTTTCAGCCCGTACAGCCGAGCCATCGGGGAGGGCCGGTGAGCTTGGGACGCTCGGCGCGGCAGTAGAATCCGAACGGCGACCGCCACTACGCGGCGATCCCGCGGGCTTGCCGTGTGAAGATTTCATTGAGGCAGCCGTGGGTTTGCGAGCGCGTAATGGCATAAGCAGATGAGAGTACCCGGCGCGGCTGACACCCGCGCCACGAGGGTCCTCTGCTTTATCGGTTACACCCCGCGTGGGCGAACACCGTTGAGGGCCTTGTTCATGCCTTACCGCAAGTTGAACCGGTTAGTTGCTTGCCCAGGTGCCCTCGCGAACTCTCGGCGAAGAGCGTTGCAGCACCCCCACCCCGGTTCGGGTAGGGAGCTAGTTAGAGCTTGGGCCGCCCCGAACGCGACTAGCACCCACCCTGGGACCACTGAAGAAAGAAGACCTCGACGTCGGCACCATCGACGCCGCCGTCAAAATTAGCATCCGCACGAGGTGCAGATACTGTCCAATCGATGAAGAATGCTTCAACATCAGAACCGTCGACTCCGCCGCTGCCATCGTAATCGGCGACGCACTCACATTCGTCGGGGATGCCGTTCGCATTGAGGTCGTTGGGTCCGGCTACACCGAACGAGACTCGGTCAATCCAATGCTCATTGGTGAGCCCGCCGGTGCGCCCACCAAACCCCAGCAACGCGACAAACGGAACATAATTAGGCACATCCAAGCGATCAACAATAGTAATGATCTCCTGGTTGTTGGACATGCGGACAGTAACGTGCTCGCCATCAAACACCACC
>ENA-ORBV01008385-ORBV01008385.1-microbial-mat-metagenome-genome-assembly--contig:-NODE-8385-length-17390-cov-11.221856_pt1 | contig 17390 bp, 16 predicted proteins | sample MGYA00237777_ERZ505514 | MGnify/ENA primary metagenome ERZ505514 (study PRJEB26160, sample SAMN06269048) | microbial mat metagenome | isolation source: Oligotrophic lake microbial mat | place...
CCGGCATACACCGCATCCTGCAACTGCGCCTCCCGGTACACCCCCAGCAGGTCCGCTGCAAAAGCGGGAGCGGCGGCAATAAGCGCGAACGCCAACGCCTGATGCGAGATTTTTATTCTCACTGTGGAATCCCCTGTTGAATCCGCGCGACTTTGTTGCGGCGACCGTTTTTATTCCAGAGATCTGTGTTTGTTCCAGAGATCCGTGTTTCTTCCAGATATCCGTGTCGCTAGAACACGAAGCGTTCCGGCTGGCGGATGTTCCTGAGAGGCGGGATGCCGGTCTCGAACAAACCCACTGAATTGAACGCGTGATCGGAAATCCGCGTGACCAGCATCGCCGTCATGACCGGAGGTTCGCCGACTACCGCCAGCAACCTTCCACCGGGCCTCAACTGGTTCTGCAGGGTGTCGGGCAGGAACGGCAGCGACCCGGTCAGCAGGATCACGTCGTAGGGCCCCGCCGACGGCCAGCCCTCGGGGGCTTCGCCGACGACCAGTTGCACGTTCTGGATGCCATGACCGGCAAGCTTGCGCGCCGCGGACTGGCTGAACTCGGCAATTCTCTCGACGCTGACCACCTGGCCGCCGAGCTTCGCGCACAACGCGGTGACATAACCGCTGCCGGTGCCGACCTCGAGCACCTTGTCGGTCTTGAGGATGCCGAGTTCCTGCACCATGCGCGCTTCGAGTTTCGGCGACAGCATCACCTCGCCATGGCCGAGCGGAATTTCCATGTCGGCAAAGGCGAGGGCCCGATGTTTCTCGGGCACGAATTCCTCGCGCCTGACCACGAGCAGCAGGTCGAGCACCGATTGGTCGAGCACTTCCCAGGTACGCACCTGGCTCTCGATCATGGTGACGCGTGCTTGCTCGAAATCGTTCATTGCAAAATCTCTGTGAAGGATTTTTAAAGGCTTGCAATTATTACACAATTCAATTAGCGTCATCGCTGCGTTAGGGGTCCCTTTGTCCCTCTGAAAACCGGGCCAAGCGGTGAGACAAACCCTTCGAACCTGTACGGATAATGCCGATGCAGGGAAGCGCCCCGAGGCCGTTCCTCACCGCGCTCTTCCCTTGCCGGACTTTTCGGGAGCGTGCCATGAACGCCAATCCAAAATTCATCAATGACGAAGCTCGCGTCGACGAGGCCGCGGTCAAACCTCTGCCGAGTTCGCGCAAAACCTATGTCCAGGGCTCGCGCGACGACTTGCGCGTGCCGATGCGGGAAATCAGCCAGAGCGAAACGCCCGCCAGCTTAGGCGCGGAGAAGAACCCGCCGATTTTCGTCTACGACACGTCCGGGCCTTACACCGACCCGTCGGCCGCAATCGACATTCGCAATGGCCTTGCGCCGCTGCGGGAACGCTGGGTCGATGAGCGCAACGACACGGAAGTCATGGCGGGCCCGAGCTCCACATACGGCCGCGTCAGGCTGGATGATCCGAAGCTCGCGGCCATGCGCTTCAACCTCAAGCGTTCGCCGCGTCGCGCGCGCGACGGCATGAACGTCACCCAGATGCACTATGCCCGCCGCGGCGTCGTCACGCCGGAAATGGAGTTCATCGCCATCCGCGAGAATCAGCGGCGCGACCTGCTTGCCGACCTGCTCGTCAGGCAGCATCCCGGCGAATCGTTCGGCGCCGCGATGCCGAAGAGCATCACGCCGGAGTTCGTGCGCGAGGAAGTCGCGCGCGGCCGCGCGATCATTCCCGCCAACATCAACCATCCGGAATCCGAGCCGATGATCATCGGCCGCAACTTCCTGGTGAAGATCAACGCCAACATCGGCAATTCCGCGCTCGGCTCGAGCATCCAGGAAGAAGTCGAGAAAATGACCTGGGCGATCCGCTGGGGCGGCGACACAGTGATGGACCTGTCCACCGGCAAGCACATCCACGAAACGCGCGAATGGATCATCCGCAATTCCCCGGTACCGATCGGAACCGTGCCCATCTACCAGGCGCTGGAAAAAGTCGACGGGCGCGCGGAGGAACTGACCTGGGAAATCTATCGCGACACGCTGATCGAGCAGGCCGAACAGGGCGTGGACTACTTCACCATCCATGCCGGCGTGAGACTGGCCTACATCCCGCTGACGGCGAAACGCATGACCGGGATCGTCTCGCGCGGCGGCTCGATCCTCGCGAAGTGGTGCCTGGCGCACCACAAGGAGAATTTCCTGCATACGCATTTCGAGGACATCTGCGAGCTCATGAAGGCCTACGATGTTTCCTTCTCCCTTGGCGACGGCCTGCGCCCGGGTTCGATTTACGACGCCAACGACGAAGCCCAGCTTAGCGAGCTGAAGACCCTGGGCGAACTCACGCAAGTCGCATGGAAGCACGACGTGCAGGTGATGATCGAGGGCCCGGGACATGTGCCCATGCACCTGATCCGCGAGAACATGGACCTGCAGCTCAAGCTGTGCCACGAAGCGCCGTTCTACACGCTCGGCCCGCTCACCACCGACATCGCCCCCGGCTACGATCACATCACCTCGGCCATCGGCGCTGCGATGATCGGCTGGTACGGCACGGCGATGCTTTGCTACGTGACGCCGAAGGAACACCTGGGGCTGCCGGACAAGGACGACGTCAAAGACGGCATCATTGCCTACAAAATCGCCGCCCATGCCGCCGACCTCGCCAAGGGCCATCCCGGCGCACAGGTTCGCGACAATGCGCTGTCCAAGGCGCGCTTCGAATTCCGCTGGGACGACCAGTTCAACCTCGGGCTCGATCCCGACAAGGCCAAGCAGTTCCATGACGAAACCCTGCCCCAGGATGGCGCCAAACTGGCGCACTTCTGCTCGATGTGCGGTCCGCACTTCTGCTCGATGAAAATCACCCAGGACGTGCGCGACTATGCGGCCAGCCAGGGCGTTTCCGAAACGGAGGCACTCAGCCGCGGGATGTCCGAGAAAGCCGCGGAGTTCGTGGCCACCGGCAGCGAGATTTACCAGAAAGCCTGAACCCAATCCGCCGGGCGCGAGCTTGTCCGTTCACGCCGCCCGGCTTTCCTGAAGGAAGCAGATGGATCTTGCGCTGATACTCAAGGCGCTGGTTCTCGGCGTGATCGAGGGCCTGACTGAATTCCTGCCGATTTCCAGCACCGGCCACCTGATACTCGCAGGCGACCTGCTCGATTTCAATGACGAAAAAGCCAAGGTCTTCCAGATCGTCATCCAGTGCGGGGCGATCCTCGCGATCGTATGGGAGTACCGGACCCGGCTCTGGAACGTGGTCGCAAAGTTGCCGCGCGACCGCGCGGCGCAAAGCTTCGCGCTGAACCTGCTGATTGCCTTTCTGCCGCTCGCTATCCTGGGACTCGCCTTTGGCAGCGCGATCAAGGCGACGCTGTTCAGGCCGGTGCCGGTTGCGATCGCATTCATCGTCGGCGGGCTGGTCATCCTCTGGGCGGAGCGGCGGCAGCACCGCGTCACTGTGGAAACTGTCGAGGACATGCGCTGGAAGGACGCCCTGAAGATCGGGCTGGCCCAGGCCGTAGCGCTCATCCCCGGCACGTCGCGCGCGGGCGCCACCATCATTGGCGGCCTTTTCTTCGGCTTGTCGCGCAAGGCGGCGACGGAATTTTCCTTCTTTCTCGCGGTGCCTGTACTGTTCGCCGCGTCCGCGTACGAGATCGTGAAGCACCGGTCGCTGTTTTCAGCGGACGACCTTGCAATCTTCGGTGCCGGCTTCGCCTCGGCTTTCGTTTCCGCCTTCCTGTGCGTGCGCTGGCTGCTGCGCTACATCAGCCGCCACGACTTCACTGTGTTCGCCTGGTACCGGATCGCCTTTGGCGCGATCGTGCTGATCACTGCCTATACCGGCCTGGTCAACTGGACTGCCGCTTAGGGTTATTCAATAACTCTAAAGAAGCGCTCACCGCAGAGGACGCAGAGGACGCAGAGGGCGCAGAGGGCGCGGAGGACGCAGAGAAGGCAGATGGCAGAAAGCGGACGAACCAGCCATGGATATTGTCGATAGCCGCAAACCCGGGCCATCCCATATTCGAATTCTCTCCTTTCGTTTCCTCAGCGTCCTCAGCGTCCTCTGCGGTGAGAGTTGTTTTGCGATTGCTGCGCAGCTCAGCCCTGGGTCCAGGGCAGGCCCGCGAAACGCCAGCCGCCCGAGGAATTGCGGTGGCCTTCCGCGTCCTTGTCGCCCTCGAAACCCTGCAGGATGTTGTAGCTGCGGGTGTAGCCCGCCTCGGTGGCACGCTTTGCGGCTGAATTGGATCGAGCGCCGCTGCGGCAAATAAACATCACCGGTTGCTCTTTGCTGACCTCGGCCTGCAACTGGTTCAGGAACTCCGGATTCAACAGCGAGGAAGGATAGGCCTGCCATTCGATAAGCAGGCTGCCGGGGATCTTGCCGACGTAGTCCCATTCGGCCCGCGTGCGAACGTCAACCAGCTTCGCGGCCCCCGCTTTCATCAGTTCAAAAGCTTCCTGCGGCGTCAGCGCACCAGCATAGGGCAGCTTCATCGCCTCAGCGCGAGAAGCAGATTTATTCAAAATTTCTGATGTATTGCTCATATTTGGTTATAAACCAGTTGGTTTAATCCGCCACTGAGATGAAACCGGGAAAACAGCGCCGTCAAGCGCAGCCCGGCATGCCCAGGGTTCCTTAAAAAGCTTGCCATCCTCTCGATACAGCACTAATTTAGTGCCATCCCCTGCTGTTCGCACTTATTCGGAGCAAATTGTCCTGCCCCATGGACGTCAGTCCATTGTTCGACCACGGGATTTTCCTGTTTTCGGCTGGGCATGCTTTCTGCTCAACCGAGGATTCGCTTAATTTCCCTCGCAACTCTTTTCCAATCCAGGAGAAAAAAATGGCGGTAGCCGACGTTCTGAAAACCATTAAAGAAAATGACGTGAAGTTCGTTGACCTGCGGTTTACCGATACCCGCGGCAAGGAACAGCACGTTTCGGTCCCCGCCCACGCGTTCGGTCAGGACAAGTTCGACGATGGCCATGCCTTCGACGGCTCGTCGATCGCCGGCTGGAAGGGAATTCAGGCGTCCGACATGCTGCTGATGCCTGACCCTGCGTCCGGACGACTGGATCCATTCTCCGACGAGCCTACGCTAATCATCACCTGCGATGTCATCGAACCCACCGACGGCAAGGGTTACGACCGCGATCCGCGTTCCATCGCCAAGCGCGCCGAAGCCTACCTGAAGTCTTCGGGCCTGGGCGACGTCGCCTACTTCGGCCCCGAGCCCGAGTTCTTCATTTTCGACAGCGTCACCTGGAATGTGGACATGTCCGGCTGCTTCGTCAAGGTCCAGTCGGAAGAAGCGCCCTGGTCCTCGGGCAAGGAATTCGAGGGTGGCAACATGGGCCATCGCCCGCCGGTCAAGGGCGGCTACTTCCCTGTGCCGCCGGTGGATTCCCTGCAGGACATCCGCAATGCGATGTGCCTGGCACTCGAGGCACAAGGCGTCGAAGTCGAAGTGCATCACCACGAAGTCGCAGCGCCCGGCCAGTGCGAAATCGGCACCAAGTTCAATTCCCTCGTGATCCGCGCCGACTGGCTGCAGATCATGAAGTACACCATCTGGAACGTGGCCCATTCGTATGGCAAGACGGCGACCTTCATGCCCAAGCCCATCGTCGGCGACAACGGCTCCGGCATGCACGTGCACCAGTCGGTGTGGAAGGGCGGCCAGAACCTGTTCGCAGGCAACGGTTATGCGGGCCTGTCGGATTTCGCGCTGTACTACATCGGCGGCATCATCAAGCACGCCAAGGCGCTCAACGCCATCACCAATCCCGGAACCAACTCGTACAAGCGCCTGGTCCCGGGTTTCGAAGCGCCGATCAACCTCGCCTATTCGGCGAAAAACCGCTCTGCGTCCTGCCGGATTCCGCACGTGTCGAATCCCAAGGCGCGCCGCGTGGAAGTGCGTTTCCCCGATCCGACGGCGAATCCCTACCTGGCGTTCGCGGCCCTGCTGATGGCCGGCCTGGACGGCGTGCAGAACAAAATTCACCCCGGCGACCCGATCGACAAGAACCTGTACGACCTGCCGCCCGAAGAAGCTGCAAAAGTCCCGCATGTCTGCCACTCGCTGGACCAGGCGCTGGAAAACCTCGACAAGGACCGCGCCTTCCTGACCAAGGGTGGGGTGTTCTCCGACGACATGATCGATGCCTATATCGAACTGAAGATGGAGGAAGTCACCCGTTTCCGCATGACGACCCATCCGGTCGAGTTCGACATGTACTACAGCCTGTAAGGAGTACGGCTTTGCCTCAGGAAAGGGCGGGCCATGCCCGCCCTTTTTTGTTTTTGCGGCCTGACACCGCCCAGTCCAACTGTCATCGGGAGCAACGCATTGATAATCAGTAGTGTCTGCCTTAGACTCCGGCGAAAGTCGGCCTTGCCGGTGAATGTTTTGCCGGTAAATGCCTTATCGGTAAGTGTTGCGGACGCCATTGCGGAACCCTCGGATGCTGTTTCTACTGCGGACATTGCTGTTTGTCGTCTTCCTGGCCTCGGCCACGTCATGGGCGGAGACCTGCAAGTATCTGGATGCCGACGGGCACGTGATCTATTCGAATACCCCCAGCACCCCGCCGAAGGGGGCGAAGAAAGTGAAATGCTTCGACGATCCGGCGCCCAGGCAGGCGCCGGCCGTGAAATCCGCGAAGGACGACACACAGACCCGTTCCGGCGACTCGCAGCGCGGCGACTTCCCGAAAGTCGACGACAAGACGCAGAAGAAGCGCGACGGCGAGCGCCGCAGGATCCTGGAAGACGAACTGGCCAGCGAACTGCAGCAGCTCGAACAGGCGAAGCAGCAACTTGCCGAGCAGGAAAGTGTGCGCACGGGTGGCGAACGCAACTACCAGAAGTTTCTCGACCGCGTGCAGCCGTTCCGCGATGCCGTCGCCAATCACGAGCGCAATATCGAAGCAATCAAGCGCGAGATTTCCAATCTGAAGTAAGCATCACTCCCGGCGTGCGGCGCAATTGCACACCGGTTCTTCCCGAAGGCCGCAGGTCGCGGCCTTCAACCTGCCCGCATCGCCGTGGCTCATTTCTTGCTGGATGAAGCTCAACTGTCGCCCGACAGCGCAATGACGCCGCCGCGCTATCCGGGGCTTGATGCGCTGGCGACAACCGTCGTGCTTCTGGACGCTTCCCATGTCGTGCGCTACATGAATCCCGCCGCGGAAAACCTGCTTGCAGTGGGAGCCAAAACCATCGTCGGCAGCACGCTGGACCGCGTGTTCTCAGAGCCCGAGCTGATGATCTCGGCCCTCAACTATGCAAGGGAAAACAATTGCAGCTATACGCAGCACGAGCTTCCCCTCATGGTCCACGGCCACAGCCGCCTGGAAGTATCGTGCACGGTGACGCCGGTCGAGATCACCGGCTTCGAGGGCTTTCTCATGGAGCTGACCCCGCTGCACCAGCAGTTGCGGATTGCGCGCGAGGAACGCCTCATGGACCAGAGCGCGCAGACCCGGGAACTCATCCGCAACCTGGCGCACGAGATCAAAAATCCGCTCGGAGCGCTGCGCGGCGCCGCGCAGTTGCTGGACCGGGAGCTCGAGCGGCCCGAGCTGCACGAGTACACGCAGGTGATCATGAAGGAAGCCGATCGCCTGCAATCGCTGATGGACCGGCTGCTGACCCCGCACCGGCTGCCGCAGCTCCAGCAGTTCAACGTGCACGAGGCGCTCGAGCGCGTGCGCAGCCTGTTGCTGGCGGAATTTCCGGAAGGCATCACCGTACAGCGGGACTACGACGTAAGCCTGCCCTCCTTCACCGCGGACCGCGAGCAGATCATTCAGGCGCTGCTGAACATCGCGCGCAACGCGGCGCAGGCGATGCAGGGCCGGGGCATGATCACCCTGCGCACGCGGATCACGCGGCGCGTGACGCTGGCGAAAAAGACCTACCGGCTGGGCCTGATGATCCAGATCATCGACAACGGCCCCGGCGTACCGGACGACCTGAAGGACAGGATTTTCTTCCCGCTGGTATCGGGGCGCGAAGGCGGCCACGGCGTCGGCCTGACCATCGCGCAGACATTCATCACCCAGCATCACGGCACCATCGAGCTGGAAAGCCGCCCGGGAAATACCTGTTTCAGCATCCTGCTGCCAATCGACCCATAAAATGCCTGCAACCATGAAACCTGTCTGGATCATCGACGACGACCGCTCGATTCGCTGGGTGTTCGAGAAAGCCCTCACCCGCGAAGACATTGCCTTCAAGGTATTCGGTTCCGCCCAGGAAGCGCTGCAGGCGATCGCCACCTCCACGCCGCAGGTGGTCGTGAGCGACATCCGCATGCCCGGAGGTTCCGGCCTGGAACTGCTGCAAAGCCTCAAGGAAAAGCATCCGAATCTTCCGGTCATCATCATGACCGCCTACTCCGACCTGGAAAGCGCGGTGGCCGCATTCCAGGGCGGGGCCTTCGAATATCTGCCCAAGCCCTTCGACGTGGATCACGCGGTCGACCTCATCCGCCGTGCCATGGAGGAAAGCCTGCGCCAGGACGAAGTCGTCGAGGCGCCCGAGGACTCGCCGGAGATCCTCGGCCAGGCGCCGTCGATGCAGGAGGTGTTTCGCGTCATCGGACGGCTGACACAGTCCCATGCGACCGTTCTGATCAACGGCGAATCCGGGACCGGCAAGGAGCTCGTCGCGCGCGCCCTCCATCGCCACAGCCCGCGGGCCCCGAAGCCATTCATCGCCATTAACACCGCGGCCATTCCCAAAGATCTGCTGGAATCGGAATTGTTCGGCCATGAACGCGGCGCCTTTACCGGCGCCCAGGCGATGCGCCGCGGCCGCTTCGAGCAAGCCGAGGGCGGCACACTGTTCCTGGATGAAATCGGCGACATGCCATCGGACCTGCAAACGCGCCTTCTAAGGGTGTTGTCGGACGGCCATTTTTATCGCGTCGGCGGACACCAGCCGATCAAGGCCAACGTGCGCATCATCGCCGCGACCCACCAGGACCTCGATCAACGGGTCAAACAGGGTTTGTTCCGCGAGGATCTTTTTCACCGCCTGAATGTGATACGCCTGCGCCTGCCGGCGTTGCGCGAGCGCCGGGAAGACATTCCGCTGCTCGCGAAGTACTTCATGCAGAAAAGCGCCCACGATCTGAGTGTCGAGAGCAAGAAACTTTCCGACTCCGCGATGAAGTATCTGTCCTCACTCGATTTCCCGGGCAACGTGCGCCAGCTCGAAAACCTCTGCCACTGGCTGACCGTGATGGCGCCGGGGATGAACATCGACGTGAAGGACCTGCCGCCTGAACTACGGGAGGAATCGCGGGTCGCCACCACTGAGAACTGGGTCAATGCACTGGAGCGCGAAGCGGAAGGCCTGCTAAAGCGTGGAGACAGTGCGATTCTCGACGAACTTACGCGCAAGTTCGAGAAAGCCCTGATCACCAGGGCGCTGGCGCATACCGGCGGCCGCAGGATAGAAGCCTCGGTGCTGCTGGGCATGGGCCGCAATACGCTGACCCGCAAGATCCAGGAACTGGGACTGGGCGACGAAGCCGGCCGGGAGAAATAATGCAAACGCTCACCGCAGAGGACGCGGAGGACGCAGAGGAAACCAAAGGAGAGAAAGACAGAAGGGTGGGGGGTTGCAGTTCATGTCGAGGAACCTGGCATCAACATTAACCAGCATTCCGGTTACGTACAAACCGCGACCCGTTCAATCCCGATTTTCTTTCTCGCACTTGTTTTTCCTCTGCGTCCTCCGCGTCCTCTGCGGTGAGAGCTAAGCCTTAGTCCAGTTCGACGATGACCGGTGCGTGGTCGGAAGGGCGCTCCAGCTTGCGCAGATCGACAGCGATGCTGCTGGACTTGCAGCGCGGCACCAGCGGCGCCGACAGCAGTATGTGATCGATGCGCAAGCCGAGATTGCGCTTGAAGGCATTCATCCGGTAGTCCCACCAGGAGAATGATTTTTCCGGCTGCTCGAACAGCCGGAAGCTGTCCTTGAATCCCAGCGCGAGCAATTCCTGGAACGCCGCGCGTTCCGCGGGACTGACGAGAACCTGCCCTTGCCAGGCCTTCGGATCGTGGACGTCGCGGTCTTCGGGTGCGATGTTGAAATCCCCCAGCACCGCCATCGCCGGATACTTCTGCAGTTCGTCACGCAGCCAGCCGGTGAACGACTTCAGCCAGCCGAGCTTGTACTGATACTTGTCGGAATCCAGGCTCTGGCCGTTGGGGACGTAGGCACAGACCAGCCGCACGTCGCCGATGCTTGCGGAAATAACCCGCCGCTGCGGATCATCGAGGCCGGCGATGCCGAACTCCACCGATTCCGGGATTTCGCGGGCAAGGATCGCCACGCCGTTGTAGGTCTTCTGTCCCGAGTAAGCCGCCTGATATCCGGCCCGCTCGATTTCCGCGATGGGAAACTTGGCGTCCTCGAGCTTGAGCTCCTGCAGGCAGACGACATCCGGTTGGTCGGCGGCGAGCCAGTCCAGCAAGTGCGGCAAACGCACTTTCAACGAATTGACATTCCAGGCAGCGAGTCTCACAAAATTTCTAACTTATTGTTATAAACATTCCAGTTAACCCACGACGCATCCCTGTGTCCATACATATGGACACAAGTGGGCGCTGTAGGGAGTCGATTTGTTGCCTGGTTGCTTCACAACCGCCTTAATTGTAAATGGACATTAGACATCTCGTCAGTTCATAGCGTGGCGGCGCCGGGATAGATCGACACTTGGATCTCCATGTTTTCTCAAGCCGCGGTTTGAAATCGCGCAAAGCAGTGTTCATGGCTCTTGAATCGAGCGGAGATGGTGGAAGATGATCATTGGAGGATAATTCCGGGCGCTGGATTATGAACGCAATAGGCAATGGTGAATAAATGACCACAAACACCAACCCCAAGATCGGTACAGCGCTACGTCAGATACCCTCGGGGGTATGGGTGCTCGGCATCGTAAGCATGCTGATGGATATTTCTTCAGAAATGATTCATAGCCTGCTGCCCTTATTCATGGTCACGACTCTGGGGATAAGCGTTTTCACGGTTGGACTGATCGAAGGTTTGGCCGAATCCACGGCACTGATCGTAAAAGTATTCTCGGGCGTCTTGAGTGACTACCTTGGCAAGCGCAAAGGGCTGGCCGTGTTTGGGTACGCTCTGGGCGCACTGACCAAGCCGCTATTTGCAATCGCTACCACTGCAAGCCTCCTGCTCACCGCTCGCTTGCTGGATCGAGTCGGCAAGGGCGTGCGAGGTGCACCGCGTGATGCACTGGTCGCAGACTTGGCCCCTTCGCATATGCGCGGGGCGGCCTTTGGTCTGCGACAGTCCCTCGATACGGTCGGTGCGTTCCTCGGCCCGCTCCTGGCGGTCGGATTGATGCTGCTTTGGGCTAACGATTTCCGTGCGGTTTTCTGGGTCGCCGTGATTCCCGGAATGATGGCCGTCACGCTGCTTCTTTTTGGCCTACGCGAGCCCGAACACCAGCAGATCGAGAAACGCTTCAATCCCGTTCGTCGGGAAAATCTCAGGCGCTTGGGCGCTTCGTACTGGTGGGTGGTGGGTATCGGCGCCGTGTTCACGCTCGCGCGCTTCAGCGAAGCTTTCCTGGTGTTGCGTGCGCAGCAAGGCGGTATCCCTATCGCGCTGGTACCGCTTGTGATGGTGGCCATGAATCTGATCTATGCGTTGTCGGCGTACCCTTTCGGCAGGTTGTCCGACGGCGTAAGTCACACGTGGTTGCTGGCAGTCGGCCTTGTCGTGCTGATCGCGGCCGACCTTGTCCTTGCGACCAATAGTCACTGGGGGTTCGTACTCGCCGGTGTAAGCCTTTGGGGTATCCATATGGGCATCACGCAAGGCCTGCTCGCCACAATGGTGGCTGATACGGCGCCCGCCGATTTGCGAGGTACGGCCTACGGTTTCTTCAATCTGGTGAGCGGCTTCGCCATGCTCGTTGCCAGCGCGCTCGCTGGGTTGCTGTGGGACAAATTGGGTGCGTCCGCCACGTTCTATGCAGGTGCTGCATTTTGCGCAATAGCGCTCGCCGGTCTGATGTGGCGGCCGACTGGTCAGACAGTTCGTGCGGATAGTAATTAAGGCCAAGACTATAAAGTAAAGAACTGACCCCATCGTCCTGCTGCGTCGATGACGATCGGTAGCCCGATCGGCATGTCGACGCACGGCGGTACGGGAAGTAGAGTGTTATTTTTCGGAAAATCCAAGGCAATGCCCATGAAATGCAGGCTCGCGCTCGTTACGTCTCTCCGGCTGGACGTGTTTCGCGCCATCACCCTGCCGATCTGGGTGGTGCTGTGCACCGTCCTCGGTGCGGCCATATTCGGGCGGCTGCAGTTCGGGATTCCCTGGCAGGTGATGATGAGCGATCCGGCCGCGGCGACTGGCGCGCCGTTCTATCTCGGCTTCGTCTCAAACGTCGGCGCGATGCTATGGGCATCTGCCGCAAGCGTTTTTCTATTCGGTTTTCGCGTGCACCGCAGCAGCAGCGGCGATTCGGAAAGGGGGCGTTTCCTGCTGTACTCCGGTGTCTTCGTCGGCGTGTTGGGAATCGATGATCTTTTCATGCTGCACGACCAGGTGTTCCCGGACTACTTGTCAGTCGATCAGTCGCTGGTCATCGCGACGTACGCAGTCCTGGCATCGCTTTACGCAATGCGCTTTGCGTCGGTCATCGCGCAAACCGCATACCCCGTCCTGATCGCTGCGATGGGATTGCTGGCGGCCTCCGCCACGCTCGACCAGCTCAGCGATAATTTTTCCATGTCGTTTCGCGGCGAGCCGTTCTGCGAAGATGCCGCGAAACTTCTCGGCATAGGCGCATGGTTGTCGTATGCCATCCATACCGCGGCAGAGCAGAAAAGTAAGGGGTCAGATACCGTCTTCCAAACCTAAGCAAACCTAAGGCAAACCTAAGGGGTCAGTTCTTTATAGGCAAACCTAAGGGGTCAGGCAAACCTAAGGGGTCAGCAAACCTAAGGGGTCAGCAGCAAACCTAAGGGGTCAGTTCTTTACTTTATAGCCTTACCCTTGCCCAGCCGCTCCATCTCCGCCTGAGGCAAACCTAAGGGGTCAGTTCTTTACTTTATAGCCTTACCCTTGCCCAGCCGCTCCATCTCCGCCTGAGGAACCTAAGGGGTCAGGAACCTAAGGGGTCAGTTCTTTACTTTATAGCCTTACCCTTGCCCAGCCGCTCCATCTCCGCCTGAATCTGCGAGATCCGCGGTGGGGAAACTCCTGCGAGCACCGCCACTTCACCGAGCGTGAGGTTGGCCTCGCGGCGAAGCCGGTAGACCGCCATTTTGAACGCTTGCGGCTGCGAGCGGTCGAGGACGTTTTTTTCACCGATCCCGTATTCCCGGGCCACCTGGCGCAGTACCGCAGTGGCCGAGGGCCGCAGCGGCTGCCGATGGCGGCGGGTGAGGTTCGCACCCGGCTTCGCATCGGCGAGCTTCTGCATTCGCTTCAGAAAGCCCTCCGATCCCAGGTAGATCTGCCCGCTGAGCGCCTCCCACGGTGAGGACTGCCCCAGACCCTGCGCGACGAAGCGCTCGTAGGCCTTGCAGGCAACGGCCGGGGTCGTTCCGAACAATGCCCGCACCTGCTCGACGGCAAGCCACGCGGGGGCGGCCCCACGTCCGACCGTGGGCAGGTAACTGCTCCAGCGATAGTCCGCCACCGAGGCGGCGCCTTTCTTCTTTACCCGCACTGGGTTGAGCACCACGTATCGGCACAGCTCCCGCAGGTAGGCGTCCTTGTCCACCAGGATCGATTTGTAACGCCCCTGCAGCAGGTGCCCGACCAGCCTGTGGCGGCGGTTGAAGGCCTGGGTATAGACCCCATTGAGCCGGCGCATGCCGCGCACCAGGTTGGCCTCCGGGGTTTCCAGCAGCAGGTGATAGTGGTTGTCCATCAGGCAGAAGGCGTAGAGCAGCCAGCCCTGCTGGGTGATCTCCTTGGCGAGCAGGTCGATGAAGATCAGGCGATCCGCATCGTCGAGGAAGATGGGCTCGCGCCGATCGCCGCGGGCAGTGACGTGATAGACGGCACCGGGGAATTCCAAGCGTAGCGGTCGGGCCATGAAATCACCCTACGCCAGCGGAGCTATAAAGTAAAGAACTGACCCCTTAGGTCTGCCTCTACGCCAGCGGAGCTATAAAGTAAAGAACTGACCCCTTAGGTCTGGACCCCTTAGGTCTGCCTTTCTTTGCGAGTAGACTTCTTCATGGTGGTTGAGCTTTCTTCGGTTCAGGTTGAGGATGTTGAGAACCCGCATTCTGGGCCCTCGACTGCTTCAACCACCCACTCAACCTTCAACTACGGTCGGGACATCCTCAGGTCTTTGCCTGGCACATTGACGTTGCTTGGGCTGGCAGTAGCATCGGCACACGACGCATCACTACGCGATCATCTGTTTTTCGCTTCTCTTCGTGAATCTTCGTGCCCTTCGTGTCTTCGTGGTGGGAAATATGTAGTAGAGCCCTTGGACGGATGGTCCGTGCGGGGTCATCGCGTTTCTAGTTCAGTCCCGCTGCAATCTTCCGTATCTCCTCCGCGCTGCGCTCGCCCGCAAGCGCCGTCCCCGGCATCAGGTGTTTCCCCATCTCCAGCCCGCCGATCAGGACCGGCTCATAGCCGACTTCCCGGATCAAGCGCGAAGCCACCTCGATGGCCTCGGCATCGTCGCTCGCGATCGGCATGCCGACTTTCCCCGGCTCCTGATACGCCGCACCCATCCGCGCCGCGCCGATTGCATTGAACGCGCGCACGATACGCGCGCCGGGCAGGAGTTCCCTGGATGCCAGGCCGGCGCCTTTCTCGAGCGCCCATTTCCCGGTCTCGCCGTCGCGGTGGGTGAAGGGATTGTTGGTGTCGATGACGACCTTGCCCTTGTACGCATCCGCCAGGTCTTTGCCGACGGAAGGCAGGGCGTGATACGGTACCGAGATCATCACCACGTCGCCGAAGGTCGCGGCCTCGTGTGGCGTTCCGGCACGCGCACCGCCGCCGAGCCGGGCAGCGAGCGCCTTGTCGTGTTCGATGTCGAGCGAGGAGAGCATGACTTCGTGGCCCGCCCGCACCCAGGAGGCACCGATGTTGCTACCGACATTGCCTGAGCCGACGATGCCGATTTTCATCTTTGCTTGAGCGAGCACCGGAAAGGGCAGGGCGCTCACGATGACGACTGCTCCGGCCAGGATGAGAAACTCACGACGGCTTTGTTTCATGGCAATGCCTCCACAAGTTGGATCATTCGTTTTCGCATGGCCTGTCCGTGAACCACGGGGGTGTATCGTAAGCGAGATTCGGCCTTTACGGAATTAACCCTTAACCCCTACACCTTCACCGCAGATACCCTGCGTAGCCCGGAGTACCCTTTTAGGCGCAGAGGATGGGCAGAGAAAAACAAGCGATACTAGGGGAGGTATAGTGTCCGTGGACTGCATACATTTTCACATTTCCATTTGTATGGTCGGAAGATCACCCCGCTGCAATTTCACAGGATCCTTTTGCCCTTGTCTTCCTTTGCGCACCCTCTGCGCCTAAAAGGGTACTCCGGGCTACGCCAGGGTATCCGCGCCTCTGCGGTGAAGGGTTAGACCCAAGGAAATGTCGACCATGCCTACGCCAGAGAACCCCGACGAAGATTTGCCCGATAACGCCGAGGATGACGACGACGAGGACAAAGTCGCCGCGGGCGGGAGTTGCCCGATCTGCGAGTTGCTGGCGGGGGAATGCGATCACCTGGTCGCGTCGATCGATCTGACCTATTCGGAATTCATCGCTGGTGCGATCTTCGCTCGCGAACGAGTGATCCTCGATCTGCTGGAGCATCTCTGCTCGAGCGATCCCGACGCGCTCAAGGTGGCGGGCGCGGGGCCGGTGCTCGAACATGTGGCGACCCTGGTCAGGGACGAGATCGCGGAAGGCGCCGGTCCCGGTGACGCGGTATCCATTTACCTCCCGCAGATCCTGGCGGCGGTGAGTCTGGTACTGCAAGAGGATGAAGACGTCACCGTAACCAACGTTGATGCGGATTCGGGGGATGATTCTGCGGTCGAGAACCTGTGGGCGCAGGACCCGGAAGGGATCGTGGAGCGGTTGATCGAGAGGTTGGAGGAGCTCGTCGACGAGATAGAGGATGAAGGCTGAAAGCAAGGTCCGGGGTGAAACCGCGAGATCTTGCCATGTTCATTCCAAGTTGAGAGACTCCCCAGGCAGCGACCACCTCAACCGGAAACTCGCTCACCACCGCATCAGGGGATACCGATGAAATCAATCAAGCCCAGCAATTACGAGGAAGCCCTCGAAGGACTGCACGCCGAGTTGATCAAGCTGCAGCACTGGATAATTGCCAACAATCAGCGCGTCGCGGTGGTCTTCGAGGGACGCGATGCAGCCGGCAAGGGCGGCGTGATCAAGGCCATCGAGGCGCCGCTCAACGATCGCTACGTGCGCACCGTCGCGCTTCCGAAACCTGATGAACGCGAGCGCAGCCAGTGGTACTTCGAGCGCTACGCGAGGCATTTGCCCAGTGCCGGTGAACTTGTCCTCTTCGATCGCAGTTGGTACAACCGCGCTGGTGTCGAACCGGTCATGGGTTTCTGCACCCCGGCCCAACACAAGCAGTTCCTGAAGGACTGCCCGGTGTTCGAACGCCTGATCACCCATGACGGCCTGATCCTGCTCAAGTACTGGCTCTGCGTCGACCAGGAAGAACAGGAAGAGCGCTTCGCCGAACGGGCGAAGGATCCCGCCAAGCGCTGGAAGCTCTCCCCGATCGACATCAAGGCGCGCGAGAAATACGCCGCTTACGGCAAGGGGCGCGACATCATGCTGCGCGCGACCCACGCCGACTACGCGCCGTGGCACGTGGTCAATTTCAATGATCAGAAACGTGGTCGCCTGAACCTGATCGATCACCTGCTCAAGCAGTTGCCCAAGCGCGAACCGCCGGGCCGGGCGCTAACCCTGCCCAAACTGCGCGACAAGCCCCACAAGGAACGCATTCCGCGCGGCTTTCTGATCGAGGAAACGTTCTGATGGAAAAGCAGGTGGAAGTAGTGCGGACTCCTTCTGGCTCCCCGAGCAGAGAGGGTTGAGGCACTCTTCTTCCTCCGCGCCGCCATTGGGCCTGGCTCGGCTCCGTCGACAGATGTAACCCTCGCTCGTTCGATCAGGCGACTGCGGCTTCGTGCGGCACTGGCCCGAACTGCCCATGTTTTTTGCCGATTCCTTGTCGAAACACCGTATATTCAGCGCCACTGAATAAGCGCCACGCCACCGTCGGCCTGGCGGGCGATAAGGACACAACAAGAAGTGAAGAATAATAGGGCGCTGGAATGAAAATTTTGCCGTTTCTCCTTATCGC
>ENA-ORBV01008388-ORBV01008388.1-microbial-mat-metagenome-genome-assembly--contig:-NODE-8388-length-17387-cov-7.231254_pt1 | contig 17387 bp, 17 predicted proteins | sample MGYA00237777_ERZ505514 | MGnify/ENA primary metagenome ERZ505514 (study PRJEB26160, sample SAMN06269048) | microbial mat metagenome | isolation source: Oligotrophic lake microbial mat | place...
ATTGGCTCTCGCCTGCTTTCGAGAAATTCTGCAAAGTCCAGCACTTCTTGTTGCTCCAATAGAGATAGATTTTGTAATGCTTCTAAGACTCTCTGCTGAACAGGCTGCATAACCCTCTCCCAGTTGCACTTTGGCAAAATTTTCAAGCTGTCCCTAAAGCAAAGATAACCCCAATTTCTCTCACTCTACCTACATTTTCTACACTGTACTCTTGATGCGATAGCCCCTTGCTCCTTCAATCCACTAGCAAATCACGAAGGAAATAGAAGCGATCGGTCTGCAAACTGGTTCCTTGAACCCTACCCAAATACCCTGCTAAAGGTGAAGAGAGTTCTATCAAAAACTCATGAACAATTTGATTATCTAAACTGCTTCCATCATGCTTTGAAAAAGCAGCATTATATTGAGCGCGAATCTCTACAACCTCAAACTGTGTTCTATGCGGTTCAATCTCAATAAGTTGTTTGACAGCTTTAACAATATGAGCGCGCACTTTAATTCCGTTCCAAATTTTATCAATATACCCATTGATTTTTATGTCTGCGTCTTCACCAAATGGCTCCGATTCTAAACAAGGCTTAAGTTCTACCAAGTTAATAGAGCCATGATGTCTTGCTTTTAGTTCAACCAGCTTTTGTAAGGTTTCAGGGCGAATCACATTCATTTTGTTTCCAATAGCAGTTTGTTTTGCATGAGCGTTCAACTCACCAGCAGCCATAATTATTTTGATGCACTTTTCATATTCGTCTTGAAGGATTTTACAACCCAGCTTTACTAATTGTGCTGGTGTCCCATCAGGTACGGATTCTGTTTTCGTTGCTTTGCATTCGCCGACTACCCGATAAGGTTCTTCACAGTAGAAATCTAATCCTCCTGCTCCCCCACAACCACTAGGATCAAGGCTTGCCTGTGGATTAGCATTAGAGTTTTTGAAGCCTAGCTCTACGAAACTTTTGCGTACCAGCTTCTCAAACAGATCTCCATCGCTTGAATTACCTACATTTGCGATCGATTTAATCCAGGTCATATCCGAATCAGGCTGAAGTACATTCGAGTGGTCAGCCCATCCTAAAAAGACTTTAATATCTTGCTCAAACGCTTTAGCATCTGAGTTGGTACTGACAAATTGAGAAACTATACTTTGCAACTCTTCTAATTCAGGATGAACTGATGGGCGTAGTTGATCCAGTTTTTGGGTATGGTTTCTGAAATCGCTTTCACTGAAAACAGGTGAGGACACCGGAACGATAGTCGGCTCCTTTAGAGGCAAAAACTCACCTTTCGCCTCTGTGACAACTTGAATCGGTTGTGGTATTTCATAAATACGCAAGTAAGCTAAAAAGAAAAATTCTCTTTCTAGTAGCTTACTTTCGAGTAACTGCTTTTTCCAAATAGTGAGATTAGATAAAGGGCTTAGTAAATTTGGATTATCTATACTTTTACAAAGCTCACATCTAGCCCAAAACCGCACATGAGTGGTATTTTCACCTTCAGAGTAAAGAGCAAATGATTGCCCTGGAGAAAGAAAACTCCAAGGCATCGCGGTAATCATCTTCCCTTGTACTAAAGCCTGTAAATCGACTAAGGGAAGACAAAGCGCGTTTGCAAGGAAAACGGTTTCAGTCATGCGCTCAATACCGTGAGGAGTTCATCCGCATCCGCCAAAGTTTCTACCGAGTCTTTTGTAGCTGTAGTAATCAGTTGATCTTCATCAACTATACTGTCAGGAATTTGCCCAGAGGGGTCGCTTAGAATCTCACGAATCAGATAGTTGCTCTCAGCAATTTTTCTTTCTTGCATGAATTCAAAAATTTCCTCGTCAGTTACTTCATACTCCTCATTAGAGTTATATACAGAAAGAATTGCCAGAAGGGGTAGAATATCTTTGCCTTTTAAGGATACCCATTCTCCACCCAGATCAGAGAGAAGAGTAGTAAGATATTGACTGCCTAAAGTATGGTCTTTAACTGCTTTAGAACGTACTAAACAGCCACGAGTAAAACCAAATTTTTTGTAGTCAATCAGTCTTTTAAGACCAGCACTAACATATTTTGCACCGGATTCTTGAAGAACGGAAACTCCTATCTTGACTGTCTTTTTGTTTTCCTTCCCGATTACTTTAAATTTGACATAGCCTTTATCAGCAGCCTTTGCTTCAATTTCTTCAATTTCTTCAACCTGAAATTTTTCAATAGTTTCCCCTGTCAAGCTGGCAAAGCCTAGCCAAAGTGCATCAGCGATTAATTCACTATCTTCTAAATAATCATTGATGTTGCTATCAAGAGCTAATAATTGCTCATTAAATGCCACTTCAACTCGACGGAGGGGATTGCTTTCGGGACTCGAATGAGGTGTCTGTTTAGAGCCTTCACTTGAAATTTCAGCTTGGATGTCACTCTTGGTTAATTGTTCTATTTTTTCAGGAACTTTCCAATTATCACGACACCAACTTAAGATTTTTCTAACAATAGGCTTCTCTTTCCCTAGTTCCCTCAACTCAACTTCATCAAATGGATAGGTAGAAGCAGGTGGAGTCAAACCTTTTTGTTGGTAGAAGTCTTGGAGCCAACTTGAAACCAGAGCAACTACATCATCCGAATTGAGATAGTTTAGGTCAAAGACTTTCTCACCAATTCGATCCACGACTGAATCTGCTTGCGGCATCACTCTTACGTTTGAAGCCCAAGTTTGCGGGAAGATAGCCATCATGAGTATGCCACGCTTGATCTTGCTATATAGGTCTTTCGCAAGAAGCGCGACAACTTGTGGCGTTGTCAGTCCTTTGGAATTAGAACCTTTTGGTTCAACTTCGTCAAAGCAGATGACGATTGATCGATAATTTCCGATGAGATCTAAAATTTGGCTTGCAGTCCCTAAAGCCCTAGATTCGCGATCGTCGTCTTTGGCAATCGGTAATCCCATGACATCCGCCTGTACCTGCGTCAGTTCTTTTCCAGATAACCAGTGAATAGCATGGATTGCTTTGTCCTCTGCAAGTGTCCAGAAAATGGCTTGAACCACATATGGATCTGTGATGTGGGGGTTTATCTTGCAAATTCTTGCGGTCTGCTTATCAACCAACTTTGGATCTTTAGCGACTAATGTAGAAAATCGTCTTAGAAGCTCTTGAGGAGATCGCTCAGAATTATAAATCTGATTAATCAATGCAGTTGCTAATTCTTGCCACTGCGTTACACCCTGACTCCCTTCCTGTTTCAAGCTCGATGAAAGAGTATTCAAAAATTGGGAGTTGATTTTATTCAGATCGCCATAATCTGTTTCACTCATGTAAACAAAGAAACAACCGCTCTCTGCCTTGAGATGGCTGCGAATCCTGCTAACTAAATGACTTTTTCCTAGTCCTCTTTCCGCCTTGATTGTAATTCCAAGAACTGAACGTTGTCCTTTGCGAATTTGTTCGATTCCGTGAAATACAGCGTCAGAAATATGTTTGTTAATAGAAGGAACATCAGGAAATTTTCGTTCCCATACATCATGGCTTCTGACAGTTAAAGAGCGATCAAAAGGATTTTCACTCTCAATTAGTTTGTTGAGATCTGAAATAGCAGACGATGAGTTAATTGTTACTGTAGACATTAGATACCTGTAATCTTGCAAATGTTTGATGAGATTTAAAAAACTGTGAAACCGAACCTATAGACGTTTGGCATAGCAGCGCAAACCGCTAATTTTTGTAGTGATAGAATCTTCGATTTTGTCAGGGGCGCTATCCTCTACACTGCCCTCTAGAAGTTGGAAAACATCATTTGCTTGCAATTCCAACAACCATTCGTCGAAGTGAGCGCGAGAAACCCGATCGCCAATTTCGCGGCGGATACGATAAATCGGTATTAGATTGTCTAGGTTGTAGTCACGGTTGAGGCGATCGTAAACCTCCAGTGCAACTGACTCAAATTCTTCGTAGGATGCGATCGCCGCTTTTGCAGCCTTACCATTGCTGGACGCGATCGCGGTTACGGTTTCCATTTGTTGCAGCCATTTCAATAAGCCTCTTGCAATCCAGGCTCCAGTAGTAACGCCGCTGAATGTAAAATCAGCCGTTTTAAGTTCTTCAGCGAGTCGCTCAACCCCTTTTGCTTCTAGAGTTATCAGCGAGTATGACTTTTGTTTTTCAACCTTAATTGCGCCATCTTCCACTAACTGGTTGAAAACTGTTGCAGGTCTTTTGGCGCGATCGGGCAATTCTCCCTTTTTGAATGCTTTTTTGTCTGCTTCCAACTCCCACAACGCTAACAGTAGGCGAGTTGTTTGCTGAGCCTTCGGTGGAGACTCCTTTGCTTCGGTAGAAGTTTGGGCTGTCATAAAGGTCGATCCTGGATCTGCTAGGTTAAATGGCTTATGCCTTTTTCAGAGTTCCCTGCTGAATCCGCAAGATCACGATCGCACGCCATAAACTTCACGAAACCTGGGAAGTACTTTGCCCTCAAAGCTCAAACTTCAGCATTGGCTCAATTTCTCTGGGATAAATCAGCCAAGCGCGTTCATAGGGTTGGGTCAGGGTTTGCACGAGGGGCGAGAGGTCGCTAATTTCCCGTAGCTCGGTTGGCATCTGAATCTTGATGCCCTTTTGATACAGCGTGTAGCCTCGGCTGAGGGAAATCCGAATGCCGCTGTAGTAGGGCGCATCAAACCCCGCTTGAGTTAGCCAATGCTGCGTTTTGCTAAATAGCGTTTCTCGCTGCGTTTGATCTAGGTGCGTAATGTCCAATCCTTTGAACAAATCGCGATCGCAAAATCGGCGGCAAAGATCGGATAGCACTGGATCGGGGTGTTGCTGCCAGCGTTGGAGATGGTAGGTGAACACACCATCATCGGCGGCAAGGTAGGCAGTGAGCGGAATGCGATCGCAGTCTCCAGTCAGCCATGCAGTGACGGTATCATCGGCAGTCAGATTGCCTATTGATAAGAGCGATCGCGCCCGGTTAAAAGCCTGCTCCAAAATCCAAGTGGCAGCAATGTTTTTAGGATGGTTGTACACCTGGGCATACATAAAATAACGAACGATTAAGTAATGCTCAACCGCTGCCATGCCTTTACGCGATACGACTAACTGTTGTGAAACCGGATCGTAATCCAGCGCCATCAGAATCCGGTCGAGGTCGATTTTGCCGTAGGATGCGCCCGTAAAATAGCTATCCCGCATCAAGTAATCCAGGCGATCGCAATCTAACTGGCTAGATACCAACTGCCACACCAACGGCACGGGATGAGTATGGTGATAAACCTGAAGCAGTTGTTCTAAAAGAGTCGGGCTGAAGGCACTTAACAGTTGCCGAATTGGAGGAGATTCCTGCAAAATTCGCTCTGTCCACTGTTCATGATCACAGCCAAAAATTTCTTCGGCGGTATGGCTAAAAGGACCATGCCCAATATCATGGAGCAATGCGCCACACAGCACCACTGAACGATAGGGTTGCAGTTGGGGATAGGCTTTGGCAATGCGGTCGAAGGCACGACGGGCGATCGCCATTACGCCAATCGAGTGAGTGAAACGGGACGATTCTGCGCCGTGAAAAGTCAGACTCGCTGCACCTAGCTGGCGAATCCGGCGTAAGCGCTGAAAAGCAGGAGTATCAATTAGCCGAACGATCAGCGCCTCGATTGGATCGCTGCCATCTAACGCGATCGCGCCATGCAAGGGATCGTGATAAGTTCGTCCAGAATTAGGCAGCACCAGCAACCATCGATGGGGTCGTCAAAAACTCCACTGCCGCCTCATATTGGCGATCTCGCTGCGTTCCCAATGGAGTGATCGCAAGTGGATCGAGCGGCACGATCACATCGGGTTTAATTCCCTGTTTGTTAATATCAATATGAGCAGGAGTTTCGTATTTGGCAACCGTCACCGCCAAACCCGCCCCATCGGATAAATCAAACAGCGATTGAATCAACCCTTTGCCAAACGTGCGCTCTCCTATGATTGTGGCACGCTGATTATCTTTCAGGGCACCCGCTAAAATTTCGCTGGCGCTTGCCGTCCCCTGATTCACCAACACCACCAGCGGATCTTTAGTTAGCGCTTGCCCCGTCGCCTCAAAACTGCCCTCAATGCCCTGACGGTTGACGGTATACACAATCGTCCCTTCATCCAGCCACAGTCGGGCAATTTCAATCCCTGATAGTAATAGTCCGCCCGGATTGCTGCGGAGATCCAATACGTAAGCCTCGGCTCCCTGTTTTTCTAGAAGATTGATTGCTCGACTCACTTCTGTCGTTGCGTTGGCATTAAATTGAGCCAGCCTGACATAGCCGATTTTTGTTTTAGGACGCTCCGCTGACTGACTATCCGCGACTCTCAGTTCAAACGTGACTGGATTTAAGGCAATGCGATCGCGGACGATTTCTACACTCAACGGCTCACTATCCGTTCGTTGAATCGTCAACACCACACGGCTACCCGTAGCCCCTCGCATTCGTTCTGCCGCTTCATCCAAGCTCAAACCCGCTGTTGGAACTCCATCAATTTTCAAGATGGTATCGGCGGGTTTCACACCTGCGCGATCGGCGGGAGAACCTGCGATCGGGGCAATCACTTTCAATACTTTCGTTTCTGCATCCAGCGAGATTTGCAGCCCCACTCCCGTCAGTTCGCCGGATGTATTTGTTTGCAAACTGCGATATTGATCGGGTTTCAACAATCGAGTGAATGGATCATCTAGCCCCGCCAGCATTTTCTGAATCGATGAATAGGCAGATTCATGATCAGGTATTGCTTGCTTCAGTGCTTTTTGTCGCACGAGCCACCAATTTTGATGATTAAAGGTATCGTCTACGTAAGCCCGATCTACGAGCCGCCATGCTTCTGATACGAAACGCTGCTCCTCAGTCAGAGCGATCGCGGGAGATGCCAAGCCTCCAAACATAAAACTTACGGCTAACAACAGCAAAAATAGCTGTTTCACCCAAAATATCCTTCGTTTCATAAAAGCTAATTCAAAAAATTTGATCAAAACTTTTTTGCTCTCAAAGTTTTAGTAGAGATTGACTAGTGTAGCGATTCATAAACAAAACTTTGTCTTAGCTTAAGAATTTTCTGGCGAGGAAGCAACTAAAACTGATCATTTCTATTGTTAAGTCGGTAAATTTACAGAAATACAATTCACCCTTCAAGCATAAAACGGTTGTTCAGATTAAAAACTGGCTCAACGCTCCTTTTTCTGTCAAGCCAAATCCCGCTTCAGGTAGAAACCGCTTGGTGTCTGTGTTACATTGTTGTATGGACAGCAATACATTGTTAGGAATTCTTGCTTCATGTTCACCAAGCAGGTAACCAATTCAAAGGCTTACCAGTGGTTTAACGAGCGCCTCGAAATTGAGGCTCTCTCTGAAGATATCAGCAGCAAATACGTTCCTCCCCACGTCAATATTTTTTATTGTCTAGGCGGAATCACACTAGTTTGCTTTGTGATTCAGTTTGCCACTGGCTTTGCCATGACCTTTTACTATAGACCTACGGTCGCAGAAGCCTTCCAATCCGTTGAATACATCATGAATGATGTCAACTTTGGTTGGCTAATCCGCTCCATTCATCGCTGGTCAGCCAGCATGATGGTGCTGATGATGATTCTTCACGTTTTCCGCGTTTATTTAACAGGTGGCTTCAAAAAGCCACGCGAATTGACCTGGGTAACTGGGGTTGTGCTGGCAGTCATTACCGTTTCTTTCGGTGTGACTGGCTATTCTCTCCCTTGGGATCAGGTGGGCTATTGGGCTGTCAAAATTGTGTCTGGAGTTCCAGAGGCGATTCCTGTAGTTGGCGTGTTGATTGCTGATTTGCTCCGGGGTGGCTCTAGTGTTGGTCAGGCTACTTTGACCCGTTACTACAGTGCCCATACGTTTGTTTTGCCTTGGCTAATTGCAGTCTTCATGTTGTTGCACTTCCTGATGATTCGCAAGCAAGGTATCTCTGGACCGCTCTAATGTCTCTCTACAACAGATTTTGTTTACTCATCTCTGTTGAGCGACATTAGGCGATCGCTTTAACTTCTACTCATTTTTCGCCGACCTTCTAGACTTAAGGAGTGCCTTTAGATATGGCAACAATTAAGAAGCCGGATCTTTCTGATCCAGATTTGCGCGCTAAACTAGCCCAAGGCATGGGTCACAATTATTATGGTGAGCCTGCCTGGCCAAATGACTTGCTATACGTGTTTCCCATTGTAATTTTGGGAACGATCGCTCTATGTGTAGGGTTGGCAGTGTTAGACCCAGCTTTGGTGGGTGAGCCTGCAAATCCCTTTGCCACTCCTTTAGAAATTTTGCCTGAGTGGTATTTGTATCCTGTGTTCAACATTTTGCGCGTTGTACCGAGCAAGCTGTTGGGTGTGGTTCTCATGGCTTCTGTTCCACTGGGTTTGACCATTGTTCCTTTTATCGAAAATGTGAACAAGTTTCAAAATCCTTTCCGCCGCCCTGTTGCAACTACTGTGTTTCTATTTGGAACTTTAGTAACCTTGTACTTGGGTATCGGTGCCACAATGCCTATTGACAAAGCTCTAACTTTGGGTTTGTTTTAAGGCTTTTTATTTTTATTTAACACCTGTTGAATTCTTGAGGTGCTTTAGCTTCTGAGAATTTGATGGGTGTTATCTATTTAAAGTAGAGCCTGCCAAATTAGAGCTGGTTGCAAGGAAGTTTTCCACCGAATTAAATCGGGAAACCGCACCATCTGCTTCTTTGCGATCGCGATTAGGATATAAGAGTTAACTCAAAAGCAGATTAGGAGACGGCTGTGAACCAGAACAGCTTAAAAGATCTTCAACTTGGATTAGCAGATATAAGCCGTCTGCTGTTTCCGTTCTTGATAATTTGGCTACTAGGTGCGATCGGATTGGGGTGGTTAGTCAAATCACTACTATTTCTATTCGGGCTAATATTGGTTGCTCCAGTCGTAGCTTTTGTGGGCTTTCGATGGTGGCTCAAGCGCAATGTGATTCAGTCAGCTTGCCCAGTATGCAGCTTTGAATCCGTGAACTTAAAGGGTGCAGAGTTTCGTTGTCCTAACTGTAATGAACCGCTGAAAGTAGAGGATAAGCGCTTTGTGCGGCTTTTACCTTCAGGCACGATTGAGGTAAGTGCTGTAGAAATTGAAACCAATGCTGCGGAAATTCCCATGAGACGCATTGAGGAACAGTAAGCAATGGATCGTTTTGCAAACACCCTAGACAATCGACCCTGTGTGATAGGAACACAAGGTTTTTAACGGTTAATAGATCCAACTTAACTGGGCAGGGTTCTAATTTCGAGCAATCTGCAAGGTGTAAGAGTGACGACCGTTTGCGCGATCGCCGACGTAGATTGAGTAGGTTCCTCTACGCCAGCGCCCTGAAATTTCAACCTTACCGTTTGAGTAATTATCTGCCGGAACGCAAAAGTTTTGTCCATTTGAACTACGGATCAATAATGCAGGTTCTCCACTGCCTTGCAAAACAAATCGTAGATCCGCATCTTCTGTTACCTGAACCATATGATTAGGAACTGCGGCAACAAATCCGGCGCAGCTTCCATCCTTCTGATTGCCACCGGATGTTCCACTCATTGGAGGCAGTTGCGAACTGGATGTCACAGTAATGGGTTGACCAAAAGCGATCTCAGCGCTTCCTAACAACGCGATCGCTATTCCTATCGGCACCATCAAGCAACGTTTTAAACTCCTCATTTTCATTCCTTTCACCAGAAACACATCAATTACCTCAAGTATCACAAGTCCTTAAATCACTGCTTTCTACAAAGAGCCTGTTCCCAAAGTGGCACTCTATTTAGTAAAAAAATCCTCACAGTAATAAGACATCTCTCTTTTTGTTAGCTGTTATGCAAACGAGTTCATCCTTTTCGTCCGATCAACAGCAGAGCCTTTTTTTAATTCACGATCGCCTCTGCATTGAGTATGGCTGTCCGATCGCCTACTTTCACAACCTCGATCCGCTGAGTGAGTTAGTTGCATCGCTGTTGTCTCACCGCACGAAAAATAAGGACTCCCACAAAGCGTTCCAGCAATTAATCGAGCGGTTTCCAACGTGGGAGTTAGTTAGGGATGCACCGACCGAGAATGTAGAAGCAGCGATCGCACCTTGTACGTGGGCAGAGTCAAAAGCACTTCGACTTCAACAAGTTCTGCGCTTGATTGGAGAACGACTGAATGAAAACTGGTCGCTTGATTTTTTGGGTGAGATGCCCGTTACTGAAGCCCGTACCTGGTTAGAGTCTTTGCCAGGAGTGGGACCCAAAACGAGCGCGGCAGTATTGGCATTTAGTCGGCTGCGCGGTCGTGCCCTGCCTGTGGACAGTCACCATCATCGCGTTGCCATACGCTTAGGAATTTTGCCTGCAAAAGTAGATGTTGGCAAATCCCATGCCATTCTAGAAGCCTTACTCCCCGCTGATTGGACAGCCCAACAGGTTTATGATCATCACGAAGTATTGATGCTGCATGGGCAAAAGTGCTGCTACTATCGCAATCCTGCTTGCGATCGCTGCCCAATTAATGACTTGTGCCCCTCTAGACGAGTGCTGTGACGGTGAAGTTCAAGCGTTTGGAATTGAGGTCATCCAGGGAACAGGTTCAACACGTAACTTATTTGAATCTGAAATGCGATTGAAGTAATTACCTTGATATTGCAATATCCATAATATTGACAACTCTACGTACCACAGTCCTAATCGTCGAGTTTCAACTATCACTGAATCATCAAGTGAATACAAGTTGTTTCTGTTTTTAGGTGCGGCATGAGCAATATTATTGCGAACTCTACATAATGCAATTGGTCCGTTATTTCTCTCCTGAAGTTCAAAATTGTTAGAGTAATTTCTAAGTTGCACTAGTGAATTGGGAATTTTATGGTCAACTTCCATAGCTGTTAACAATTTCTTGATTTTCACAGCAGCAGGTTTTGCTTCCTGCGTACCATCAAAATCTTTTATAGAAACCTCTTGATCATCAACGATCAAAACCCAAGCTAGGGTTTCTAATGCCGTCTGTAAAAGCACTATCGATCCTTCCAATCCACCTGCTGCCCGCACTGCTTCGACGTACCACTGAATAATCAGTTTAAGAGGATTGTGCCAAATAGGGTCTCGCCACTTCTTTAGAAAACCAGTTACAAACAAATTCACATCAGTTGGTGAGGGAATTGCCATACAGGTAAAATTACATTCTTGTTCCCAGGGAGTCGCCCAAGAAAATCCTAACTCTTGATAAAGAGTTTCACTATTCTCATTGCAGCCTGAAATTAAAATAGGGGCAATCCTAATACCTCTCATGAATGAGAAGCCATAAGATAAAGCAACTAATACTTTTCTTGCCTGTTCTACATCAAGATTCTCATTATCTAAACGCTGTAATTTTGCGACATGACTTATGCAGTAGCCCCCCTCTCGTTCTAAAGTTTTTAGCAAGGAGTCAATATTATCTGTAGCATTAAGGGTCAGTCGCCAATCTTCTATTTCAATTTCAAAGCTCATGTTGTAGAAGTTTGACAAATAAAATTGGAGGCATTGTATGTTTATGCCATCTCCAATTTGTTGATTATCTAAGCATCCCAGAATTTCGTCACATGGATTCTGAAAGGATTTATGATTTGGATGACGACCGACTCTCTGAATATCGATTTTAAGCTCGTTGGAGGATGTGCCATTACCAAACTTCAGTTTCGCATCACCTACCTGTATTAAGTTCAAGGTTTCTTTTAGTTCCTCTCCGAAAACCATTTTAGCGCTTTGACTAATTTCTTTATTTTCAATTTTCTTATAGTCGTTCCAGCGCTGTTTCATTGCTTCCCGGTCAAGCGGAGGATATTTGATCTCTACTTCAAATCGAACATTAGGGTAAGGAAACCAAGACAAGTAAATTCTACCCTTACCTTGTTTGGATGATTTCTCCTGTTGTATTACAAGCGTTTCATCAAATACTAAGGTGATGATCTCATTTGGTGACAAAGGGAAACTATGTATGTGTGTTAATCGTGAGTCAACCATTTTCGATAAAGTTGTAGAGTTCAGAAATGCAATCGTTCAATCTCACTAACTAAGTTGAAAAATGCAGCTTAGCATTTCAAGCTTAAAGCACATCCTGTAAACGCTAAACGCTAAATTTCATACTTAATAACTCTCTCAACGAGAGAACCGCGATCGCTTTCCTGTGCTAGTTTTGAGGATATGAAACTTGAGTGGGATGAGCGTAAGAACCAAAGCACCTATGCAAGACACGGCTTCGACTTTGCTGATGCCTTTAGGATCTTCAACTTGCCGATGGTTGTTGATCTAGATGAGCGTGAAGACTATAGTGAGGATCGGTTGATCGGAATTGGTTTACTTGATGGGCGAGTTGTAGTGGTTGTTTATACTGAGCCGAATGAGGAAACAGTTCGCATCATCTCATTAAGAAAAGCACTTTCTCATGAACGCAAGCGATATGAACAATATCTCAAAAACCGATTGGGCTAGAGTCGATGCCATGAGCGATGAAGAAATCGATACCTCTGATATTCCACCATTGACAGAGGAATTCTTTGCTAAGGCACAGGTACGAATGCCTAAGTCGCCTGTAACCGCCACCGTTCGAGTCGATCCTGAAACCTTTGCCTGGTTTCAAGCTCAAGGTAAAACGGCTGAACAGCAAATGGCTGTAGCCCTAAAGATTTATGCAGAGGCACACAAGGCATATTCACCCTCTGAAGCGCAGCCAATCTGAGTTCGCCACTTAGCAGCAGCAAGTTTGAAACATGACTGATTGAAAGGGTGCGATCGCGGCGGGTGGGTGATCTTGCCAGCCTGAGAGTAAGCCCTGTAATTCCGATCGCAGCAGTTGTAGCGCTTCGATTTGCTCGGTGACTTGCTGCACTTTTTTCTGAAGATTTTGCTTGACATCCTCACAGGGGAGTTGCCCTTGGTCATGCACAGTCAGAATATCTTGAATCTCGCGCAAACTTAGACCCAAGGACTGCGATCGCTTGATAAACGCCAGCCTTTGTAAAACAGATGCTTCAAACAAGCGGTAATTAGCTTTTGACCGACTGACCGTTGGCGTGAGCAAACCCTGCTCTTCGTAATAGCGAATTGTTTTGATCGGTAGTTCGCTGAGGGCAGCAACTTCGCCAATTTGCAGTGTCTTTTCGGGTGCAAGCGTTATCATTCTCCAAGCTCCTCGCTCACTTCTCACTTTTATTTTAGAGTCTCTAGTTTGCTAGAGGGTTAAGAGGAAGTGCGGAGTGCAAAGGACAAAGTTCCAAATCCATTTGGTCTTCCTTAAAAACCATAAAGACTGTCCTAAAGGATGACTGCGAGTTTAACCCAATCCTTATAAGATCCGCCTTATGACGGACTGATACGCCAAAAATCACCTTTCTATTGAGGTAAACGCATGGATTCTACGCAGCAGAATGTTCAGCCTGTCCCACCGTTTAATAACAGAAATGAGGAGACTCCAGCGATCGGGGGTGGTTTGCCAGTCATTGAATACTGGGCGGAACATACCCTTTCAGCCGAAGGTCCCAAACTTTGGAAAACGCTGCTGCATAAGAGTGCTTGTCTGTCCTGCTCTTGGGGAACGGGTGGGCAAAAAGGCGGCTTTACCAATGAAGAAGGTGAAAAGCTCCAGCGCTGCATGAAGAGCGTGGAAGCGATTTCGGCAGAGATCAAGCCGTCTGTCCCGATGCAGGTGTTTGAGCAACGCAGTGTAGATCAGCTTCAGCGGTTGACTTCTATGGAAGCGGATCAATTGGGGCGTTTAGGGTATCCGATGATTTTGCGCGAAAAAACATCTTACTATGAACGAATTTCGTGGGAAGAAATCTATCAAATAGCCGAAGCAGCGTTCCGCAAGTCGCCTGAGCGCGTAGCATCTTACAGTTCGGGGCGTTCCTCTAATGAGGCGGCGTTCCTGCTCCAACTGATGATGCGGACTTTAGGCTCTAATAATTTGGCAGACTGTTCTGACCTGTGCCATGCGCCTTCGACTACAGGGTTGAATAAGATGTTTGGCACTCGCACTTCAATTGTTAGTCTAGAGAATCTGAAAAAGGCTGATTGCGTGGTGCTAGCGGGTTCAAACCCGTCTTATAATCAGCCGCGTTTGATGAATGAGTTGATTAAGTTGCGCGATCGCGGCGGCAAAGTGATTGTGATTAATCCAATCATGGAAATTGGCTTAGTCAAGTTTGGCTCTCCAGCATTTCCAGTCAAGTCATTAATCCCTGGTTCTGAGATTGCATCTCTATATCTACAACCGATTCCCGGTAGCGATACGGCGCTGTTTGTGGGCATTCAAAAGTCTCTAATCGAGCAAGGATTCGCTCAAGAAAACTATCTCCGCAACCATACAGAGGGCTGGGAAGCAGTGGTTGAGCAAGCAAGATCAACTCCTTGGGAAACTATTACAGAAACCTGTGGAGTCTCTCAATTAGAGATTGAGGCAGCGGCAACCATCATCGGCACTTCTAAAGGCGTGGTGTTTGGCTGGGCGATGGGCATTACGCAGCAGAAAAATAGTGTAGACAACGTCTACAGCATTGCAAATACGGCTCTGCTATCTGGCAATGTAGGCAAGGAAGGTGCAGGCGTAATGCCTGTGCGCGGACATTCCAACGTGCAGGGATTTGGGTCAATGGGAGTGACGGTAGATCTCAAAAAAGAGATTCAGCAAACGCTAGAAGCGCTATTGGGACGATCGCTGAGTGCAGTGAAAGGATATGACACGCGATCGCTGATTGAGGCGGCGGATGCTGGCAAGGTCGATACACTCATTTGCTTAGGCGGCAACTTGTATGGGGCAAACCCAGACTCAACTCAAGCCAGACGAGCACTGGGAAACATCGAAACCATCATCTACGTGGCGACAAAGCCAAACCTAGGGCATTTTCACGGATTAGCAAAGGTCAACACGATTGTGATTCCAGTCCTCAATCGATTTGAGAATCCTCATAAAACAACGGTTGAATCGGGTAACAATTTTGTTCGATTCAATGATCCGGGCGAGACTCATCTTACCGATGCCGATCTAATTCCTGAAGTGATGTTTCTAACCGAACTGGCACATCGGATTCATGGCACCTATCCCGTTGATTGGCGCAGGTTGCAAGACACAAAGTATGTGCGACAACTGATTGCCCAAACGATTCCTGGCTTTGAAAAGATGGCGGCGATCGATGAAACAAACGAAGAATTTACCATTGGTGGACGGATCATTACAGAGCCGCACTTTCCAACACCTTCCGGCAAAGCAACGATGTTCACGACTCCCTTGCCAATCCTGTCTTTGCCAGAACTAAAGGATTTTGGCGTACCTGAATCTACTCAGGGAATCGTGCTGGCTCTAATGACAGGACGCAGCTATTCTCAACACAATACAGTGGTTTACAAAATCGATGACAAATATCGAGGAATGCCCCATCGCAACTGCATATTGATGAATAGAACTGATGCAGAGCAAGCTGGATTGCACGCCCATCAGCGAGTGACGGTGCAAGGCAATGTGGGCAAACTAGAGCAGGTTGAAGTGATTTATGGATCGATTCGTCAAGGATCGGCGTTGATGTTCTATCCTGAAGTCAATGTGATTTTTCACCCAGAAATAGAGACGCGATCGGGCACTCCAGCTTATAAACGGGTGCCTGTTTTAGTTCACGCATAGATAAAATGTTGCTCAGATCTGATGCCAAGTTATTGGCTAAACGATTGAGTCAATAACCAACTAAGGAATATCACTCCTTCCGATAGAGAAAGTTTTGTAGTTTTTCCCGTATAAACAATACAAAGACCATTTCTAAAGCGACTGCAAAAGTCATCACTGAATGTCTTTCAGCGCTTATTTGAAACACTTGGTATGAATTGTCCGTATTGTTTTTCTGGAGTTTAATTAAGCTATGTCATACACTGACCGACCCATCGACCAAACCGTAAACCGCCCCGTTGATTACATGGCTGAGCGCCCTGCTATGCTTGCGACGACCGAGTATCACGATCGCGTTCGTTGGGGTCCTATTCTCGCTGGATTAGTGATTGCCTTGAGTACTCAATTGGTTCTAAGTGCCTTGGGTGCCGCAATTGGGCTGACGGGTATTGCGGGTTCAGATGCACCTCGCTCTAATGCAGACAATGTTGGTGCTGCTGTAGGAATTTGGTCAATTATCAGTCTATTCATTTCGCTTTTTATTGGCGGATGGGTTACTACTCGTTCTTGCGGAGCAATGAACAAGAACACAGCGTTGCTAAACGGCGCTATTTTGTGGGCAACAACTTTGGCGATTAGCGCTTGGTTGCTTTCTAGTGGCGTTTCAGGTGCTTTTGGGGTGGTAGCGTCTAATGCTGGATCAATCATCAATCAAGCACAACAAAGCGGTGTGGGAGTTCCAAATGCGAATCCTGCAAATGTTCCAAATGTCACCGCTCAACAAGCGAACGAGATTGCCGGCAATGCCGCAAAGCTTGGCTGGTCATTCGTTCTCGGTTCTCTATTAGGTCTGGTTGCTGCTATGCTAGGTGCTTCTTCAGGTGCTCGTCGTCCTCGCACTACTACTACTACAGTTCAGCCCTAGGAATTGCGATCGCGTAATTCAACTCCTCAATCTTGTGTTGATATATATCGTTCGTTTTGAGCATTTGCAAAGAAACGGACGATATTTCTTGATTAAATAGCGTCATTTAATAACAATTGCACTCTGGACTATTGCACCCCACTTTTTAACAGCAAAATATCTCTGTCGATAGAGGAGCATTTATGTGTGCTTCGTTACAGTGTAGTTAGTCAACTGAGTTGCTTATTCAATTGACAATCAATATTAAAAATTTCATTTTTGGAGAAAAACAATGTCTTTAGAAGATAAAGCAAAAGCAGCCGCCAAGAAAGTTGAGGGCACCGTTCAAGAAGGCGCAGGAAACCTAGCAGGCGATAAAGAAGCCGAAGCCAAAGGCAAAGCAAAGAAGGCTGAAGGCGAAGCTCGTGAAACCATGGAAGATACAAAAGACAACGTAAAAGACGCACTCAAATAATTCACCGATTTACATTGAACCGTGATGAATCAAGGCAAGCGCTTACAGTTATAAATATGTAAGCGCTTGTTTTGTTTTAACAGGTAAGCAACTTAAATAGTGGACTTTTGTAATCGTATTGAACTTATATTTTGAGGTGGCTTAGTTGCCCTTACGAAAGGTCAATATAGCAGTTATTAATCTAGTGTAGTACAGTTAAAACCAGAACTCTATCGATGGTTAATAAGGGATATGAAGCCTTACTCTCTAGACTTGCGCCAGAAAATTGTCGATGCTTATGAGTCTGGTGACATTTGACAACGTCAGCTAGTAGACTGAACTGAAAGTTCTGCAACGTATTATTCAAAATGCCGATTGACTACTATGCTTTTGCTGGCATCAGA
>ENA-ORBV01008389-ORBV01008389.1-microbial-mat-metagenome-genome-assembly--contig:-NODE-8389-length-17384-cov-5.628763_pt1 | contig 17384 bp, 13 predicted proteins | sample MGYA00237777_ERZ505514 | MGnify/ENA primary metagenome ERZ505514 (study PRJEB26160, sample SAMN06269048) | microbial mat metagenome | isolation source: Oligotrophic lake microbial mat | place...
TGGCGGGGGCGCGCAACGTTACAATCGTGAACAGCGATGTGCTGTCCGAGGTAACAGAACCGCTTTCCTGTGTGGTTTGCAACCCACCTTATCTTCGCGATGCCGCGGGCCGAACCTACCGTGACGGGGGAGGAACGTTTGGCGAAGGACTGGCCCTGCGGATCGTTTCGGAATCGATTGCGAAGCTTCGCAGCGGGGGCAGGCTTTTGCTTTATACGGGCGCCACCATTGTTGATGGTTGTGACACGTTTCTACACAAGGTGACGCCGCTGTTATCGGGCGTCCACTCTCACTACGAAGAGCTTGATCCCGATGTCTTTGGTGACGAGTTAGACAACGCCGCATACATCGACGCCGACCGGATCGCGGCCGTGATGCTCACCGTCACCCTGCCCTAGTCATGGCAACCACCCGAGCCTTTGCAACTCGGCGAAATCGCGGTTCACCAGCGCATCGCCAATGTCGTTGCGGTACCGGACGTTTGGAATCGCCACCTTGCGTGCAACCGCATAGGCGTCTCTTTGCGCATCTGCGACCGTGAGCCCGCGGCCTGTCACGACCATGCAATAGCCGAGCTGCCCCGCCGTCACAAGCTGGCCGTCTTGCATTCCCACTTCACCATAGTGCAAAGCATCGCGATCCTCGTTGGTGAAGTCGTCGGCAAAACAAATGGGCATGCCTTTCGATAGGCGCGCGTAGCCGTCCGGATAAGGAAACGGCGGCACCGTCAGCACAACCCCCACAACGTACCCTCGATGCGTGGGCAGCAACGACGTCGTTGGTTCCACCAGGCGTTGCAACGTATCGGCCCATCCTTCGTCGGTGAGGGCCCCAAGCAGCGCGAAGCCTGGATAGCCAAACCGACACGTGAATTCGAGTGGCCACGCGCCCGCATCGTTGACGATCAGGTTGAGGTTCACGTACCCCACGTGACCGGCCTGCCGAAGAAGCGGCGCGACTTTTGCGAGCGTGGCCTCGAAGAGCTTGTGACCATTGTCGAATGAGACGACGGTACCCATCTCACCCGTGAGTTCGCCTAGATCACCCGGAAAAAACCGTTTGTGTTCCCAATCCAGGTTGGGTGGTTGCAGGAACGAAGTGCCGTTGAACCATGCGCCCACGCCCACCTCCACGCCCTGCAGGTGGTTCATGAGCACCAACCGTGGTGGCTCGGGGAATGTCCATTGACGCTTTTGTTGCTGCAGAATGGCCAGCATGTCTGCACCGCCGTCAAGCATTCCCACATAACTGCACGTCGACGACAACCCGGTGCCGTTGAACTTCAATACGTAGCGTTGCTTGGTTTGGCTTACAAACGCAATCGCTGCGTCGAATCCGTCGACCTCGTGGATGGCTGCCGTGGGAAGGCCTAATTCATGGAGCACCGACTGACCGAAGGCTCGATCCATCTCCAGGCGATCGCCAAAAACGCTGCCGCCCACGACGGCATACCCTTCTGCACGCAAACGAGACTGGAGCGCGCCGTGGCCAACCCCCTCGAAAACAATCACGCCCCCTGTGTGTCGTTTGCCGACCCACGCCAAATCTTCAATCAAGGGTCCATCGCTTTTTACGAGCATCCCCGAAAGGACGTCGCCCGCTTCGGCTTCGGCCACGCGCACCCGCACCGCGTGCCCCGCGGTCTGCAGACGCAAATAGAGATCTGCGAGCTCAACGCTGTCACCGATACCCAGAAAACGCATTTCGCGCAGAGGTTAGCGCACGATCCGGACGTGTGACTTTCGCAACGGACGTGTGGTTTTGGTAACACTGCCGGACGTTCTTGCCGTGAAGAGGGGCAGATCGGAGTGGCACGATCTTTGATGTGTGGAGTGGCGATGCACCTTGCACCCCACCCTAACAACCTCAGTATAGACGTTCCACTGGCTCCAACGGATGCGTCGGTGGCGAAGCTTCACCGGGACCTTCTTCGGTTGAATGAGTTTCGCTTCAGGCCAGCGTTCCCTTTCGATGAAGGGGCCCTGAATATGTTTCAGGAGAATCGCCTGCGGCTCGCGGAGACGGCCTTCATCGAGCGAGAGCGCGCCGCTGTCTCAAGTCAGGTCGCCAATGTTCCCGAAAATCCGATTGCCTTCGTGACTTGGTTTGAGACGCTCAAACAGTCCGGACCAGGGCAAAACGATCGCCTGTTTCCGTGGTTGGCCGAGACAAGCACTCTGGAAGAGATGCGATGGTTTTTAGGCCAGGAGGTAGCGGGCGAGGCGGGTTTTGAGGATCTCTTGGCGCTCACGCAAGTAAAGATGCCAGCCACCGCGAAGGTCGAGATGGCGCGCAATTACTGGGATGAAATGGGGCGAGGGAATCAGCTTGGCATGCACGGCCCGCTGCTTGAAAAACTCTCCACGGCATTGGACTTACACCTGCCGGTCGACCAGACGGTTTGGGAATCAATTGCGCTTGGCAATCTCATGGCGGGACTGGCAAGCAATCGACGGTATGCCTTTCACAGCGTGGGCGCGTTGGGCGTAATTGAATTGACCGCACCGACACGTGCCGTTTTTGTTAACGCGGGTTTGAAGCGACTGGGTGTGCAACCCGCAGCGCGAAAGTATTTCGCTTTGCATGCCACGCTTGATGTTCAGCATTCGCAGGCCTGGAACCGCGAAGTGTTGCTACCGCTCGTCACGATGGATCCGCGCCTGACACGCCCAATTGCCGAAGGGGCCGTGATGCGTTTGCGCGCAGGTGAGCGATGCTTTTCACGCTATCGGCAGACATTGGGGTTGCGCGAATGACGAGCAGAATTGCAGGCCTTCGTCCGGCGGCGCCCACCTTGCATTTTCGCTGGTGTAATGAGCCAAGATAACGCGGATTCGGCGCTGCCCTCGGCCGAAAAAACTGTGGCGATTTTCGGCGCGGGTATCGCTGGATTAAGCGCGGCCCATGAATTTGTTAAGCGGGGCTGGAGCGTCTCGGTTTACGAGTCCAATCCGGAGGTGGGGGGGTTCTTTCGAAGCGCCCGGGAGGCCGGCAATGGAAACATGCCAACTGAATATTCTTGGCATGGGATGGGACCCTGGTACCACAACGTCTTTGACCTATTGAAACAGATTGCCTTCGATGACAAAGGCAGCGTCTATGAGCGCGCCCTGTCGCGGCCTATCGATTTCGGGGTGGCCCCCGACGAAGGAAAGGCGGAATTCGACGATTCGACCTCATGGATGGTTGATGTTCGCAAAATGTTTCGAGCGACCCAGCTCGACCGTTTGTGCGGTGCCTATTTGATGATCAAAACCTGGACCGCAAATCGGCGAAGCATCGAACGTTACTCGACGCTCAACGCTGCGGAACAATGGCGTAAGTTGCTAAGCGCCAAGGCTTGGTCGACGTGGGCTGCCTGCTTTGGCCCCTGGATTGGATCAGATTGGACGCACGTCTCCCTTCACCAGGCTGGATTGTTCTTCCGCAGGCAGCTCGTAACCAAGCCCGCGCATGCACACCCGGCGGATGCTGAGGGGCCTGCCTGGGTTCAAGACGCGCGCTCAGGATGGCTTCTACTGCGCGGACCTAGCAGTGAAGTTTGGTTCGACAAATGGGTGCGGCATCTCAGTGAACGCGGAGTACGGTTTCACTTTGAAGAGACGTTGCATCGCCTTGAGTTTGATGGAACGCGGGTGACTGAGGCGGAACTTGTGTCCGGCACCCGGGTGCACGCCGCGCTTCATGTCTTGGCAACCAACCCCTTCGCCGCCGCCGACATTGTCGAGCGAACCCCCGAGTTGGCTCGCCTTGATCAACTCTGTTTGTTTAGACCACTCGTTAAAGGCGGCCCTCATACTCAAGTCTCGTTCTGTATCGGGTTCAGCGAAACGATCCGTTGGCCCCGAAAACGTTGCGCTGTGGTGCTTGCCGATTCGGAATTCGACTTGACCATTTTTGCCGAAGAGCAGGCATGGTCGCCCGGCGTTGAACTTGGGGAGGGCATCGCGGCTTTGTGGACCGGCACCGCGTGCGTGTCGAGCGTTCCCGGCAGACTCTATGGTCTCCCACTTGAACGATGCACCAAAGAGCAGTTCATCGAGGAGGTCAAAACTCAGTTGCTTCGCTGTGTTTCACTGGACGCGCTGATTCGCGAGGCCAACAATGGTCGTTCGCTGGCGTCATTCGCAGTTCAGAAGATCGAGGTTTGGCACGAGTGGACTTTCTCAGCGGACGGCATTCAGCCCCGACAGCCAAAGTGGGCAAATACGATCCACACCCAGAAGTGGCAGCCGACGCAAAGGACTCCCGTGTCCAACTTGCTGCTGGCTGGCGCACATACAAGGACCGACGCCGATCTGTGGAGCATTGAAGCTGCCGTCGAAAGTGGTCGCCGGGCGGCGCAGGTGATCGAAGGCGACGTCGTGGTGTTGCCACAATATCGGCCGATGGTGCTGCGATTTCTAAGTGCGATTGATGATCGGTTGTTCACGATTCATGCGCCGAACATTGTCGACATGATCCTGGGGACTGCGCTCGTCGCCGCCTCAGTCTTGCTGTGGGTAGCACTTTTCTAAAGTGCAGTACGGTTACTCGCTTGAAACCATGAGCGAGGACACGTCCTTTCTGCGTTGACGCCGCGCTCGTCGCGAATCAATGGCCGGTGCCGCCGGGACAGCCAATCCTATGCTCCGCTATCGCCACGTCGTCGATCCTCATCGCGAGCGGCGATGTGGTGGCATGATCCTGCATCCATCCCAGGCTGATGCCAGCGACCGGGGTGACTCCCCAGCACGCCGCGGAATCGCCCGAAGAGGCCTGCGTAAAGGTCAGGCGGTAGTTCGGCTTGCCGTCGATCCACAGCGCCCAGCCGTTGGTGGGACGATCCCAGGACCACTCGTAGCACATCCAGCGATCGAGTAGTCGCCTGATCGGAGGACAACTCGTCCCGGCCTCAGCGTTCCACAGCGAAGAGCTCAACCTCCAACCGATCCACCAGGGGATCGAGCGATTCGACGCGAACATCGACCGTGCCTGTTGCAGCATGCGGTGCGGCCACGGTCCCCACGCCCCAGGAAAGTCCGCTGTAAAGGACGCGGTCGTACCGGGTCTCCATGGGAAGTGCGTCGCCTCCGCGCGCCGCGGCCAACTTGATGAAGGCACCCAGCGGGCGTCCATTAGGCGGAGGACCGCCCGTGGTGCGCACCGGGCGCCCCTTGGCATCTTTCTGCCGTGCCACCACGCGCAGATCTCGCCCCTGCGGTACACGCACTTGCAGCTCTGTGACCCGCGTCGCGGTCTGTTTTGGCTGCGCCGGCAGAACATCAATTCTGCGCGGAATGATCACATCGGGCTCTTCCCCGAGATCATAGACCGCATCGGCATGACGTCCGAACCCCACCGACACCATCTGTTCGGGCCCCAGCGTCAGCTGGTTTCCCGAAAGCGTGGGCACGTAGCCCGCGTCGCGAAACAAAATCCTGCCCGCGTCCAATGCAACGCCAAAGCGGGAAAGCTGCGGCAGCGTGAGGGTGGCCACCTTCTGTGTCCGGTAAAGACGCCACCCGTGGTGTCGAGGCTTGCGAAGCCATAAGGCCCACTGCCCTCTCCGGGCGATGGCCCAAACGTGAACGATTGCCCTAGCGCCTGCAGCGGAAGGAAGAGTGCTTGCGCGCGACCAAAAAAATGCGCGTCGTCATCGTTCAAGAGATCCAAATTACCGTAGTACGTATTGGCCCACCCTCCCCGCGCAAGGGATAGCACCAGCATGCCTCGAAAGGCGCTTTTGCCCCGGTGGTAGCCCGTACCAGTTTTCGCAATCATGAAACCACTCGAATCGATGCGCGAAAGCGGAATGTCGTTGGCGCGATGAAATCGATGAACCATGTAATCGCTATACAGATCCATTGATCGCCACCAATTCCACATGGGCACATCCGAGAAGCGCGGATCGCCGCAATAAAGCGCATCGAACACCCGCAGCCAGCGCTGATCCCAGTCCTGCGACAGTGGCGCGAAGGTGTTTTCGTAGCGTCCTCCGAACCCGTTGTAAGCGAGCGTCACGACGCCCGCGTTTCGCTGGCGAAAGCGACCCAGCGCCGCCATGAAGGCCAGTTCATTGACGCTTCGGATCTCCGCCGGTGTCATCGTCTCCCGCACAGAATCGGGCGCGGCCGAGAAATCCGCAAAATCGAACTTGAATATGCGAACCCCCTGGTCGTACCAGTTTTGCAGAGCCTGCATGAAGTCACCGAGGAAGCCACCCGAAAACAGGCTCATGGCGGACACACGCGGATCGTGGGAATCCTTCCAAGCCTGCACGACAGGTTTTGCGTTGGCACCCCAGTTCGCGTTCATGCCCACCCACAACCCTGGCTTGATTCCATGACGCTTGCACTGGGCCAACCAACGCTGCCCGCCCGACGCCGAGAAATTCGGGCTTCGCCATTTGCGATAACTGCCCTTCTCGTCGAACCAGAAGCAATCCATCAAGTAGCAATCGAAGCGGGCGCCCGCCTTACGCAACCGCAACAGTTCGTCGAACTGCGCCATCGCCAGCTTCTCTGTTAACGGTACGTTATCCGACAATTCGTCGTATGCGCCCCAGTTGATGTAGATGGACATGGGCCCTGACAATGAAGAGGCCGCTTGCACCGGACGGATGCCGGAAAGGGGGGCGAAGGGTGCCAGCGCTGCCCCCGCGAGCAACTGGCGCCGACGAAAACGAGATCCTGAGGCATCGCGGAAACCAGGGAAATTCATGATCGCAAAGTACCTTAACGAATGCCGCCGAGTACCCAACTATTTCTCAACGTGCGACAATATCCTCGAACTGCGCCCGGCGCCCGTCCGTGATACGTTTTGTGATCTCGCTCACATTTACGCCGCCAGAATCTCGCTTAGTGCAGATCTCTCAACCAGCGCTTGCCCAAAACCACATGCTGGTCCGTCTTGAAGCTGCACGAGCCCAGAATACCTGACAAGCCCGGCCGGGCATAGCGGCCGGGCTTGTCGCACGGGGTCGCGTGATGACGCAGGGGCTATGCGGCGAACTGTTTGGCGATTTCCGCGATCGTGATCTTGCCGCGCACGTGGCGTGCGTTGCCGCCGGAGAAGACCATCACGCCGTTTGCGATACCGGCAGACATCTCCGCGTAAAGGCCTGCGACATTCTCCGAAAATCCCGCCTGCACGAGTGTCGGTACGATGCCGGGTCCAGGCACCGGCACAGCGGTGATGGTCTTACCGAGCGCAGTGGAAAAGGCTGCAGCAACGTCCTCGTAACTTAGCGCCACCGGACCTTCCAATTCAACGATGCCACTGGTTGCGGGAGGATCGGTGAGAAGCTCAGCCGCCACGCGCCCGATATCGGCACTCGCCACCATTGGGATCTTGCTCGCCGGATCGAAAAAACATGGGACGATCCCTTGTGCTTTCATCAACCCCACCATGCCCGCAGCGTTCTCCATAAAATAACTTGCGCGCAGTGCGGTTAGTTTCTTTCCGGTGGCACCAATCTTCTGCTCGGCGTTGTTCAGGATCTTCACCGGGCCGTTGCCCGCAGCGTGCTGCGCACCAACCGACGACAAAAGTACCACATGCTCTACCGTACTCTTGCTGAGGGCAGCCACGAAGTGATCGACAATCTTGGCTCCGCGTCCCACCAAATCGGTTGCCTTGGGATCGGGCGGCGCCAGAAAGTAAACAGACTTCACACCTTTGAGTGCGCCTTCCCACATACCGGGATCTTCCAAAGACCCCACCACCACTTCGGCGCCGCGCGCACGCAACGCCTCTGCTTTTTCCGCGTTGCGGACGAGCGCTCGGACCGGCCGCTTTTGCGACAAGAGTTGATCGACGGCGACATGACCGGTTTGACCGGTCGGACCAGTGACGAGAATCATCGGGGGCTCCTTGAGGGGGGAATCGTTCCTAGGTTTGCCCGCATCTGATGCCGGTGTCGGTTTTTGGTTTCATCGAAAGCCTAGCGCCTGCGGTCTAACGGTAGGTAGAACACGCGCAAGTTCTTCATCGTCCAGTTGCCGCCGTGCGTGTTCACACCCAACCTAACCGGCGCGTTCGAGGGCGGTTGGTATGGCGATTTGCTGTAGTCCGCTTGTGTGGTCTCAACCACCACCGCGCCCTCTTTGACGAGCACGGACACCGTTTTGGACTTGGTTTTTCCGTGTAGGTCGGCGTTGACGGCAAGTCGGTACGTGTACTCCCTGTTTTGGCGGCACCAGGGAAGATCTTTTTGCCCCAGCGCAAAGAAGACCCCGTTATTGAAGCCCGCAAACTTCGTGACGCTGGGAGGCCACTCGTGGTGATAGTCAATTGGAACCGACCAGGTCGAGATGGGACCAAAATCGCCATCAGCCCCGGCGACGTTTACGTTGTAGCAAAACGAACTTGGATCCGATTCGGTGCCGTCGACGTGGATCGTGATCTGCGACTCAACGGCATAGGGGCGTTGTGGGTTCAATGGAAACTTGCGCCGTGTGAGATGTTGATTGGGCGCGGCGTATCCCACCGTGTGATCCGACATCAGCAGGGCGTCCTTGCGGACCTCGTAATGAAACTGGCTAGGGTGGTTGTGAATATCCCAAATGCCGGGTGGATGAATCGCGTCGAATTCCTCGAGGACTACCACGGCGCCTGGGGGTAGTCCTGGTCGCGTGAAACGTCCGCCGGCCCACGCGATGCCGCCCGCGATGTGCGCCAGAAATGCCTCTTCCTGATAGCTCTCTTTTGTGTGTCCAAGCGCAGTATGAAAACTGCGTCCGCCGTCGTAATACCGAGCCCACGCGATCGGATGGTCAACGCCCATCGCCCCTTCGCCTGCTTCGTACGTCGATTCCTGTACGGAAAGCAGTACGCGAACGTGCGCTCGCGGACTGGCGCGGAAGTTGTAGTACTCATCAGTGTGTAGCCACGTGGCCGGCAACGAGGCCGTGGACGGGTGGTCACGATCCTCGATGCGAAGCCTTGCCTCTTGTACGCGGGGATGGGCGGCAAAGTATGTGCCGCCAATGAGCTCGCCGTACCAAGGCCAATCATATTCCGTGTCGGTTCCTTCATGGATACTGGCAATGCCGTTTCCAGCACGGATGAAGCGCTCGAATGCGGCCTGCTGTTCGTCATTGAGTACATCGCGAGACGTCATGAGCCAAACCGTCACGTCGAAGTTTGAGAGTTTGGCATCGTTGAACCACGTGGCGTCCTCGGTCGCGTCCACATGCCAGCCTTTCTTTGCGCCTAGCTTGCGGATGGCAGCCACCGCATCAGGGATCGATTCGTGGCGAAAACCGGCGGTTCGCGAAAACACCAACACGCGCATGTCTTCCCTTGACGGCGCAGCAGCAAGGGCTGCTGAAGGTGGTGCAAGACCCACCAGCAACATGATGGCGACGAGAATTGACCGATCGGATCGGCGATGGCGCTTCTTCAGTTCGGCAAATGGATCCGCGTGCATGCGGCACAATATCCGCTGAACCGGCGCGGTGTCGCAAGCACAAATGCCTGGGTCCCGCATAGGAATTTCAGCTCCCAAACAGAGCATCGTCCCGTTGAATAACGTACGACAAAGCGCGAAACCCGAGAAGCTTTGTCTTCATTCCGTTCTGGAGATTCGCGGTTGCGCAACGGCAAAGCGAACGGACGCTGCGACAGTAGTTTGCTCTAGGCAGGGGGCAAAGGTGCCGTAACCAGGTGAGCCGCGACAATGGTCAGAAAATCCTCGTATCGCATGGGTTTCGCGATATAATCGTCGCATCCCGCCGCCCGGATCCGCGCCTCATCGCCCTTCATGGCAAGCGCGGTCAGTGCAACCACAGGTATTGAACTGGTCAAGGGGTCTTGCTTGAGCAAGCGTGTGGCCTCAAGCCCATCCATGCCAGGAAGTTGGATGTCCATCAGCACCAAGTCGGGGTGCTGCTCACGTGCAAGTAACAGCCCCGCTTCGGCGTCGGTGGCGGCCAACACCGAATGACCGGCAGACTCAAGCAGAAACACGGCGAGGGTCATGTTGGCCGGGTTGTCTTCAATGACAAGGATACGTCCCATTTCAGATACCCCTTCGGCCTGGAGACATAAACCGCCGGATCTCGGTTCTCAGGCTGTCACCGCGACACTCCGACTTTTGAAGAATCGCCATGACGTGGCCGTCGAGTTTGGCGCGGTCCGCAGCCGTCAGGTCCTTCGCAGTAAGTAAGACCACGGGAATGCGTGCGGTTGCGGGTTCGGCTTGCAGGACATCAACGACATCAAAGCCACTGAGAGAGGGCATCAAGAGATCAAGGATGATCACATCCGGATCAGCACTACGAAGAACGTCTGCCTTCAAAGCCCCGTCGCGGCTATGCGGCATTGTGGAGGTCACCAATTGGCGGATCGAATCGTCATGGGGTGGTTATACGTCGCCGCGAAGAGATCGAATAGGGGGAGGTCCAAGAAAGTCCGCGGAGATGCCAGGCACACATATACCCCTTGCGTTGGGCATTCAGCGGCCTATGGTAAGGGGGTGCCTTTGACGTTGACATTGCCGGATGACCAACTGCACGTCATCTTGCAACTGCAACGCGAGGCAGCGGACTTTGAAGCGTTGTCACTCGAGCGCGTTCTCTCGCGTCGCGAGCATGAGCTTTCAGACTTTATCGAGAATGCTGTTGAGCCCATGCACAAACTGGGGCCCACGGGCGTCATACTTTGGGCGAACAAGGCGGAACTGGATCTGTTTGGGTATGGCTCTGGCCAATTCGTAGGCCACCTTGTGACGGAGTTTCACGCTGATGGTGAGGATTCCGCCGCGCTGCTGGCAAAGCTGCTGCGGGGAGACACCCTCCGGGACTATCCAGTTCGCCTGCGATGCAAAGATGGTGCATTGAAACATGTCCTCATGTACTCGAACCCCCTTTGGCAGGACGACAAACTCGTCCATACCCGTTGCACCACCCGCGACGTTACCGTTCGGAGCCAACTGGAATCAGAGCTTCGAGAAAGGCTGCTGGAGCTGGCCGACGCCGATCGTCGAAAGAACGAGTTCCTTGCCATGCTGGGGCACGAGCTGCGCAATCCCTTGGCGGGTATCGCGCTGGCGGTCAAGCTGCTTCGGTCCGGCGGGGCGAATGATGCATCCTTGCGACACGTTGGCATCATCGAACGGCAGACGGAGAAGCTAACGCGGCTCGTGGATGATCTCTTGGACGTCTCGCGCATCACGCAAGGTCGTGTTGATCTTCGCCACGAGCCCATTGATCTGGCGGCGCTGGTTTCCCATGCCGTCGAGGCCGTGCGCGGCCATATGGAGGAACGTCGCCATTCCTTCACCGTGGTGCTGCCTGAAACCGCAGCACAGTTGATGGGCGATCCCCTGCGTCTTGAACAAGTGCTCGTGAATCTGTTGGTCAACGCAGCGAAGTACACCCCGCCCGAAGGAAAGGTATCACTGACCGTCGAACTTCGCCCCGATGCGATCGAGATCTGCGTTGCTGATACGGGAATAGGTTTGTCGCCGGAACTAGTCGAACGGGTTTTTGACCTGTTTCACCAAGCGGAACGCTCGTTGGGCCGTTCACAGGGAGGTTTGGGTATCGGTCTGACTTTGGCTCGCCAGCTTGTTCTCCTGCATGGAGGCACGATCTCCGCACATAGTGCGGGCGAGAATCTGGGTTCGGCATTCCGCGTATGTCTCCCTCGCATGGCCAACGCGGAGGTTCCCGCTGCGGCGCCCTTGGAGCCGTTCGCCCAACCACATGTGGGGCCACAGAGCTGCGAATCCTAATCGTCGACGACAACAGATTTCGCTCCGGATCGAAGCTATTTTGGCCGTAATTGCGCAGATATCAAGCGCACGAGAATGAAGTAATCTCTAGCGTTAGAGACCAAGTTACTCGGAAGGGTTCGTCGGCGGAGCGGAACGCGCGTCCATGGGGAGTTCGAAACTAAATGTCGTACCTTTGCCTTCGGCGCTTTCAATCCCGACTTTTCCGCCGTGGCTATCGACCACGCCCTTGACCACGGTCAGCCCCAAGCCCCATCCCGTTCTTGTCTCCGACCCACGCGCTCGGCGAAAACGTTCAAAAAGTTGGGGCTGATTTTCCTTCGGGATTGCCTTCCCCTCGTTATGGACGGCGACCGAAACGCTCGCGGACATCGTTTTCACCGACAGGGTGATCGGGGATCGCGGCGTGCTGTATTTTTCGGCATTGGTCGCCAGGTTTTCCACCGCTCGGCGGAGGGCCGACTTACTCCAAAATCCCTGAGCTGGCCCGTCGGAGTCCATAACGAATCGATCTCCGTAGATCACGTTAAACTCGTCGACGATTTCCTTCGTGATCTCATTCAGATCGCATGCCTCTAAATTTAACGGCAGGCGTTCACCCGCTCGCACCATGCTCGCATCCAGGAGATCATGGGTCATCGAATCGAGGCGATCCATGTTGTTCACGATTCGATTCGCCGACGCGACCGTTGTCGGATCGACGTCACTCACCCGTTTCATGATCATCTGGGCATTCATCTTCGCAACGGTGATCGGCCCGCGAAGATCGTGCGTCAGGGTCGCGGCCAGACGCTCCTGAATGAGGCGCAACGTTTCACTGAATTGGGTCGCAGCATCGTTCACCGCCTGTTCGACGGCGCAGACGATCACCTCTCGCTCGACCGGAGTCAGCGGCGCTTCCTCTTCCAATGCGTCGCAGATGACCTGCCGGAGAATGTGATACTCGGAGATCATCTGATCCATCGTGTAGTGCTCGCTGTCGGCGCGGTCTTTCCCATGTTTCTGACCGATTCGTAAACTGTCCTTACGGTCGGCGTGTATTCGAGCGGCGGTGCGGTCGATCCGGGTGGACAACGCGTCCGCAAGTTGGGTGAGGAGCTCCGGCAGCGAGTTTCTGAGCGCGAGCGACTCGAGTTTTAGCGCCGCGAGAACTTCTTCGTTCGCACGACTTTCAAAATCCGTCATGATCCTGCTTGCAAGCTTTCGGAGTCGATCGGCAGTGGTGGCCATCGGCGCAGCCTAGCATGATGCGATTTCACAGGTCGTCGGGACAATGTCGGCGCAGACCGCGCGCGGGTTTTCGCGATTTCGGCAAAGTCTGCGCGTTCTCGAATCCCTATGTAGGCCAAATGCAACCCATCCGGTGCTGCAGAGGGTTTGGCACGAGTCCTGCTCTGACGTCGCCGCATGAAGATTCTCGCAGCGGTTGACTTTTCGGAGATTTCGCTACGTGCAGCAGCGGTCGCGCAGCATTGGGCCAAACGCCTCGACGCAGGACTCGAACTGGTTCACGTGGTGAACCCGCCGCCGGGTCTGCCGCACGAACTGGGCGAGGGCCTCGCCGTGTATTCGGCAGCATTGGTTGTTGCAGGCGAAAAACAACTCGAGACGCTGCGCAAGACCATCGATCCGGAAGGCCGAACGGTCACGACCAAGGTTTTGATTGGCAATGCCGACACCGAACTGCCGGACTACGCGAGCGTGACATCCGCGTCGATGTTGGTGTTGGGTACGCACGGACGCAGTGGCGCCGCACATTTCTTTCTTGGCAGCACCGCGGAGCGTGTCGTCGGGCACTCGAAGATTCCCGTACTGGTTGTACCGCAAGACGCGCTTGAAGGACTCGCGGATCGCGCCAACACCGACGCGCTGGAAATCGTGGCGGCGCTTTCCGCAGGTGCGCAGGGCGACGCGGTCGTCAACTGGTGCAAAGCACTGCGCCAACGCGTCGATTGCAACGTGACGTTTGTTCACGTCTTCGATTCGGCAGCAGAACACCAACGTCTGGGCATCGAGGGTCCGTTCGACGATCACGGTGACGATCCGGAACTTCTCAGCGTCCTGCGCCGCGATCTATTGCCCCACACCGTGCTGCCGGGCAACGGAACGACCTCGCTTGTGCTGCGTCCTTATTGGGGCAAGGGATCCGATCTCATTGCCTGGGAAGGTGCGACCGATTCGGCACATCTGCTGGTACTCGGTGTCCGAGGCGGAAAACACCTTGGTTCGCGCAATGGGGCCCAAACGCTGCGCTCCGCCACCGTGCCGGTGATGTGCATCCCCACGGTACCCGCAGCCGAAGTGGTGGTGGACACCGGCATTCCGCGATTGGGCCGCGTTCTGGTTGCGACCGATCTGTCAGAGGTGGGCAACCGATCCGTACGACACGCATATCAACTGGTCCGTGGCGGTGGAGGACGCGTTGAGATCTTGCACGTCGTCGATGTGCCCATCAAAGAGGGCGGACTGACCGTCGACCTTGAGGCCGAATTGACGGCGCGACTTCGGGGGCTGGTTCCCCTCGAAGCCGAGTTGCGCGGGATCCACACCCGTATTACGGTTGTAAGATCCGACTCTGCAAAGGAGTCTATTTTGCAAGCGGCCGAACGAATCCGGCCCGACGCAATCGTACTGTCGTCGCATGGCCGCAGCGGTGTTGCACGCACTGTATTGGGCTCCGTCGCCGACGCGATCATCCGCGAAGCAACCAAACCCGTTGTCATCGTTGGCCCGAAAGCTACTTGAGTCCAAGCGCCGTCAGCCGACTGCCGGAACCGTGCTAGCCGGGGCGGGGTTGCTGGCTCGCGCCGCGATATGCGCCGCAACCGTGCTCAGGAATTCCTGGTAACGCATCGGCTTGGCGATGTAACCATCGCACCCTGCGGCTCTGATGCGCGCCTCGTCGCCCTTCATCGCCAGGGCGGTCAGCGCGATGACCGGAATGGCGCAGGTGCCCGGGTCTTGCTTGAGCAACTTGGTGGCTTGCAGGCCATCCATGCCGGGAAGCTGGATGTCCATCAGGATCAGATCGGGTTGCTCCTCGTGGGCCAACATCAAACCCTGCTCCGCATCGATGGCGCTACACACGGTATGGCCCGCCGTCTGCAACAAGAACAATGCCAGTGTCAGATTCGTGGGGTTGTCTTCGATGATCAGCACTTTTGCCATGTCAGCCCACCGCCTGCTTCACCAACACGGCCCGCCGGACTTCGGCGACAAAGAGGTCGCGGTCAAAGGTCGATTTTTCCAGGATTGCCGTTATGTAACCGTTGAGCCGGCTGCGGTCCTCGGCGGCCACGCTCATGGCGGTCACCACCAGGATCGGAATGGCAGAGGTTTCGGGCCGGGTGTGCAGCTCTTCCACCACATCGAACCCGCTCATCCCCGGCATCATCAGATCGAGTACGAGTAAGTCTGGCAATTCCTGCGTTATGGCATCGATGGCTTCTTGGCCGCCGTACGCGCGCCGCACCGAACTGGCCACCCCCAGCAAATAGGTGGCGATCAGCTCCACGGCCTTGGGATCGTCATCAACCACGAGCACGTTGAGGGCTTTCCCCGGCGCGACAGGCACCAGGGTAAGGTCGACCAGGGATTCATATAATTCCTGTCTGGAAATAGGTTTCTGCATCACCGCCGCCGCACCGAGCGCGAAGCCCTTGTTGCGCTCCGCGACGATCGAGATGATCACCATCGGAACCCGGGCGAGCGTCGGCATCTGCTTGAAGCGGCTGATCAGCTCCCACCCATCCATGTTGGGCAGCATGATATCAAGGGTGATCAACGACAAGGGCTGCTGCACCGCCAGCGCCAGCGCCGCCTCGGCGGAGGAGGCGTGTAGCACCTTGAAGCCCTCGGCTTCGAGCTGCACCCGGATAAGATCCGCCGATTTGAAATCGTCTTCCACCACCAGCGCGGTGCGCTCCCCCGCGCGTGTGGCGATGAACGGCGCGGTCGGCGCTTTGACCGACGTGAGCACGCCTTCTTCCGGATCCCGGAACGGCAGCCAGACGGTGAAGCACGAGCCGGTGCCCACTTCGCTTTCCACCGCCACCGTGCCGCCGTGCAACTCGGCCAGAAGTTTGACCATCGCCAACCCGAGGCCCGTGCCTTCGTAGCGCCGTGCCAGTCCGCCATCGATCTGGCTGAATGGTTTAAAAAGATGCTCAAGGCCTTCGCGCGAGATGCCAATCCCGGTATCGGTCACGCTGATCTTGAGAAATTCCGCGAACGGGTTGTCGGCCAGCGGAAACGTTCGTCCCACTCCGGAATCGGCCAGCCGGCCCACTTCGGCGCGCGGGACGCGGCCGACGCGCAGGCTCACCTCGCCGCCCTCGCTGGTGAATTTGACCGCGTTGGAGAGCAGGTTGTACGCAATCTGCTTGACCTTGCGCGCGTCACCTTGAAAAGAACCCAACGTCTCGGCCGCATCAAAACCCAGCCGGATGTGGCGGGCCGCGGCCTTCTCCCTGATGATCGACAGGCTGTTCTCGAACAACGAAGACACCTGCACCGACTCGAGGTCGAGCATCATCGTGCCGGCTTCCACCTTGGATAGGTCGAGAATGTCGTTGATCAGTGACAGCAGATGGTTGCCGCTGCTGAAGATATCGCCGATGAACCCGCGCTGTTTTTCGGTCATCTCGCCCATCAGGCCGTCCCTGAGCACTTCCGAAAATCCGATGATCGCGTTGAGCGGCGTGCGCAACTCGTGCGACATATTGGCGAGAAATTCCGATTTCATCCGGCTCGAGGCTTCCAGCTCGACGTTCTTCTGGTGCAGCGTTTGTTCGTAGCGTTTCAGCTCCGTTATGTCACGCGCGGCGGCGAACACGCCCTGCAACCGCCGGTCGCGATCGTGAAAGGTCGTTGCGTTATAAGACACCGTGGTCTGCTTGCCGTTGCGCGCGCGCGCGGTGAGTTCGTAGTTGGTGACCATGCCTTCGGCCAGCACCCGGTTGATAGCGGTCTCGGCCCGATTCGAATCGGTGAAATAGTTCTTGAAAGGAGCCCCGATCAGCTCGTCGCGCGTGCAGCCCGAGAGCGACTCGGCCTGCTTGTTCACATCGGTGATGATCCCGCGCGGATCGGTGGTCATCATGGCGTCGATGTTGGATTCGATGAGCGAGCGCGTATAAAAGTGCTGGTCGCGCAACCGCTGATCCAATTTTTGCCGCTCTTCTTCGATCTGCTTGCGCGCGGTGTTGTCGGTGCCGATCAGCAGGTAGCCGATGATCGCGTCTTGCGCGTCACGCAGCGCCGTGATGGACACCACCGCCGGGAACCGGCTGCCATCCTTGCGGATATAGGTCAGCTCGTAGATGTCTTCGATCCCGCGCGAGGCTTTAAACACCAGCGCCTCGAACCCCGGCGTGATCGGCGTTCCCAGCTCGACGCTCAGCGCCTTGGCGCGCGCGATCACTTCCTGCGGATCGGAAATATCGGCCGGCGTGATCTTGTTCATCACCTCGGCCGCCGTGTACCCCAGCATCCTCTCGGCGCCGACGTTGAAGATCTGGATGACGCCCTTCGCGTCCGTGGCGATGCTCGAGAAGTTCGCGCTATTGAAGATCGCTCTCTGCAGCGCCCCCGCCTTGAGCAGCGCCTCCTCCGCCTGCTTGCGCGCGGTGTTGTCGGTGCCGATCAGCAGATAACCGATGATGGT
>ENA-ORBV01008390-ORBV01008390.1-microbial-mat-metagenome-genome-assembly--contig:-NODE-8390-length-17383-cov-38.565469_pt1 | contig 17383 bp, 10 predicted proteins | sample MGYA00237777_ERZ505514 | MGnify/ENA primary metagenome ERZ505514 (study PRJEB26160, sample SAMN06269048) | microbial mat metagenome | isolation source: Oligotrophic lake microbial mat | place...
ATACGAGATTCGCCTTAGTCTCGTGGGCTCGGAGATGTGTATAAGAGACAGGCTTCGCTGGATGCAAACCCGGCAAATGGACTGCTGTTGCCGATCTGCGTCAACGCAAAACTGACCGCCGTCGCGCCGCCGAGCCGCGCTAGTTTCACATAGGTGGTGACATCAAATTCATACCACCGCCCCAATGTGTCGGCCACCGTCTGAGCCGCGATCGGATTGCCGATAAATTGCGGGCGATTATTAAAAGTAATGGTGTTTTCGTTCCAGCCTGGGTTGACGCCATAGGCATAGGTCGGCACCAGGTCGCCGGCGCCGCTGAGATTGCCAAATACGCGCAACTTGGCGGTGTTGGTTTGCGGGGTGGTCAGGTCGAAGCGTAGATAGGCATACCGCGTTTTACCCGCGTCGTTGGAGATTTTCGCCTGCAGCTCCGTCGCCTGACCATAGTTAACGTCCCCGCCGTCGCCGTCGCGCACATACGAATCATCGCTCGTGCCGGCGAACGCTCCGGCCGAACCGTCGGTCACTTCAACAAAGTTGGCGATGTAGCTTGCGTTGGTGCTGGTGGTCACGCTCTGCGTTGCCGCGCCTCCGATCGACCAACTGCTGAATTTGTAGATTCTCCCATCGACCAGTTGCGGCGACGGCGCGAACAGGTTCTGCACGCCGGCAACCACCGGAATCGGCGTGGTGAGCGATTCCCAAAGCCCATTCAGCCCCGGCGAAACGCCCGGCACATTCGCCGTCACCGTGACGTTGATGATCTTCGGGCGGATTTCGATGGATTTGGTGTTGGTCAGCCCGCTCGAATCGGTCACTTTCAGTTCGATCACGTATCGCTGATCGACCGACCGCTGAAACCCCGCCGGCACGGTGAACGTGCCGCTCTTCACGCCGGCAAAAGTTTGGGCGGCACCGAAGATGCCATCGCGAACGGGGGTGATCGTCCAGTTGAACTTGCCGGCGGCGAGCAAGCCATCTTCGGCGTCGCTGGCGGTGCCGCTGAAGTTCACCGTTCCCCCCGCCGTGTATTGCAACGTCGTTACCGGCGCGCTGATGGCGGCAGTGGGTGCTTGCGAAACACCGCCGCTGTTCAGCTTGCCCGTGACATAAATCACCGAATCGGCCGGCGAGCTGAACGTGAGCCGGCCATTCACCGGCGTAAACGTCCCAACGATCGCTCCCTGCGCCGCCTCGGTCGATCGAGTAATGGTCATCGGCTGATTGGGCAGCCCGCTCAGCGTCACCGTATTGCCGGCCGTCCCGGCCGAGGCACTATTAAGAACCTGCGCGAAAAACTTGTTGCGCCCCACATCTTTGCTCGCCAGCGTTTTGATCGATCCAGAATTATTCGGTGTGGTCTTCACCATCTGCGAGCCGGGCTTCACATGATCGAAAAACGGCTTGGTCGTATGGAACAGCGGCAGCGGTTGGTTCTGGCTGTTGAAGAAAGGAAAGTCGTTGGCAAACTGCCACCACAAAACCACATTCGCCCGCGTGACGGTGAGCGCCCGCCACCACGAGTTGGCGGTGTCTCGGGCGCGAGTCCACGTTTGAAAATTCGTGATGTCGGCACCGAACTCGCTCGTGCCGAATTCGGTGACCCACACTTCTTTGCCGTAGCGGTTGGCCTGCACGTACCACTGTTCGAGGTTGGCATCGTTAATGAAGCGGAAGCTCCACGAGTGGTATGCCACCGGGCCGAGATACTGGCGAATCTCGGGGTTTTCCAGCAGCGGCTTGGTGTGCGCGTTGAGCGTGCCCACGCCGTCGTCGCCGAAGAACCATTTCACGTAGCCCAGCCCCTTGCCGGCCATGAACGGGCCGGCTTTTTTAAGGAAGTTGGTAAAGATCAACTGGTTGAACCGCGCGTTGTATCCGCCGTTGCCTTCGTTGATGCTGATGAAATCGATTTTCACGCCGTACTGCTGCCGCGCGTAGTTGAGCCAGTGGCTGATCGATTCGGCCAACTCGGTTTCAAACCCCACCTTCAACTCGCGTTTTTGAACGGCTTCGGGGTTACTCACCATCCAATTGGGCAAATCGAGCAGCGTGGCGATGACGGGAATACCCTTTTGCGTCTGCTCGCGCATGAACTCAAAGTTCTGCTTGATCCCGCCGAAGTCGGGGAAGCCCGGCGGGCGCACCACGTTCGGATCGTTGTTGTCGTTAGCAGGCTCCCACGTCTTGAGGTTGATGGCGACGCGCACCATGCCCAGTTCGTAATTTTGCAATTGAACGACCGTCTGCGAGTCTTTGATCGGCCCGTTGGGGTCGGGGTTGCGCGCGTTCTTGGTGACGTTAGCGCCGATGCCGCGAATGGTCTGGTTGGGCGCGTTCAAATCCACGCCGACGGTCACCGCCAGCAACTGGCGCTGTTCGAGCCGCTCGATATCAAACGAAAATCCTGCCAACGGTGAAGTCTTGCGCATTGCCACATCTCCAAGATGAAAAAAACCGAGGCGTCTCCATCAGCCCGATTTCACTAACCCAAAAGCAACAAGGAAGTTTAGCCGCCCGCCGCCGCCGCTGCCATCGGGTCCGATAATATTGAGTGTAAGCAGTTGTAGATGAATGATTTAAGGATTGTGGCGGCAGCCGTCGGGGTAATGTCGTTTTCGGTTCTGACAGGCAGTACATCGAAGACAACAATTTTCACAACAACCGCGAAGAAGGCATCAAGGTCTACAACGGCGGCGGGGCGGATAATCTGATGTCATCTCGCGGCACCTACAGTGCCACCGCAGATGACGACCGGCGAGCGTAAGCGACCCGATTCCCCGCCCCAAAACTACCGGTTGCTTACGCTCGCCGCTCTTGACTCCGTCCATTGGCGTTTGCCCCGATCGAGGTTGCAATTCGCAGTAAGATTTCGTTGACCGGAGCGTGGGAGCGGACTACCTTTATGGTGTCACTTCGCGGTTGGATTTCGTCGGGCTGTTGCTTCATTTCACATCCTGCTTCGGAGGCGTCATGAAATCGCATCGTTTTGCCCTTTGTGTTTGCGCTGTGTGGTTGGCCGCATCCGTTTGCGCCGCGGGAATTGTCGGGCCGTTTGCCGGAATCACCGTCTTTGGCGACAGCCTTTCAGACACCGGAAACATTCACAAAAAGACCGACGGATTTGTGTACAGCACCGTGCTGGGCAACGTGACACTGGCGGCGCGGCCGGGCAGGCCGTTCTACACCGAGAAGCGCTTTACCTGCGGCACCGACAACACCGGGCTGGAGGCCGGACCCGTCATCAGCCAGATCACCGCGTTTGACGGCGTGTGGCACGAACACCTGGCGCGCCGGCTGAACCTGGCCGTCGCCACGCCGTCGCTCAACGGTGGACAAAACTATGCCTACGGCGGCGCGGAGACCGGAACGGGCACCGCCAACCAGGGCATCATCACCAACGTGCGCGAGCAGACTTCGCTGTTCATCGGCAACCAGGCCAACATTCCCGCCAACCGGCTCTATATCGTCTGGGCCGGCGGCAATGATCTGGTCAACGCCGCCACCGCATTCTTCACCAACGCCGCCGCCATCAATACCGCCAAAACCAACGCCATCACCAACCTCAAGGCGGCCATCACCACGCTATACAACAAAGGCGCGCGCAAGTTCCTGTGGCCCAATCTTCCCCCGCTGGAAAAAACGCCGGAGATCGCGCGGTATAACGTCGCAAACGACGCCGCCTCGCTCGTGCGATTCAACGCCACCAAGCAGGCGTCGATTGACTTCAAGGCCGACCAGACGGCCGCCGTCACCGCGCTCAAGGCGGCGCTGCCGCAACTGGAAATCGCGACGCTGGACATTCTCGGCCAGTTCAACAACGTGCTGGACAACCCGGCGAATTTCAATCTTGATAACACGGTTGATCCGTTCGTGCGGACCGTGCAGTCGACCAGCGTAACGGGTGTACAAACCAACGCGGCGCTTGGCGCGCAGCCGGATAAGTGGGTGTTCTGGGACCAGTTGCATCCGACCAGCTACATCCATTCCCTGATCGGCGCTGAAGCCGAGCGACAGGTTCCCGAGCCTGCCGGGGCGGCGGTGTTGGCAACGGTGATCTTTGCGATGCAACGGCGATATCGCCAGTCGGCGTGCGTGATGGCGAGGTGAGATAAAAGGCCTACAACATCCTCACCGCAACATCCGGTTGCGGGCGCAGGGCGTCGGCGACGCGGGTCGTGGTGTCGTTCAGTTCTGCCATTCGGCGCGGGCGATCAAAGCCGGCGCGGGCGATGACCTGGGCGAGCTGATCGACCTCGAGCTTCTTCGTCGCCAGTGTTTGCTCCAGCTCGGTCATTTGCTGCCGCACGCTTTGAAACTCCTCGACCAGCGTCGAATAGAGCGATTCACCTTCAGTAAGCCAATCTTTGACAGACTTCATCATCGACAACCTTTGAACAACATCATTGCGCTTGATCCTATGATTGGATTGGCAGCGCGGCGCGTTAACCTCGCGAAATTTTCGCGCTTGTTCGGGGCCGATAATGTGCGATCGCCGCGCGGCGTGCTGTGCCGTCGGTCTTATAAACAGTCACAGAAAAGACCCCGCCGCGCGGCGCGGTCTGCACCGCCGACATTCCCGTTTCAGCTTCACGACGGCGGCAGCTTATGGCCAATGTCGCCGTTCAGGTGACCGATGGTTTGCTGCAGATCGCCGGCTCGTCGCGGTTTTGTGATGGGTGTGGAATACCGGTTCGGGATCTAAAACGCCTTCGAGGCAGGAGAGATTGAACCACAGAGGCACAAAGGACACAGAGGTAAGATCGGATCGTTTGATTTGTCGTCCCTCTGTGTTCTCGGAGTTCTTTGTGTCTCTGTGGCAAACTCCTTTGTTGTTGTGGAGGGTGTTACCTGGTGCCGGCGTCGAATCACCCGCGTGTTCGCCTGCGGCTCACAGCGCGGCGTGGATGCCGTGTAGACAACAGCACGGCGCTACTGGCGATTAGCGCGATACCGGTCGGCTCGGGTATTGCGCTTCTCGGTAGATCACTGGAAATCGCGCCGAAGTTGGCGGCGAGGAGGGTGAAATCATCCAGTGTCACGCTGCCGTCGTGGGTGAACTCGCCCGATTGCCAGATTTGTCCGCTTGATCCGAAGCTCGAAGCGAGGATGGTGAAGTCGTCGAGGTTGACGGCGTTATCCAAGTTGGCGTCGCCGGGCAGGGCGATGCGGCCGGTGAGGTTGAGTGTGAGGGCGCTCAGGTTGATCGCACCGGGCAGATCCTGATCCGATGTGGCCAGCGAATAGGTTGACGAAAATGAGCCGATGGTGCCCGACGCGAAACTGACCGAGCCTTCGCGATTCGCTCCGGCGGCGATGGATGGCGCGCCGGCGGCGATGGCCAAGGCAAGTTGTGCGGTGCTTCCGGTGCCGTTGACGGAATCGAGATCAAGCCCGGCGGTGAAACCCGAGGGATCGGCGCGGTTGTTCAGAAGCACTTGAATCGCAGGAATAGCCTCGCCACGGCCGTGGATGCCGAAGTCGATTGTTCGGGTCGTGGTAGTGACGGCGGGATCGAAGCTGGGCGTGGCGTGAGCGAGCACGGTCGTGCTGAGGCTGATGCTTGCCGCGGCGCCTTCGGCGGCCTGACTGGAAGCAGTCGCGCTGACGATGGCGCTCTTCACGCCCGGCGTTGACGTGCTCAGCGCGACGATGTGATTGTTGCCGGCGTTGGTGGTGTTGGTGGTTGAACTGAACGATCCGACTCCGTTTCCGCTTGTGCTGACGAGATAGTCGAGTTCATCGGCGCCGTTGGCGGTGAGTACCGGCGCGGTGTTCTGCACCTTGAATGTCGCCGTCGCGCTGCCGCCGACGATGACCTGCGCCGGTTCGGCGATCGTTTTGGTGAAGGCCATCTTCGCGGGCAATTGATAATCGGCGCTCACCGGCAAATGATCGAGAATGCTCGCCAGCGCGGCAAGCACCGCGGGTGCTGCGCCGGTGCCGGTCGTCAGGGGTTGATCGAGCTGGTGCGACCCGTTGTTGCCCATCACAAAATAACTGTTGGTGATATACGCCACGCCTTCGGCGTCGTTTAAGTTGGCGGTGACGATCTGCTGATCGAACCGGCTATCCATTCCACCCGTCGCGCCGTTAAAGCCAGGGTTGAGGCTCGCATCCCACGGCGATTGGGTGTGAACATTTTTGAACGTCGCACTGCCGTCCCAACTGCCCGGCGTGGCGATCGGATCAAACGCCTGGCCCACGCCGGCGGCCATTAAGTGTTCGTAGCCGTCGTCGGTGCTGCCGAAGACGTTCATGTCGCCGAGATAAATGACGTTGGAGTTGGCGGGCAGAGTCGCGGCGTTGGCTTTGATCGTCTGCGCTTCGACCAGCCGCCGCGCCTGATCGCCGCTCGAGCTTTTCCAATGGCCGTTATAAATATAGAAATCGGCGGCGGCGCTGGAGTATCCGACGGGGCGGAGTTGATACCGCAATTCCTGCCGCGGCATGCCCGAGATGCTGGTCACGCCGATGGTGGCCGAGCCCAGCAGTTGAACGGTCGCGTTATTGTAGATGATGCCCTGCGTGCCGTTGCCGGTGGTTGCGCCGTTGAGCGTGCCGAACGAATAGGTGTTGGTGCTGTAAATCGAATTGAGCAGCGCCGCATAAGCAGCGCCGGTGGTGGCGGCGGCGTTGACTTCCTGCAGGCACAGCACGTCGATCGGCCGGGCGATGCCGCTGTTGCCGGGTCGGGTGGGGTCGTCGCTGACCGTTGATCCGATCGCAGAAAGTATGGTGCTCATCCCCGTGCGCGGGCCGGAGTTGGCGCTGTCGAAGTTGGACGAGTTCATCGTCACAACGCGCAGCTGACCCAAAGCCGGCGCGGCGAGGCACGCGGCAATCAGACACGATAGCTTGGTAGTTTTCAGATGCGGCACAGTTACTCCATTACGGGCTGAATCGGAGACACAGACAGGAATGTCTGTGCCACCGGTCATTTCTATACGCTTTGCCGGAAGCACGGATCTCGGCAATCGACCCGCGTGTTCGCCTGCGGCTCACAGCGCGGCGTGGATGCCGTGTAGACAACAGCATGACGCTGCTGGCGATTAGCGCGATACCGGTCGGCTCGGGGATTGCGCTTCTCGGTAGGTCGATCGCGGTCGCGCCGAAGTTGGCGGCGAGGAGGGTGAAATCATCCAGTGTCACGCTACCGTCGTGGGTGAACTCGCCCGATTGCCAGATTTGTCCGCTTGATCCGAAGCTTGAAGCGAGGATGGTGAAGTCGTCGAGGTTAACGGCGTTATCCAAGTTGGCGTCGCCGGGCAGGGCGATGCGGCCGGTGAGGTTGAGTGTGAGGGCGCTCAGGTTGATCGCACCGGGCAGATCCTGATCCGATGTGGCCAGCGAATAGGTTGACGAAAATGAGCCGATGGTGCCCGACGCGAAACTGACCGAGCCTTCGCGATTCGCTCCGGCGGCGATGGATGGCGCGCCGGCGGCGATGGCCAAGGCAAGTTGTGCGGTGCTTCCGGTGCCGTTGACGGAATCGAGATCAAGCCCGGCGGTGAAACCCGAGGGATCGGCGCGGTTGTTCAGAAGCACTTGAATCGCAGGAATAGCCTCGCCACGGCCGTGGATGCCGAAGTCGATTGTTCGGGTCGTGGTAGTGACGGCGGGATCGAAGCTGGGCGTGGCGTGAGCGAGCACGGTCGTGCTGAGGCTGATGCTTGCCGCGGCGCCTTCGGCGGCCTGACTGGAAGCAGTCGCGCTGACGATGGCGCTCTTCACGCCCGGCGTTGACGTGCTCAGCGCGACGATGTGATTGTTGCCGGCGTTGGTGGTGTTGGTGGTTGAACTGAACGATCCGACTCCGTTTCCGCTTGTGCTGACGAGATAGTCGAGTTCATCGGCGCCGTTGGCGGTGAGTACCGGCGCGGTGTTTTGCACCTTGAACGTCGCCGTCGCGCTGCCGCCGACGATCACTTGCGTTGGCTCGGCGATCGTTTTGGTGAACGCCATCTTCGCCGGCAATTGATAATCGGCGACAACCGGCAGGTGATCGCTGGCGTCCCACAGTGCATTGGCGACGGTTGCGCCAAGCGGAATGATGGGGTTGGCGTTGAGCGAGAGGTTGAAGTGCTGGCCGTCGTTGCCGAACGCGCGGGTGCTGTTGGCGATATACGAAAGCCCCTCGCCGTCGTGAAATTCCTGGGTTGAAAGTTGCACGTCGAAGCGGTCATCCATCCCGCCGGTGGCACCGCCGTCGCTGTCGGGGGTGAAGCCGGTGCGGGTGGATTGGGTGTGAATCGGCGCGAACGTGGCGTTGTTGTTCCAGGTTTGAGACGCATTGGTTGGGTTGAGTGGATCAACCGCCAAACCTTCGCCGGCACCGGTGACCATGTTCAGCCAGGCTTGTTCCTGGTTGCTCTGCATATTGAAATCGCCGGCGAACAGTGCGTGCGCGCCGGCGCCAAAGCCGTTCACGTTGGCGCGCATGGCGGCGGTCTGCAGGGCGCGGTTGTTCCTGTCGTCGGTGGTGGCGCCCGCCTTGAGGTGCGCGCCGTAGGCGTAAAAATTTGCGTCGGCAGACGCGTAACCCACGGGTCGAAACTGCCCGCGAATGACCGGCCTCACGCCGCCGGTTGCCACGGAAACCGCTGTGCCGATCAGCTGAATTGCCGAACTGTCGTATACGAACGACTGGCGATCAATGAAAACCGGGTCGGTCGAACCCGGCTGCCCGGATGGCGTGACGGCGACATAGGCCGCGCCTGGAAATTGCGCATTCAAAAGCGTCGCCATGGCGGCGGCGGAGGAGTTGGTTTGCTCTTGCAGGATCAGCAGGTCGGGCCGCTTGGCGACGCCGTTCACCGATTGGGTCGCGATGGCGGAGAAAATCGTCTGCATGTTGGCAGAGTTATCGTGTACGCCGGGGGTGGGGCCGTCCAGGGTGTTGTAGTTGACAACCCGAATCTGGCCGTACGCAGGCAATGCGCAACCTGCGCCGACGGCTAAGAAAAACAATAATCGCTTCAACGAACCTCCAAAGGCAGGGCAACCGCGCACATCCGGTGGGCGCAGCTTAGCAATTATACCGCCAACCGACCGCATATTCACGCCAAAAACGAGCTGGGTTAAAACCCGCAGAATTCCCAACTTAACGAACTGAAATAGTCCGATAATTGATTAGTGCGACCAAAAAGGTGGGTTTGTTCGATCTTAATGCGTTTGCGTGAAATGAACTTGCATCCACCGACGTTCTGTAAGTCGAATAACCGTTGGTGGCTGGCGGGCTTTCGGCTATCTTCTCCCGGCCCGCTGCTTCTACCACCCCTGAGGTTTAACCGCACGAGGGGATGTGTTGTTGTGTTTTCGTCCGCCGGCGTTGTGGGCGGTCAGGTGAAATGAGTCAGCACACATTTGAACATCTTGAAGACCGGCGTCTGATGGCCGGCAGCGCTTCGACCCCCTCCGGCACAACTGGCGGCGGGGTTGTCGTACTGGCGGCGCTGGGCACGCCCAGCGTCTCGGGGCTTGTGCCCCGCGACGGCACGGTCGGCATCAGCACGGTGGTTGCGATCAAGGCCGACGTAAACCTGCCGAACGTGGGCGCAGGCGTGAGCGACACCACGGTTCGCGCGCCTGGCAACGTCACCCTGACGCGCGTGAGCGACGGCAGGGTGATTCCCGCCAACGTCAACACCACCGGCGGCGGGGATGCGATCATCCTCACGCCGATCTCGTCGCTTGAAACAAACACCCGGTATCGCTTCAGCGTCACCAGCGGAGTGAAAGACACCGCCGGCGCATCGTTCGCGCCGTTCAGCAGCACCTTTACAACAGGCGCGACGGCGGCATCGGTTGATCCGACGATTCGATTCAACAAAATTCCGCTGCCGCTATCGCAGGGCTACCAGTGGACGAGCCTAGTGATTGGGCCGGATGGTCGACTCTACGCCGGCACGCGCACCGGGCAGATCATTCGGTTTAATCTGAACCCCGACGGCAGCTTCGGGGGCAGCAAAACAATTCAAACCATTCGCACCGGCAACGGCGGCAGCGAACGGTTGATTACGGGAATCGTGTTCGATCCGAAATCAACCGCGAGTAAACCCGTTCTCTGGGTGTCGCATGGTATCAACGTGCTGGAAGGCGCCGACAACTGGTCGGGGAAGATCAGCAAGCTCACCGGCCGGAATCTGGAAATTTACAACGAGGTGATTTTCAACCTCCCGCGGTCGGCGCAAGATCACCTGACGAACCAGCCGGTGTTCGGGCCGGACGGCTACATGTATGTCGCGGTCGGGAGCCAATCGGCGCAGGGCGCGCCCGACAGCCAGTGGGGCCTGCGCACCGAAACATTACTCAGCGCCGCCATTCTGCAGATCAACACCGGCGCAATCACCGCGCCGCTGAACGTGAGGACGACCGACGCCGGTGGAACGTACAATCCACGCAAGAAGGGCGCCCCGGTTCGGCTTTACGCAACGGGCGTGCGCAACGCGTTTGACTTAGTCTGGACGCGTGACGGCAAGCTTTTCGCCCCCACCAACGGCAGCGCCAAAGGCGGCAACTCGCCGGCGGGCGGCGGGGCGCCGGCGCTGACTAACATTCCCACTCAGAACGATCCGCTATTCCAGATCGTCGAAGGCGGATACTACGGCCACCCCAACCCGTCGCGCGGCGAATTCGTCGTCAACGGAGGGAACCCCACCAGCGGCAAAGACCCGGCGGAGATCACGCAATACCCCGTCGGCACGCAACCCGCGGCCAACTATCGTGGGGTGGCGTATGACTTTGGCCGCAACGTGTCGCCCGACGGCGTTTTCGAATTTTCCGGCAGCGTCTTCGGCGGAATGCTCAATGGCGCGCTGCTCGTCGCGCAGTACAGCGCCGGCGACAACATCATCATTCTGTCGCGCGACGCCAACGGAAATATTTCCAAAGGCGAATTCGGCTTCACCGGGCTTACGCAGTTCGTTGATCCGCTGGACATCATCCAGCATCCGCAAACGGGATATCTGTATGTGGCCGAGTACGGCGCGTCGCGCATCACGCTGCTGCAGCCCGACCAGAGCAAACTCATTTCCGGCCGGCGGGCGCGCACCGACAAAGAGCAGCTTGTATTCAACGACGTGCGCGGTGGCGCGGGGTCGTCGGCGCAGACGCTGACGATTCGCAATAAGGGCAAACGCGGCTTGACCGTCGGCGAGATCAGCTTTGTCGGCGCTAACGCATCGATGTACACGCTGGTTGAAGCGCCCAATCGACCGTTTGATCTGGCGCCGGGTCAATACATTACCGTCCGAGTGAACTTCACCGCGCCCAGCGGCACCACCAACGGCGTGAAGACGGCCAGCCTGCGCATCGCAAGCAACGACAGCGGCGGATTGACGACGGTCGACATTCCGTTAAACGGCATCGCCACGCCGGGCCTCGAAGGCGAAAACGAACCGTCGTTCCAACGCATTCTCGACGCGTATCGGTTGAACATTGATGTGGGCGATGACGACAAAGCCGAAGCCGATATTCCCCTGCCGCCGCTTTCGAGCAGCGATGAGATCGTCGCACAGGCGTTTGTGAAGGCCGGAACCGGCAACGTCACGATCGAGCCACTGGCGGTGTTCGCGCCAGATTTCACCACGTTTGTGACGGGCGTGGGTTATTACAACACGGCGTCGGGCGCGACCACGCAAGTGTTCACCGCCAATCGCGGGCAGAATCAGACGGTTAAACCCGGCTACACCGGCTGGAATCAGTTTGATCCGGGCACGGGTCAGTTCGGCTTCTATGCCCTCTGGCCGCAGCGGAACAATCGGATCACTTATAGCCAGGACAGCCGCAACACATGGGACACCAGCATCGCCGCCGGTCGGAAGATGCGCGTTTACCCCTATCGCAACGCAAGCGGGGTGGTGGAAGCCAACGCCTATATCCTGGGCGCCGAAGCTATTTCGTCGCCGGTGGATCAACAAGATGTGGTGCTTTTGGTGCGGAATGTTCAACCTGTTGCGGCCTCCGCAGCGCGGGTTGCCGGCACGACGTCAGTTCGCACTCTGACAAATCCAACGTCGTTAGTGCATCCGCCACGGTTGTTCGGCGAAATATTTATCGGATCGAATTCAATGGAAGAATGGGTCTAAACAGCGTCGCTTCAATGACTTAGTCGGATAAATGTTCTGTTAATTTCGTGACACGGGGCGGGTGGCCCGATAATCTGTCGCAAAGGCCTTGGTCAAGTAATACCTTAATAGTCAATCCTCGCCGCTCACTCGGCATTCGCTCGGCAGCGGGAACTATCGTTTCAATGATCACGGAGGATCGAGCGTTTTCCGAACACGTTTCGGAATCGGAGATACTGCAATGTTTGCGCGTGATCGATCGCACAGTCAGTCGGCCTTCGCAACGGCGATGGAGAATCTTGAGAAGCGAGATTTGCTCTCGGCCGACGTGCAGATAGTTCCGCTGCACGGCGTCGCGTGCTCGTGCATGGGCTGTGGATGCGCGGCACAGGCGCAGGGTGAGTCGATGACGATGGCGCTGAATGGGTCAACGCCGCTGGCCACCACGTCGGCCGCGCCGAAGTTCGGCGCGAAGATTGATTTTCGCCCGGCCAACACAGACGACCCGTTATACCGCGGGCACAAGACCGATACCGGCGCGAAATACGGCGTTCGCGCCAACGGCCTGACCTACGGCTGGAATTCCGATCTGTCGGCTGAAATGCGCGACCGCGACTCGGCGTTGTCATTCGACGAGCGCTACGACACCATCGCCAAAATGCCCGGCGGCAGCACGTGGAGCATCAAGGTTCCCAATGGCTGGTACCAGGTCAACATCTACGGCGGCGATCCGAGAAACTGGCAGAACAGTCGTTATGTGATGGATGTGGAGGATCGCCTCGCCGTCAATGCCAAGCCGCTGGAAGATCAGCGATTTGTGGAAGGCGTGATTCGCACGCAGGTGAACGACGGCAAGCTGACGATCAGCGCCGACGCCGAAGGCCAGAACAACGCCATCGGGTTTGTACACATCGCCGGCATCAACGCGCCCACGCAGTTTCCGGTGAAAAATGATCTGAACTGGAAGAAATCGACGTCGCAAACCACTCCGCTTGGCCGAGTGGAAGCCGGCTCGGTGCGTCTCGGCGACAAGCTATACATCATGGGCGGGTATACGAACGGTTACCACGCGGTCACCGGGCGGGTGGACATTCTCGATATCAAATCTAACAAGTGGACGCGTGGCGCATCGCTGCCGGGCGCGCAGACGCACTTCGGTTTCGCCACCGACGGGCGCTTTATTTACGCCGTCGCCGGGCAGTATGGTGCGCTATTCAGCAGGGACGGCACCAACGAAGCGTGGAAGTACGATCCGGCGAAAGATAAATGGACGCGCTGGATCAACCTCCCGGAAGTGCGCTTCGGCGGCGCGCTGGCGTTTCATGACAACACCCTTTATTTCTACGGCGGCACGGAGAACAACCGGGTGAGCAGCTCGAGCAAGGCTTGGAAGATAGATTTCAAGGAGATCGGGCCGGATTGGCGGCGCATTGCCGACATGCCTTACCAATCCGACCACCTCGGCCACGCGGTGCTGAATGGCGAAATCTACGCCATCGGCGGCGAGCGCGAGCACAATGTCAGCTACATTCAGCACGATGCGGTGTATAGCTACAATCCAAGAAACAACACGTGGCGCCAACGCGCCAGCATGCCGACCGCCAGCAGCCATTTCGAAGGCGCGGTGAATGAGTACCAGGGCAAACTGTGGATCACCGCCGGGCAGATCGACGCGCAGCAACTGACCAACGAAGTCCGCGTGTACGACCCGATCGCCGACAAGTGGACCGTTCACACGCCGCTGAGCGAAAAGCGCAAAGGCGGCGCGACGTGGATTAATAACGGCCGACTCTTCTACACCACCGGCGACAGCCTGAGCAACGGGCAGCCGCGCACGGTGTTGTATACCGATTTGCCGAGTGGGTCGTCGACGGCTGGTTCGTTGTGATCATTGTACTGTCGGTACGTCCTTGATCGGCTTACCTCGGCGTATTTTCTGCGAGGCCGCAAGCGGCGATCGATCGCTTTGGGCGCTCGTGTAGCCGCTTGCGCCTTCGCGGTGAAATTTTAGATAACGTGCGCCACGCCCGATTGCGTGTGGTACGATTGCGACATGGCCCAAGCGCCTTCACACCCACCGCTGATCACGCCACGACGGTTCGAAACCGCCGCCGATTGGCTGCGCGAACTGGGCGACATTCCCCTCGACCGCATCATTTTCGATCCGTGGCCCGGCACCGCGACGGAAGACGATGTGCTGGAGTTGGAGCGCCGTGGCCGCTTGTGCGAACTGGTTGACGGCACGCTTGTGGAGAAGGGCATGGGATACTGGGAATCGGTGGTGGCGATGAATTTGGCGGGAATGCTCTGGAGCTTCCTCAACCAAAGAAATCTGGGCATCGTCAGCGGCGAATCAGGCATGATGCGCCTGTTCCCCGGCTGCGTGCGAATTCCGGACGTCGCCTTCGTTTCATTCGCCCGGATTAAGTTGCATGAAATCAGCACGCGGCCCATTCCGCCGCTTTATCCTGATCTGGCCGTCGAGGTTTTGAGCGAAAACAACACCCGGAATGAGATTGCACGAAAGCTGCGGGAATATTTCGACTGCGGCACGCAACTCGCCTGGGTGATCGACCCGCGCGCCCGCACCGCTTCGGTGTATCACCGGGCAGGCGAACCCACGAGCGTCGCAGGCATCGACGCTTCGCTGGACGGCGAGCAGGTCGTTCCCGGATTTTCGGCGCCGATGATCGAGCTTTTTCGAAATGTGCCCGAGCATTTCTAAAGAGGAAGCCGGCCTACCCTGAACTGTGGAGAATTCTCTTGACGGCGGCGCAACCAACGTAAGACGCGACTCAACTTTCGCCCCAGGTGGAACGGAACGACGATGAAGGCAAGAATTTTCTTCGGACTTGCGATAATCCTTGGATGCGCTGCAATCGCAGCAATTGTAAAGTGGCGTTTCAGTGCTGAAGGTCCTGCGGCAAACACGAACGCACTGGTTGTACAATCCGAGATTCCGCCCAACCTTGCCGATTGGAAGCAATGGACTCCGGAACAACGAAGTGGATTTGATAACCGAGTGAACGCGGCACTTCCGCTGCTGCAAGGATCTGTGCCACCTGTTCAACGGGCTGGGATTGCCAAGGCTGCGGGGGATGCTCTCGACGCTTATCTATGCGCAACGCCCGAGAAATATTTGTCGATGAAGGCGGTGAGCGGTTTAGCGCCCAGCCGAAAGCTGGACGCGGCTGGCGATCCGGACGCCATCTGGCAGCAGTGCACTCGGTCGGTTTCTGGGGCACGCTGGGACTGGGCCAATGTTACAATTGTCGACGCGACATCCACGCGGTTCCCCTATCGGCCGCAGCCTGTGACCCGAATCGGATACGCCGTGTTCAGCTCTCGGCTGGTGGAAGGGTCACCGGCCAAGGCGCTGCCCGACGGGCTGGGCCCGCGCGTGGTCGAAGTCAGCATTCCCGGAGAGTTTCTCGCCGACGACCAGCAGCGGGTGATTGGAAAGCTCGTGATTGCCCTCTCGTGGCATGCCAAAGCGGGGCGTTGGGTCGTCGTCGGCACGTCGCTGGTTGACGTACCGTCGGGGAAGGGCCTTGGCGTCCCTCCGGCCTAGTTTTCGAAAGTGCTTACGATGATCAGGCGCGCGTTCTCGATGATTGAATTGCTGGTGGTGATCGGCATCATCGCCCTTTTGATGGCGATCGTCATACCCGCGTCTGTGGCGGTTCGGCGCGCCGCGCAATTGACGCAATGCCAGAATAACCTCCGGCAGATATACACGGCATGCGCATCGCGAGCGGCAGAAAACAAGGGGTTCGTTGGCCTGGCCGGACCCGTGGTTCCACTGCCCGCAGCCTCGAATCTTCCCGAAGCGCTCAACGATAGCAACCGAACACGATATCGATATTACTCGGCTGCACCGACCTATCTGCAGTCGATCGAGCATCTGCTTCCGATCAAGTTCACGTTGATGCCACAACTTGATCGATCGGCGCGCGCCGACACTATTCTGGAGGTGTCCCAGCTGTCGCGAATGCGATTGAACCCCGCGCTACGGGTGTTCGAATGCCCGGCGGCGCCGGATGAGCCGGCGGATGAGCCTGCCACCGACGAAATCGTGGTGGCCGGTATTTCCTACGTTGAATCGGCTTACGGCGTGATTCGCTACGCATTCAATGGCGGCGTGTTCGGCTTTCACTTCGACCAGAACACCGTACCCCGTCGCGGCCGTGGCGTGCTGCCGGCGCGGGGCAACGTTTCGTCGCGCGTGATCTGCGGCGACATGGCAATTACAGCCGCCATCGCCGCATGGGCGCCCGAGGTAAGCGGCGGCGGCCAAAAAACCACACTGCAAGACGTCATGGACCAAACGAGCGCGGTCATGCCCGGATACGCCCGTTTGGATCTCGCTCGACACCGCAACCGCATGAATGTGGTCTTCGCCGACGGACATGTAGCCGCGGTAACCGCGGGCGAATTTGGCGCGTGCGTTTTAGCGGAATAGGTCGTTCCCCGTTCTCGGCGCCCATGATCGAGCTATTTCGAAATGTGCCCGAGCATTTCTAACGCGCCCGTCGAATTCCTTTTCTTGATTGACATTCCAACGGTAGTTATCGGACTATACCAATCCGGGCACGGGAACCGCGCTGCAAAAGCTGTGGCATAGTTCCCTCACTTCAGACTCGAACTCTGCCGGGTTGGAAACCGTGCCATGGCTTCGGAGCATGGGAGAGAAAGTGCGATCGCATCGAAAAGTTAGCGTCGGCATCAAGCCGGTGGTGGAAGCTGTTGAACGACGCGTGCTGATGGCGGCGGTGTCGGCGGTTTCGCCGTTGAATGGGGGACAGAGCGTTGCGGTGGGGAGCAACCTCACCGTGTCGTTTGATGTGGCGACGGCGTGATCGTGAACATCCCCGCGCCGCCGGCAAACCTGGCAGCCCAAGTGACCACCTGGGAGCGTGTCGCGCTCAACGGGACCGATGCCGCGGTGAACGAAACCGGCTATGCCGTGCAGCGGCGCAACAGCACGTCGGGCAAGTGGTCGACCGTCGCCGTATTGCCCGCCGGGGTACCGGGAGAGGGGAATGGATTGCTGCCGGGCAATCGGTTTTTTTCACGCATTGGTCGATAAGTGAGCTACAGTCTTTGGCGTCTTGAATCGAGCGGCTGTCTGCGAAACATGTCGCCTGCGGGTGTTTTGGAGAATGCACTATCATGAATCGTAAAAGTCATCGGGAAGTGGAATCGATTGCGCGCTGCACCTTTGAGAGTCTGGAATCGCGGCAGATGCTCGCCAATGTGTCATCGGGCTTTGCCGATTCCACCTTTATCACAGGACTGGATAAGCCCACGCAGAT
>ENA-ORBV01008396-ORBV01008396.1-microbial-mat-metagenome-genome-assembly--contig:-NODE-8396-length-17371-cov-3.580953_pt1 | contig 17371 bp, 24 predicted proteins | sample MGYA00237777_ERZ505514 | MGnify/ENA primary metagenome ERZ505514 (study PRJEB26160, sample SAMN06269048) | microbial mat metagenome | isolation source: Oligotrophic lake microbial mat | place...
GACTAGCGCTTCGCAAGAAGGAGTGCAGGTCGCCGAGGTATAGGTTCGATTGACACACACCAGCGTACGGCTCCTCGCGGTTCATACTGAGACCGAACCACGCTGCGGCACCCAGCTCACCCGAATGAGGCCCCCCTGCTGTCTCGAAGGGCAAGGTCCATCCGGAGTACACGCCTCGTGCGTGCGCATTTAGACCGTCAACGTACCAGCTTCGATTGCGGAAAGGGTACGGGGCACTCTGGGTGAATTGCAGGTTGGGGTTGCTACGAAGTGATTCGAACGTCGTGTTTGGACGGAACGTAGCAAACGCTGCATTGTCATCTTCATCGAAACCTGTGGAGTTGATCCAGAATGATATCTGCCGACCCAACGGAGTAAATCCTTGTTCTTGGAACACAAAGCCCCACGCGTCCACCGTGCGCTGGAAGGTACTGAGGAGGACGCCCCCCTCGGTTGCACACGCGACGGCGAACACGTACGACGGGATGGCAGAGCGAAGCGAATTGAGATACATGAGTACTTGTGGTTTGTCAAACACGGTTTCATTCAGAACCAACGTCCACGGCAGAAAATTGACCAATACATTTCGCGCTGAGAATGCCAGATTATCTGTGCTGCTCAGCGCCTGTTCAATGCGCTTGCCCATTTCCGCTGCCGTGCGATTCAAGTACAATTGACCAGAGTCCTCCGCGATGGAGATCGCTCGGTCATAGAAGACGAACCAGATGACGAAGGAAGTTGCTACGAGCGGCAATATGACCAAAAAAGCCAACACACATGGCAGATACGCTCGCAACTTCATGATAGGGCCCAGAGATGGCTTCTATTCAGCCAGCCATTGTATCTCAGCAACGCTTCGTCCAATCTCGCATAGCAGCAACACCGAAACCCCTGGCGTGGCCTCATAATACCGAAGTGAGAATGCAAGTGCAAGTGACCTGAGCGACTTTGCTCGACGTGCTGAAACATGAGAACGTGTGATCAAAACTGTGTCACCACACGTGATGGTGAACTCAAACTGCATGACGGCTGCAATGGCCGGGGGTTCATCAGCACGTGCAACAAAGCAATCGAGCACTTTCAAGTTTCGTACTTCTTGTTGATGTATTCAGCAATGCGATGAAGCTCAGCAACAATGCAATCAGAACCTTCTTGCACGCGATTCCACTTGAGGTGTCTGGGTCGACTGCGGCTGCTGCGGCTGAGCTCTACTAACACCGTACAGCTGCTGAAGCCTCAATTGCCGCTGCAGCGTTGCGTGTGCGTTGATAGAGTTCTCCCAGAGGAGATGTTCCTCCGCTGCGCGGGCGTTCAGCGACTTGGACATGCAACGATCGAGCAACTGGACATTCAAGTTGCAAACAGCCACGACAATCAGAGCCAGCCCAATACATCACACACGCTCGCGAGCATACCCAGAGAGTCTTTCGTTCGTCGAAATTCTGATCAAGTCCTTGCTTTGAGACTGCACGGGTAGTTTGTATTGTAAGCAGGCATTACAGTGTGTGATGCTGTCAGGCACTGACCTGCGTAGGATCGAATGGTCTCGAAGCCTCGCTCCGGATTCTGCCTGCCCAGCTTGCGAGCCCAGTTCAGTAACGCACTGCCAAAACACACCATGAGTTGTGATCGCCGCCAGACTGAGGGCTTCGCGGACACGTACTGCATGGATAACCGAAGTTGTGGTTCATTTAACACGTTTTGAAAGAGTGAGGACGCCTGAGCCATCACGGGCATGATAACGTGGCAGTGTGAGCCAATGCAAGCAGCATGGATGATCAATACAAAGCCTACCTCCTTATCCCTTCCTAGGGATGCAAACCTCGCCACTACAACGATAGTATGAACATGAAATATTGAAAGTCAAATCCCAACAGCACACAAGCCAGAATACATACAAGCGTAGCTGCAGATTTCCGTCGTTGCTGTCCCCTCCGACCGCAGTATCGCCAGGAATCTCACAGCCCTGTAACAACATAACCCACATAGTCCATAAACGGTATCGGTTCGGTATTACCATCGACCGTTCACCTACTGTGAAGCGCTGGACTCCAACAGCACAATCAGCGTGTAAAACCTGGTCCGAGCCGTCAGGGTGTGGTTCCCGCGTAGCTGCATCAATAGCAGGAGGCATTTGAGCGATAGTCAATGCTCCAGTGGTCATAGCATAGGCACCTTGAGATACAACCCCACGACGTCCTCGGATCGGTTAGCTTCAGACGCTAGCATTAGACTCTCGAAGATCTCAGCTGGCAGCGAAAATCCGTCTTTTTGCACTTCGTCAATATACGCTGAAATGCATGCATAGATCTTGTCAGCCAGGCAATCTTCACTCAGTGCAGAGCGATGTACGTACCATGCAGCGCGCTATATTGCTCTCGTGACCGAGCCGCGTTTACGCCAATGACGTGATACGTCAAAGGAGTTACTGAAACGTTGTTCGAATGCATCCAAAGAACCTGAAGGCAGTAGCTCCAGCGGTGAATCTTAGATAGAGGCACAACAGCCGCAGAGTCAGCACACACCTTCCAAACCGCCGTCTTAGGGTCGCCAGCGTACGAGAAGCCTTGCGCAATCGCGTTGTGAACCTCGGCGGAGATCGGCCAGCCGTCCTGCGGCAGCAAGCGAACGAGTTGAGATCGGGACTTCGAATGATGAAACAAAAGCCCGGGCCCATCACCGTACCGCGACCATGGCGGTAGAAATTGTTTCGGCGAGGGAACCGCTGCCGTGCAGCGCGACGATGCTGATCACAACAGGCGTGCTATTGTGAGGAAGAGACGGGCCAGCAGCAAACAGCGATTTGAGTTACCCAGCCACAGCGTTGTATCCACCGCCGGGAATCGGAACGCCACGCTCGCGCATGATGTTGAAGCAAAATCTGAATGCATACGCGCACGCAGGATAATTGGTTCCAGCCCCGGTGGTTAATGAAACCGTCCGAGTTCGTGACCGACTTACAACGCGTGATTGGGCTCGTTCCTGACCACGGAGACTCGGAGAAGGCTGTACATGAGATATGTTTGAAGCTTGAAGTCTCCGCCGTATTGAGACACCGGCCCGAGAGCACTGATGCATGAAGCCACGTCTCATATCAGTATATCAACCGGGCGAGATAATCGAGAAATGCTTACGAGCCGCTGTCTTTGATCGCAATCAAGGCAGCGAGTAACCGGTGAAAGAACTCCTCGGTGACGGTGAACCCCTCCGAGACCATGCGTTTCTGGGTATCGACAGTGTGGCATCAGGACACGCGGAGATGCGACTCAACGACAACCTGCCGCAACAAGGCAAACGTACCACCCATTGCAGAGCAATCAGACCGTTTCCAGCCCGTGCAGCGGTATGAATGGCCTATGCAAGTCCAAGATTGACGAAGGTAAACAGTCAGCATCCATACACGCAGGGGACCAATGCCGGCAACACTAACCAGCTCGTGGCACTGCCGGTCGGCTTTGATGCCGAGGTTGCTGAACTCGTCCATCACGGAGGTGGCACCCGTTGGTTGTGCTGCATGCAACAATAGAGTCATCGCCGCAATCCAGTCAACCATCTCAAGACATCAATCGCGCTGCAGCACCATCCGCCGGGGACTTACCCAGCTGATTACAACCGTGCAACATGATCTTCATGGTCAACAAGTTGGGTTTGATCTGGTCCCGATGCACCATATCATAATAAAGTCTCTGCAAAACAGCACACATCAGGATCAAGTGTAAACAAGAGTGCATATGTTCGAACCATTCGAACGAGGTTCGAATACCTGCAGGGCAGTGGGTCGGTACACCTTGAGGAAAGCGAGCATCGCTGCGTGATATGTCACGATCGAACGATTCACACCGGAGATGGGAGAGATGGACTGCATGCCGGCATTGGGGCCGATATCCCGGCTCGGGTCAATGGAGTCACGAATGGCGCGGAGGGTTCGGAAGCACTCGTCCAGCCGCAAGCGCGAATTGCGGGAGGTGGCGTACTGTCGGGAACACACTGTGGTGACCAGGCGCGCATGACGGTACACAGACAGTTGACAGCTTGATACGTTACCTGTAGCTGTTCAACCAACTTCGCGTTCCAGGACAACATGCGGTGAATGGATATATCATTGGTGCGGACTAGTGCAGCAGCCTCAGCCTCACGCTCTTGCACGATCTCTGCGCATGCGCGTAGCAGGTGAGCAGGGTAATGCAGCCACACGAATCAACAGACTACCAAGTACCGGTTTTGAAGAGATAACTGGCGGGGAAGAGCTCTGGCGTTTGGAAACCCCATAAAGAGAATCTAGCGTACTTGTCGCCCGGGCGGGGAGGCTGCGGCGACGCTGCCCGAAACATAGACGGCTGGGGACTCTGGACAGACGACGGCGGGACAAAGTCATGTGCTCGCGGTGTCTGAGGTAGCTTCACATTCCTGGCTGAGCTGTCCAGGCCTGCCTTGATGGCATCAAACGGGCCCTGATCGACTGGAGGCCCAGAACCAAGGTCTGGCTGAAAGGACGCAGCCAAAGCCCCGGCTGGCGCACTCTCATCGGCACTGTCCTCTTCGGAAAGAACAAGATCTGCTGGCACTTCGCTAGTAGATGCATCTGGTTTCTGGGTCAGCTTGGCATCAATCGCAACCGTGGAGACTGGGACTGGCTTGTCTGGCACTGCGGCGGAAACGCCATCTGTCCCGCTTGAAAAACTTTCAATCCAAAGGTAAATGGGATTTTGCGATATACCAAGATGTGTCAGCACCGGTCGCGACGGAAGTGTGCATCTCCGCAGCGTGTATCTTCTAAAAACATGCATCAGTAAGTGGTTGCGGATCAAGGCCAATCAAACCCAAATCGTACTCTAGTCTACGCATAATTGCCGCGGAGACTTTACTATTAAATACCAAACATATCGTCCGACGGCTCCGACGAGAAGCCTATGGACACTAAGAACAGACCTACGGAGGCTGCCCGGGTCGCCGTCGCATTGCACTGCGTGATACCAAGATCTACGTAAGTCAACACTAAGTCCTGTAACTAGCCAGAAGACCAAGCTAACAGCACTGCCGCTCTGCAAGCGTGCTCTGAACTGGGCACAGTCAGCGCACGTGCAGGCAGGTCCACATGATCAATCATCAGGATCCCTCACTGCCGCCTGTTGGAACAGGTCTCAACAATCGAACAATGTCCGTGTGACCTTCAGACTCAGCCACCTCCAGCGCAGTTTTACCGTCCTGCGCCCAATCCAAAGTGTGCCTTGAGTCCTCCAACAACGCAAACAATGAATTTGCGCAAACGTGCCTTATTCCTATGGTTGAGATCGATATCTCTGTTGCCCAATAGCTCAGATACGACCTCGGGAAGGTTCATCAGAGCCGCAGCGGTGAGCGCGGTGTCGCCATCCTAAATGACAGGAGGGAGGGGGATATCATCAACGCTATATGAACGTGCCGCAGTCGCACGTCCAGCACAATAGCAAAACAGCACGCTGAAGGCATGAAGTACCGAGTCCACGTGGTTGTAGTTAGCTCCTCGCTTGAGCAGCAGCAGAGCTACATTTGTTCCCCGGGCGGCGATGGCTAACAGCAAGGCTGTATCGGAAGCCTGCGGTAGTGTCATCCAGTTCAATCGGTGGACTGATGAGTCAGCATCGAACTGCTCCCGCACAGTATACTCGGACTGACCTTGCTCTCGTGATTGATGTCGGCCCCACAGTCCAGCAGCAGCTCGCAAAGCGGCAGCGAGCCCTCCATTGCCGCAACCATTAGGGCGGTGGCGCCTTGCTGCTTAAGCAACCATCAAAGACGGAATAGTGAGACACAAAACGAGCCGTGCACCACGCCGTGTACAGGTCGCTCAGGTGGGCACCGTCACGCACCTCAGTCTCCTCATCGACAGCGCTACCGGCTTCGATCGCTGCACGCACTCCGGCGACATCCCCCTTGCGACAGAGCGCGACTATCTTTGGCATGGCAGCATCCTGTTGCAAAGATTGTACCACCCTATTTGATGAGGTTTGCGCACGGCACCAGAACACACAACCCAAAACATCCGTCTGCATGCTCGTACTTGTTCAGACTCCAGCAGGTACTCAGGCACTGGCACGCCACCCGCGTTGAAGATCGGCGCTGCGCGTGATCGAAATGTTCCCATGCCGACAGATATCGCGGTACGAATGGTCTGGAACAGATCAGGGCGCCTGCCAGATCCCCACGCGGTGGACACCTTGAACCGCACCTCACCATCGGACATGTCCTGTTGCAACGTGCCGAGATCCATCTGGAAGTTCAACTTGGCCAGCAACAGAGCGACTTCCCGCCTTCTGTCTTCAGGAATCTTCTCGGCCAGGATGGAATAAACGACGATGTTGTCGCCACGAGGACCCACATCGATTACGATTTTCACCCAGTCCAGCGAGAAGTAACAGTGATTCACGGGCTCATGATTCACACCGAACCGTAGGTCAAGCCGTGTGAGGCACTGTTGCACATGCTTGAACACCTCTGCGCATCGCAGCCGGTCCTCAGGACTCTCCATCTCTGAGCGCAAGAAATGACAAATGTGCTGAGGTCGGCAGAAGCATCTGCTGTTATGGTCCCTGGGATCCGCTAGAAATTCTGCCTGTAGCCACTCTAAATCTTGACAAGCGCACAACAATGGCGTCTGAGGTTGCGGACGCGCAGACTGAAAGCCCCCGTGACGCCTCAGGTGACGACGAAGAGGTTCTTGAACAAGCCACCATTCCAGATGTTATCGGGGCGATCGCCAATTGGCTTTATAAAAAGGAGTTGCTCTATCGGTGAGTGTGGTGCGTTGTGAAAGGTTGCAGGACCAAACTGAAGCATGGCTCGATCGACTCTATGGTCGGTTGGCAGATGCTACAAACCAGGTGGCTATCTCGTTGAGTATGCGGACGGTTTGAAAGTAGTACTTCGCGTGTCGGAGGCGGGCGTGCTGGCTGTCGAAGTTGTGTTCACCACCAGAATGCCAGCTCATCGCAGGATGGAGGCCGCGGAGTTCTTTTGCAAACTCAATTACAAACTGCGTGTTGGACACTTCGACATGGATCCTGAGGATGGCGAGTTGCGCTATTCGTGCTCCTCAGCCTGCTTGTCGCTTCAGGTTGAAGATCTGCCGGATCAGGTCAACACGATGTGGGAGTACGGTAGAGGTACCCGACACGCGTTATGATGATGCTGCCTCAGTGTCAGTGCGCGAAGGCGGGTAACTCAATCAATCTAGTATGATTATCTTCTTCACAGATATGTTCGCGTTACACGAAACAGTGGTGAAGGACATGGCAGAAACCGACATGACAGCAGAGCAGGCGTTCGATCGGGTGTACGCAAGCGTGACTAGCAGGTGAGCCGCGCACCAATCTGCAATGAGCAGAGATCCACGAGGAGGGGTGTTGATGATTGTCATTGTGCTTGCAGCCGCGGGGATTCTGGCTCATAGCTCACGTGGCCGAGCAGTAGAACCGGTGTCGGCTCGAAGAGCCTACCGGGACTCAGAAGACGATGAAGATGAGGTCGATGCAGCGGACACAAGATGTGCGAATAGCCCAGCCGCATTCGGGGCCGGAGTCCTCTGCGTGCCGCTCTGTGTCGGATACGGCAGCGGGTGCGGTCTGGGCTGCACCTCTGGCCTCCACGGCAGCAGGTGCCGGCCCTGTGTGTTATCGTCCGCGTATTGATCTGGTAAAGGACGCTCCTCCTGCGGGTAATGCAATCACGTGGAGTAGATTGAGCATGACACGCACAGGAACTGCAGCGCACTGGACAGCCGATTTGACTGATCACATCACTTACAAACTTGTAAACACCATCAGCGATTCTATCGTCTGGTCTGCGGGGTCCACCCTGCACGGGCATGGAGCGACCTGTCGCCAGTGCCTCCGGGCTACCAGTCAACACGATCGTGGCGCCTGGTGGCGGGGCCCCCGTGTAGACCGGCACATCGCCTGAAGGAACCACTTGATGGTTGTAATGGTACCCGTACGGCCCTTGAAGAGATGGCTCCGTGATGCTGTCTTCACGAACGACGAGCTGCTCAAACCTAATGATAATGCCATGACGACACCAGATATCAGTTCCGATCAACCAGACGTCACATGCACACAAGCCAACGCTGTCGGCCTCTAGAGCAAACAAACCTGCGGTTCATCAAGCTCCGTCGCGAGGGAGTCAAAAACCGCCTGGGACCGCTACGACTGCCTCTGATCGTGTACGCGCCGAATCGATTGAGCTGCATGTGCTGGAACGGTCGAGCCTCAACATTGTTCATGGGGAACCAGTTGGTCACCTCCGCTCGAAGCGTGTTGGGCCCGTGTGCCTGCATGCTAACAGCTGCATCGGCTGCAGCGTTAGCTACAGTTGCAGCAGCATTTAAGGTATACGTTTGACTCCGCAGCGTTTCGCCTATCGCAATGAATGAAAGTGCTTGCACGTCCATGCTGTCTGTAACCGGCGAGCTGAATGGTCCGCTGCGAATACCGTGAGTAGGTGCACGTGGCACCAAACGGAGAGTGTCGATTGGTCTGTCATGGTTCAACGCGGCGATCAAATAGGCCTGAAGTACGGCAACCAGCAGAGCCACTGTCCTTCCAGCCATGCTGAAGCTGTCAGCGATCAATGTGAAGGTCACGACACGATGTATAGGCTGACGGTGTGCACACGGCCGCGTTGAATTGTCCTTGGAAGCGCGTTCGAGGGACGAATTTGTGGATGTCCCTTTCAACTGAGATTTCACACTCTGATCGCCAAGGAAACTGACTACCAAACTTGGCAGTTGTATTCGTCGAAACAAAACAGACTGTCCAGTACACATGTCCGCCACCAGCAGCAGCACTCAGCGGGTCCAACGTGCGTTTAGCACTTGAACAAACAAGCCGCTTGATGAGATGTGGCTGCTACAGCGGCAACTCAAAGGAGACTTTCAGCTTGGCTTGCTCTGCCATCTTCATGATGTCCGTAATGCGAACAGCCTGGTACCGCACAGAAGCCAGGGTGAGAGCGCATTCCGTGACAGGGACATAGCAACCACCGCATGTTTGAGCTGGTAGCACATACCTTCTGTGCAGCATCGCCGAGATCATCAGAGGTCACCATCCGCAGGCCGCTGCGGGAACAGGACGAGATAACTCATCAAAATACAGCGCAGATGAGCTCGGCGACGGTACACGTACCTGTCCTCGATCAGCTTCTTAGCCTCCTCAACATTCGTACCAGCCAGTCGGACAACCAACGGCTTCTTCATTCCCGTTTCGGCAGCGGCTCGAATCAAGCCGAGCGCGATGACATCGCATCGCATGATGCCACTGCGCACGTTAGGAACGCACCGAACACGGCACAGAATCAGCAGGATGATCTATTGACTCGCAGCATTAGGATTCGACCAACTGCCTTGATGCGCATACCCGAAGATGTTGACGAGCACGCACTTGACGTGCGGATCAGCATTCAGCAGCTTCAGAGCCTGAGCCCAGCCAGCACCACATGCGAGCATCTCAGTGAATCAAACAGCGACGACAAGCATGGCACAGCTGAAGTACCTCCACCACTTGCTTTTCGCTCGCTCCTCCACCGATATCAAGGAAATTAGCCTAAGCACCAACGATGGTCAGTGCGAAGCAGTGCCAGAGACATGATGACCAGAATAGGGTACCGGGGATCCGCCGTACAGCTTGATGACGTCCATGGTCGCCATGGCCAAACCAGCACCGTTCACCAGGCAGCCGATAGTTCCGTCCAGTCCGATGTAGTTCAAACCGGCATGGGCAGCCGTCACTTCTCTTGAATCCATCTGGGAGTCATCTCTGCGGTACAGGAGGAACAACAGCAACGATGATGGAGGTGAACACGCAGTGTATGTGGATGATAACAATAATGCTGATGGTACAGCTCTAGCTATGAGGTCCAGCGAAGCTGACCCCACGTGATGTGCAACACTTACTTGCCCCCGAAGATCTCCTTTTGACGAAAATCGGCGTTGTCGTCGATGTTCACTTTCGCATCGATACAGAGGACTAGCGCAGACGAGCTGTCAGCAATGCTTAGTGGCAACTTGTACCAGAAGGACATGACGTACCGAAGCCATCATGCGTCTCCGCAAGAGGGTTGATTTCCAACAAGGTGCAATCACTCTTCATAAACAAATCGTACAAATTTCTGCACACGACAGGCACCGATGATAGTTGAGTCGCTGCGATATGCAGTGAATATCACTGTTGGGTGCCAACCTGAACATTATGACAGCTTGGGGCTTGGTACGCGAATTGTCGAAGCCCACAGCGACAGCCAATCGCTCCAGCTGGGAGGAACAGCGTCACGCATCAGCCATCGCTGTTTGTACACGCAGTGAACATCAGACTCACCTGCTCGTCTTGCACGCCCACAGTCATATCGATTACTTCACGAGATATCAACTCAGGTGAGTAGGATGCCACCGTTTCGATGTCCATGCCACCCTCGGAGCTGCGAGGCAGTACATGGTCGGTAAGCGCGCTAAGGCAGGCCAGGGCTCAATGGACCGGTACCATGGTACTAGGTGCCAGCATACCTGGCGATCATAACGGGACCTTGGCTTGCGCGGTCCATGGTAATCGCGAAATAGGCTTCCCGCCGAAGGAAAAGTCGCTCGGAGATTAACACCTGCACCGCGTCAGTCCCAGCGCAATGATGTAGAGCCTGACCGCGGCGGAAGATGAAGGTTATCTCATCGTACCTTGCTGCAAGGCTTCCCTTCAGCACCCGTCTGCTTTGTGACAAGCTTGTGCCCCAGCATCTTGGTGCAGACCTCTTCAACCTCCTCCGGACTGAACACGCGAGAGGGTAGACGATTTCAGCATGCTGGCGATGGCTCAAACGCGCACAGCAGACACACAGGGCGCTTACGAAGTGCAAACGTGGACACCGCCTCGAAAGCCGTTCTCAAAAACGCCTTTGCCTCGGCCGCCAGCCAGTACTTGAGCCTTCACGACAAAATCCTTGCCAGCTGCATGACCACGTGTTCTGGCGTGTTAACCGATGACGCGCGCACGGCGACACAAGCACAGATGACACATACGACTGAACTGCTGCAAAGTTCGGACAATTTGCATAGCCTCTTCGACTGAACTCGCAACCGAGCCGGGCGCTCGCCGGATGTGGTACTTGTCCAACAGCGCCAGGGCTTGGTATTCGTGAATGTTCAGTCTACAAGCCGCACAATCAGCAGTCTAAACATCGACAGGGTACCTATTGCACAACTGAACTCAAAACGTACCTGCGGATCGGTACAACTCTGGTCAACGGTGCTTTTGGTTGCATCAGCGACGTGGCAGTAAACGAATTTGCGTTCGCTTTGGGGTTTAGGGCCCGAGTGAAGTTGCGTACTTGCATAGCAACATGCTGAGGCCTTGGCGCGATTGCGCCAGCCGCTGTAACCAGCCGTCGCCACATCAAGGTGATTCACGCGCGAGGCTCGAACGAGTGCAAGATGTGAATCTCCGGCAGCGGCGGTGACTGATGATGCGTTTGTCAAACCGAACCGAAACTTGCGGTTTCGCCGTCGGAGCCGGATGTGCTACACTTGCGAGGAAGCCATCGAACTTTCGATCAACTATCTGTCAGTACACGTTCGAAGTCGCAGTGATCGAGACATATAATCCATCTGTCGATCATATCTGGTTCTAGAAAATGACGATGATTCATTGGATGAATTGTCTGTTACTGACCTACGCGCCGTACTTCGTGCTGTACAAGTCCTCCAAGATGTGCGTGTAGCAGACTTCGTTGTTTTTCGTTTCTGAGAACATGTGATCAGATTCGCTTTGCCGTGCTTGCAACAGGAGTGAATATTCGCCGCTTCAATCTTGCATCTATGCGGGCATAGGGTTTCTTTGCACCCAGATGGCCAAGGTTCGTGCGCGCTGTCTATCATTGGTGTGCTGTACACTTGCTCACACTTCTGTGGGGGCAGATTTTTGTTATGGCAACCTTGCTTCCAGTCACATCATCATCCGATGACGCTTCCTTCCATTGGTCCCATGAGTTGGGCAAAACGCTCGTCAATGCGGTGTACGTGAATGTGCATGGACTGCCACTCCGCTCAGCTGCGCCATGCTTATCGTACAGCGTTACAGGGAGGTGTTGGGCATGCATCTGATTATCACGAGACTCCCTAAGTTGAGTTCCTTCCCTGCCGGTGTCCGCATCAGCGTGGTGGCGATAGGTAACGCTTGACCGCGCAGCAGATGAATGCATTGTACCGCATGTTGACCGATGGTGGCCATCGCAGGGTGGGGCTTTGCCGAGGCTCTCGTGTCTTATTTCATCCCCTTGTGGATCGGAGCTCGCGGCACGGAATTCAGTTGGGACTACATCGAGATGGGGGTGGAGGCGAACCTGAACATTGTACGGCAAGCTGGTTTGATGGTGGTCTTGATGTTGACACTCATGCGGCTGTCCTGGCAGATCTTGCACCTGTCGTTTATCGGAGCGGTGTGGCTACTAACTCGTCGAGACCTTGCCAAGAGCGTGCCGATGGGTGTGGTGCTGGCTTCTCTGGTCTGCGTGATCCATATCGCGCTCCCTTCAGCAATCAGGCATGGGTAGCGCTCATGTATACTGTCACGCCGCGAACAAGACTCATATTTGCTAACTGACTGGTCGTTGCCACAGATTTGCGTTTGTGGTGCTCGGGTTATCCAGATGGTCCACTGCCGGTCTGCGAGCAGGCGTGGCGCTAGCGGCTGGTATCCTCACCAAGTCGCTCATGGCTGCATACACACCGGGCAGTGCCAAGACGGCGTAGAACCGTCTGGGCCTCCGTCACCCCACTACAACCGTGCGATCCTCTTGAGCACGTTCGTTAGATGCAGCGTGATATCTGGGGTTCTAGTGGTGGCCATGTAGACCTTGTATGCCAGGCACCCATCCTAGATGCATTCAATGGGATAGGAGACGCGACACGGTCAAGCCTCAAACAGCAAGGCACACGGGGCACGTATATTGATCGCACCTTGTCGAGCCAATAAACTCGCCGTACCGCTGTAGTTCGTGGCTCGGTTGTGGTCGCAGTGCGGCTATTCGTCAGCAACAGCAGAATGAACACACCGGCGAAACGCGATCGAATACGAGGCGCCTCGATTGCTCACCTGATGCTGGACGAAGATACATCGAACAACTTCTCGTCCGATTTGAGAACTCCCTCGTCCACTTCGGTAATGCCTGCGCATTGTCAGCGCAGTGTGTCGGTACGATGACACTCAACGCGGTGTGAACATCGGCAAAGTCAATTACCAGAGACTTGAGCGATCAGGAACTCGACTTTACTCCCCGACAATGCACGAATGATGCCCGTCTCAGAATGCATCGGCTTGCGCTTTTCCGGATGAAATGTGTGCTGAGTGTACATGACGTGCTTTCCGACGAGATGGAAATCCAGCTGCTCTAGATAAGAGAATGGCTTGATGGTGGGATACTCGCCTGGAACAAACAGCAATCCAGACCATCAACTGTTGCTCTCGATTGCAAATGCAAGAGATTTCTGCAGGTACCGGCTCCCAACCCCTCCCACTTGCCCAAAAGCCACGACAAAGGATGGTCTGCGAAAGCAGCTCAACAGAGGTGAACCACAGATTGAGCCGCGATAGAGGGTTTTCAAGATACCTTCTGCGACCGAGGCATTCGATGCGAGTCCTGTCGCACTGGGGTTCATTTCTCTGTCGCAACAGGACGCCTACCGGTGGCTGCAGTATGGTCTGACTGATAGCGCTTCTCTGAGTCTCGAAAAAGGATGGCTGAGGCAGAAATCGAGCGTTGACCTGCAAGTGCTTTCGGCACACATATGCACGTTTGTTTGCAGTCGATTTCATCAATTGAAAGATTCTCAGCATACAACGCTGCGTAGCTTCCTTTCGCGCGATTTGCTCTGGCTGGATAAACTTGCCACTCGGGCCATCTGACTTCGGTTAGCGAAAAGCAGTACAAGATGAATGCAGACGTCGCGGTGCGTCCTGCAGCGTTATCATCCCTGGACCCGTCTGTCTTCGGGTATCGTCAGACGCGAGGCGGCTCACAGCCTTCCACTCCACCCTCTCACATAGATTGTAAGTTGTTTAGTTGTCGTGATCTTCTGCCACTCGCTCATCCACACGTGCAGTGAGACCGTCAGGTGCGCAAGACCCCAGCGTGCCTGGGCCCATGACACGCTCGCTCAGTTCTGGATCGTTGTCAGCCTATAATGCTCCCATTGTCTCCGCGGCTGCGAATGGTATCCCCTCGTTTCAGTTCTCATGCCTGATTGATGCTGAATGGCCCGCTCACGGCTCGCAGGTGTGGCGTCAGATCGTAGGCCGCATACCGCAGGTGCAGTCGTCACTTCGCGTCACGTTCGGAGACTGTACTGACTTTGATTGCCCAAACAGATGTTGTGAATGATCAAGCTACTGACGAGAAACTGGTGCGTTGTGCCGTTGTTGCTTGCTGTTGTTATCTTATGTTGGGACTTATGTTGGCGATTTTTTTGTTTCTAGGACATCAACCCGGAGGATAGTAAGTCATCATGTCAGTTGTAAATTTTCCATGAAGTGCTTGTCAATTGTATTTTCTTCGGCAGTGTTGCGAGATGCTGCACTGCTCAGATTGCGGGACGAGCACTCTATCAGAAGGGACACATTGACGAGGTTTGTTCGGTTCCTCGGTCGATCCGCAGCGTCCGATACTCATTCTCATGCGCGGGTCGGTGGTACCGGTTCGCAGAGAACAGCAAAAGGTTATTCACAGTCACGAGAAAGAAGAAGCTCATTGGACCAAGCAGGTGGATTGACCCTGTAACGTTGCATGGTGAAAGCAAGAGTTCTCACGCGCTCGCGTCGTGTACGGTCATGCACGGGCTATTGCAGGATGAGCGATTTAAGAAGATGGTTGATCGGCTGAATGGAGCCACCAAAACATGTGACGAGCTTCATGGCTTTCTGCAAAGAGGTAGCTATTGCCGGGCACGACTTCACGTTGAGCAACTTCATAAAAGCACATTGTTTTATGCAGGGACGAAAATTATGGGCGCATATTCCCAGAGTTTACTGACACAAGGATCTTTCGGCTCCCAAGAAACTGGCACTTTGCGTCAAGCCTGTATCTCGTTTGGTACGTTTGAGCCATGGCGCATCCGTTTTCTGTTGTTGACTGGCCGACCGATGTAGATCTGCTGCGAAACTCCATTGTTGAGCATCACACCGAAATGAAAGACCGAGTGTTCGCCGACTCGATCAAGCAATCTCTTTCACTTGCGGGAGTCATGCGCAAGCGTATGGCCGTGATGCAGGAAGCTGGTGCGAAGAATAGCAGACTCATCAAACTTCGGCGAGAGAAGGTTGGTTGGCTCAGCTTGGTATGACCACATCCGTTTCTCAGGAGTGCACTCGTAGGTGGCTGAGGCGTGGCAAGCGTACGAAAAAGCCGTGGCAGATCGTCACAAAGCTCAGATAGCCGAGAAAGCTGTCAAGCAAGACCCTTTGCTGGCGTGTCGTGTTTACGACAAAGAGATGTCTGAGGTAAGCGTGCACTTGCACGAGCTGCCTAAATATCGTGCTGATTGCACAGGTTTCTCGCAGATGCGCGCCGTGGAAAAGGAGTACTCCAAGGAAATGAATAAACTTTTCATGGAGCTGCGTATCGATGACGGTTCGTCCGTTCACGAGCATCTATTCGACCTGTCTTTTGCACTATCTCGATTTTCGGGTTTTGGTAGGGAGACGAATTGATGCCACGAAAGCAATCTTGCTAGATTACCTTTTGGCACAGAAGGCCCTTCTTGAACACTGTGTCAAGGTATTGAGGATAGTTGAATGAGAGTGTGTTTTGCAAATTGCGTCATACTTTCTTCGTGTCCAGTTTACGGAATCTGCGATTGCAAGCGTCAAGGCGATCGACCGCGAGAGTGACGTCAACGAGTTTGTTTCTCACGCCGATTTGCTCCTTCACGTTCAGCGTGTGGACGGTAGGACCTACGTGCCCGCTTCCTACTGCATGTGCTTCACACCTTGATCGATTTATTAGGAACAGCAGGAATGAGTCCAGCGTCTTCTCAAGTCACGACGATCTTTGAACTGCCTCCTCCAAATCGCGATCCCCGTACACTTACAAGGCTGTACAGCCAAGAATTGGAAAAGGGCGGAACTCTTTATCGCCAAGGTGCGCATGTCTGCGTTATGCGTTCGCGTTTTCAAGCCGTCATAGTTTGATCTGACCGAACAGGCAAGATCTTCAAGTCGAATTGGAAGCCCGTGTACGCTGCAGTTTCAACGTCAGGGTTCCTTCATTATTTCGACGATGCATCAAGCTCCACGCCCGACGTTTCAATCAATCTTGGGGAATGCGATGTGATGCAAAGTCTTTCGGAGAGGTACGCGTGTCTGAACGACAGCTTCCTGTTTTTCTCGGCAGTGAAGTATCTTTGTTACGTTGACTTGATTAGGGCATCGTTCGACGTCGTTGAACCGAACAAAAGCTTTTTCAGTTTCAGCAGCGCACCGACCGTGTATGTTTTCAAGGCTGAGGATGAGACTCAAACAGAAGCCTGGATGGTAATTCTTTCGGAAGGCTGATTGTGTCTAATCAAGCTCATGCTCGTTGATCGTTCCAACAGACTGTACTGCGCAAATTCGCCAAGCGTCCTAGCCAAACAATCGAACGCGCGCCGCAAGAAAATGCGGTAGCATCCGGCCCGGCTGCGAGTGAAGCGCTTCAGCCGCCGCAGCCACCAAACGTGGATTCGGCGGGTGCTAATCCTGTTGTGTTGACGTCAGCTTCTCCTGTTTTGAGAGACCCCCCGGTTACATGAACCAACTACACAGTTTTCGCATATTTAGCTACTGCACAACGCGAACGCTAGAACGAACCCACGCTTTGCATGTGAGCAGCCCTACCAAGCTCTAGATCATGCTCGTATGTGTGACAGTGCAAGCACTCACCACTTGATGCCAGCTCCCAGCAACTTCCGAATCAATTGAAGCCACGAGTGGACGACTATCAACTTCAGCTCTCGAAGTGAGAATCCAAGGCTGGAAACTCACTTGCGCTGGCCGTGATTGTGACAGTCTCTTCCTAGATATGCTGTTTCGCGCGCATGGGTGCAGCAAGAGCACAGTGAACACGAGAGACTCCGAGTCGAGAAGCGGGGCCGTCCTTTTTTTAAGCCCTATTCATATCTAGCTATATTTTTAGAACCATCACAGCAAGACTTACAAGCAGAGCGTAGCAGGCAACAGGCAGGCCTCATAGACTGTTACGATAACAATTGATGACGCACAGCGAATTCATCAAGACACCCAACCGTTGTACGCGGAGAAGCGCATGTCATAGGGACGCAACATGAGGAGGGCGTTCTGGGCGGGGGAGCGCGAGGGATATGGGC
>ENA-ORBV01008398-ORBV01008398.1-microbial-mat-metagenome-genome-assembly--contig:-NODE-8398-length-17368-cov-13.175004_pt1 | contig 17368 bp, 17 predicted proteins | sample MGYA00237777_ERZ505514 | MGnify/ENA primary metagenome ERZ505514 (study PRJEB26160, sample SAMN06269048) | microbial mat metagenome | isolation source: Oligotrophic lake microbial mat | place...
TGCGACGCGCTGAAATTGCCGATGTCGGTGCTGCTGAATTCGGAGGTCTACGAGCACTGCCCGCGCGTCGTCGAAGCTTTGCGCAAACGCGGCGATGAAATCGTCGGCCACGGCCGCACCAACTCCGAGCACCAGAACAGCATTGACGAAGCCGGTGAGAAGAAACTCATCGAAGACGCGAGCGCCGCGATCCTGAAACACGAAGGCAAGTCGCCCAAGGGCTGGCTGAGCCCCGGCGTGAACCCGAGCGTGGTAACCCCTGACCTGCTACAGGAAGCCGGCTACACCTACCTCATGGATTGGCCGATGGACGATCAGCCGGTGTGGATGAAGACGAGGAAGGGGAACATCCTCAGCCTGCCCTACCCGCACGAGGTCAACGACATCCCGATGATCGCGCTCCATCACGGCACGGCGCCTGCGTTCGCGGACATGGTGATCGACAATTTCGACGAGATGCTCGAGCAGTCGAGATCGCAATCGCTGGTTTACGGCATCGCGATTCACGCGTTCCTGATTGGGCAACCGTTCCGGCTGCGGCATTTCAGGCGGGCGTTGGAGCACATTGCCACGCATCGCGACAAGGTCTGGATAGCCACCAGCGGCGAGATCGCGCAGCACTTCATCGACCGGCATCCCCTCGACAAAGTGCCGATCCAACCGTGATTACCAATCGGGTTGACAAGGGGTAAAAAAAATCTCATACTGAGATATCTGCTGGAGATACATTCGATCGATGAGCAAGAAACCTCATGCACGTCATTGCGAAAAAGGCGTTGATCCGGTTTTGGGGCTCTCACGCTGACGCCAAAGATCCGCTAATCGCTTGGCATTCGATTTGTGAGAAAGAAAATTTTGAGAATTTCGCGCAACTTAAGCAAACCTTTCGGCTCGCCGACAAGGTGGGTAAGTTTGTAGTTTTCAACATTGGCGGAAATAAGTATCGCCTGGTTGCGATAGTGCATTTCAAGTATCGGAAAATCTATATCCGCGGCGTGCTTAGCCATAGAGAGTACGACAAGGAACATTGGAAAAGAGAGTGAAAACCGCGACCGCAAAATCTGAGGCTCTCGCTTTGCTGATTCCGGCATGGAACGGGCTGAGGAAATCTGCTCCCTATTTTGGGCCGATCCGAAATGGACGCGACTATGGGCGCATGAAGAGTCTTATGGAGTCGCTCTTGGAACAGGTCGGCAATAATGACAACCATCCGGTTGCGGATTTTCTCGATGTCGTTAGCACTCTTGTCGAACAATACGAAGACAAGAGCCTAGATGAAGAATTTAATGCGAAGCCGAACGAAGTGCTTCGACTGCTGATGGAAGAACACGACTTAAGACAGTCGGATCTTCGAAAGGAGGTTGGGACTCAAGGGGTAGTCTCCGAGATACTGCGTGGGGAACGAATGATTAATATTCGTCAAGCTAAAGCGCTAGCGGAGCGGTTCAGCGTTTCTCCCTTGGTATTCCTCTAGCAGGATCTCTCCAGCATCGATCACTCTGAATTCCAGAAGCCGCCCTAGATCCCCGGCCCCCGCTCAACCGCGAACCTTTCGACCTCGCCACCGCGGACGCCCGGCGCTTCGCGCACCCCGCCCCGGTTGAACAGGAATCCCTCGTATCCCTTTGCAGCGACGTCGTTACAGATCGCGCGATACCGCGCCATGCCACCGGCATAAGGCATGAACACGCGCGGCTTGCCCGGCACATTGGCGCCGTAGTACCACGAATGCTTCGCCTTGGAGAGCAGGGTCGCGTTCGCCGTCTCGTTCACGTGCTCGCCCCATTTGCGCGCCGCCTCGGGGTCGGCCTCGACGGAATCGATCCCGCTGCGCCGCAGGTGGGCAATGCACTCGGTGATCCATTCCACATGCTGCTCGATCGCGACGGGCATGTTCGTGAGCACCGAAGGGCTGCCCGGGCCGGTGATGGTGAAGAAGTTCGGGTACCCGGGCACCTGCAGGCCGAGGTAGGTGTTCGGTCCGGCGCGCCAGTCCTCGCGCAGCGAGCGTCCCCCGCGCCCGCGAATGTCGATCGCAAGGAGTGGCCCGGTCATCGCGTCATAGCCCGTGGCGAACACGATGACATCCAGCAGATGCTCGGTACTTTGCGTGCGGATGCCTCGCGGCGTAATGGCTTCGATCGGATCGGCGCGCAGGTCGACAAGCGCGACGTTGACGCGGTTGAAGGTCTCGAAGTAATCCGTGTCGATCGGCGGGCGCTTGGCCGCATAGGGATGGTCGATGTCGGCGAGCGCCCGCGCAGTCTTCGGGTCGCGGACGGTGGCGAGGATGCGGCCCTTCAGGAACGCCGCGGCCGTGTCGTTTGCCGCCTGGTCGATCATGAGGTCGCGGAAAGTGGCGCGGAACTGCAGCCCGCCCGTCTCCCAGGCCGCTTCGTAGATCGCCTGCCGCTCCTCCGGAGTTACGTCGGCGACGTTCCGCGAGGCAATCCGGAAGGCATGCCCGTTCGGCGTCGACTGCGCGATTGCGCGGATCTCCTCGTGGTTCTCGCGCACCCAGCGATTGAATTCCGGGGTCAGCGGGCCATTGCGCGCCGGCACGCTGTAGGTCGGGGTGCGCTGGAAAACCGTGAGATGGGCCGCGTCTCGCGCGATGACGGGCGCGGCCTGGATGCCGGTCGAGCCGGTGCCGATCAGCCCGACCCGCTTGCCGCCGAGGTCCACGCTTTCGTGCGGCCAGTTTCCCGTGTGGTACCACTTGCCGCTGAAATCGGACAACCCGGGAATCTTCGGGACGTTGGCCGATGACAGGCACCCGACCGCGGCCACAAGGTAGGTGACGACGTAGCGCTCGCCCGCATCGGTCTCCACGGCCCACCGGTTGGCCTTCTCGTCATAGTGCGCCGAGACGACGCGACAGCCAAAGCGCATGTCGCGCCGCAGGTCGAACCTCTCCGCGACCTGACCGAGGTACTTCAGGATCTCGGGCGGCCCCGGATAGCGCTCGGAGCACTCCCACGCCTCGTTCAGCTCGCGCGAGAAGAAATAGCGGTAGGCGTGGCTTTCCGAGTCGCAGCGCGCGCCGGGATACCGGTTCCAGTACCAGGTGCCGCCGAGGTCGCCGCCCGCTTCCAGCAGCTTGGCCGACAGCCCAAGGCGGTTCCGAAGGGTGTGAAGCTGGTAGAGGCCGGCGAACCCCGCCCCAATGACCAGTGCGTCGATTTCCGCGGCCATGATCAGTTCGCCGGAACGCCCGAAACCACCGGCGGCGTGTCGAAGGCCGACTCCGCGCCTTCCAGCCAGGCACTGCCGCGCGCGTAGAGCGCCTGCACGACCGGCCCCTTGAGCTGCGGCATGTCCATCTTGATCTTGAAGCCGAGCTTCGATTGCAGGTACGCGAGGTGCCGGTAGCCTTCCGGGAAGCTCATCAGCAGCTTGGATTCGAGCATGAGCTGCGAGCCCGGGTTCAGCGGGTCGAGCCGGTCCTTCTCGTAGATCGGCTGGCGACGGACGATCTTCCAAAGACCTGAGCGCCGCTCGAAGAAATCGTGGAAGCGCCCGGTGCAGACCACGTCCACCGTCTCGCCTTCGAGCGGGCCGCGCTGGCTGATGGTCATCTTGCATTGCGAGACCGCGCGGTCGCCTTTGACATCGACCGCGATGCCGCCGAGGAAGTGCAGGATGTTCACGCCTTTCTCGAACCCGGCGCGGCTCACCGCGATGAACTGTTCCGCGGGACCCTGGAACCACGTCGCCGACATCCAGCCATCCGGATGCCAGACGGTGCGAAAACGCTCCCAGTCGCCCGCGTCCCGCCAGAGGGCCCAGTTCTGCACGACTTCGGCGATCGCGAGCCGGTCCTCCATGATCTTTTCCAAGCGACTCTCCTCGAATTCTCGACATTATGCTGGTCAACGCCGCGGCCTTGAAATAACCTGCGGCGAACCTCCTTTCGAGCAACGCAGTTCCCCCGTACCCCCTCCAGGACATTGCATGGAAATCATCATCATCGGCGCGGGCGTCGGCGGGCTCACGCTCGCGCTTGAACTGCACGAGATCGGAATCCCGACGCGCGTGTACGAATCCGCGCCGGAAATCAAGCAGGTCGGCGTCGGCGTGACGCTGCTGCCCCACTGCGTGAAAGTGCTCGGCGAGCTCGGGCTCGTCGACCACCTTGCAAGGCTCGCGGTCTCGACGCGCGAGTCGGTTTTCTTCAATCGCTTCGGCCAGCGCATCCACAGCGAGCCCACCGGCCGGCACGCGGGCTACGAGTGGCCGCAGTTCCAGGCGCACCGCGCGGACATCCTGACGGTGCTGGTCGATGCGTTCAAGGCGCGCATCGGCGAAGATCGCCTCCATCTCGGCTGGCAGTGCACCGGCTTCGAACAGGACAATGCGGGGGTCACGGCGAAATTCGTTTCGCGCACGACCGGCGAAGCGCTGCCGCCGCAGAAAGGCGATGCGCTGATCGGCTGCGATGGCCTGCACTCGGTGATCCGCAAGCAGCTGCACCCCAACGAAGGCGAGCCCGTGTACTCGGGCGTGAACATGTGGCGGGGTGTCACGCGCTGGAAACCCTACCTTACCGGCGAAAGCTACACGCGCGCCGGCTGGCTGACGCCTGCCAAGACCGTCATTTACCCGATCCGAAACAACATCGACGCCGAGGGCCGCACCCTCATCAGCTGGGTGGTGGAAATCACCACGCCCAAGTACGAGAAGCGCGACTGGAACCGGCCCGGCAACATCGACGATTTCATCGGCCCGCTCGAGGACTGGGACTGGGATTGGCTGGACGTGCCCGCAATGATCCGCGCCTCGGACATGATCCTCGAGTTCCCGATGATCGACCAGGACCCGCTGCCGTGGTGGACGCAGGGGCGCGTGACGCTATTGGGCGATGCGGCGCATCCCATGGTGCCGCGTGGCTCGAATGGCGCGGGCCAGGCGATTCTCGACACCGTGGCGCTCAAGGAGGCGTTCAGGGCAAGCAAAGACCCGATCGTCGCGCTCAAGGCCTATGAAGAAAAGCGCTCGCCCGCGACGGCCAGCGTGGTGCTCACCAACCGCAAGAACCCGCCGGACGCCATACTGCGGGAAGTCTGGCAGCGCACCGGCGACAAGCCTTTCACGGACATCGACGAGGTGATCACGAAAGCCGAGATCATGGCGATCTCGGACGGCTACAAGAAAGTCGCCGGCTACGACCGCGAGTCTTTGCGCGACGGGAAGCCGTTGCGCGGCGATGACGGGGCGTTGCGCGACGGGGACGAGGCGCTGCGCGACGGGAACGGGGCGCTTCGCGCCTGAGGCGGCGGCTTCTGCTCCAGCAGCCGCTCGACCACGGCGGCCATTCGCGCCGACTGCGCTTCGTCCGCGGCGGCGGCGATTTCGTACCACTTCTTCACCATGGCCTCGGGCTCGAGCACGGCTGCAGTGGCTTTCTTGCTGAAGCGATCCTGCAGCTTGGCAAGGTTGCGCGCTCGCCGTGCGGCAGCTTGCGATTCGGGCGTCGGCAGGTCGAGCGCAATTTCGAGATCGAGCAGGAGCGTGTCGCGCTCCGCCTTGCCGCGCTCCAGCAGGTCCGGCGCGGCTTCGGTCGAAGCGGCCGCCGATTTCTCGGCCATCTCGGCAAAACGGGCCGCGTGCTTGTCCTTCTTCTTCTGCTCGGCCTGGCGCACGGCCTCCTGTTCTGCCGCGCGCTCTTCATCGCGTTTGGCGCGTTGCGCGTCGCGCTCGGCGTACTCGGCATCGCGTCGGGCAAACACCGCGTCGCAAGCGCTGCGGAAACGCCGCCACAGTTTCTGGTCCTCGCCGTGGCGAAGGCGGATGCCGGTGACTTCTTCCTTCCAGCGCCGCTGCAGCGTCTTGGCGGCGCTCATGGCCTCGGCGAGTTCAGGCTTTTGCTTGAGCGCGTCAGCCTGGTCGACGAGGTCCTTGAGGCGCGCGAACTCCTTGGCACGCGCTTGGTCGAGCTGCGTGTCGAGTTTCTCGATGAGCGCATCGAAGCGCTTGCGCAGGTGGCGCTCGTCGCGGAACCCGGCGCGCGCGGCCGCGCGCCACTGGCGTGACATTTCCTCGCGCCTGGCTTCGATCGTCTTGAGATCGGTCTGCGCCAGCATCCCATGCCAGGCTTCCCAGCCATCGAGCAAGGCGGCCTTGACCGCGCGCGCGGCATCCTGCGCCGCGGCCTCGATGGCGCGCTGCTCGGCCACGGGCTTGTAGGCCCGCTCGAGCGCGCGGTCGAATTTTTTCCACAGCGGCTGCGGCGCGCCGCCGTGCGCGTCGAGGTTCTTCCACTCGCGCCGCAGGAGCGGCACGGCGCGTGCGCGTTCCGCCACATCCGGCTCGCCTTGCAGCAGCGCTTCGGCCTCCTGGATCAGCTTCTCCCGCGCCTGGTCGGTGCCCCAGCGCGCCCAGCCCGCGAGGCGGGCCTGCTGCGCGCGCGCGCGCTGCAGCCTGCGCGCCAGCTGGCCCGAAGGCGATGCGCCCGCAAGCATTTTGTCGACGGACTTCGTCAGCGCTTCAGCCTCGGCGATGCGCCCTTCCTCGAGATGCGCCTCGAGCTCCGTCAGCAGCTTCTGCGCAGCTTCATGGTCGATCTTCTTCCTGGGCGAGGCGTGCGAGGCTGCGTCCAGCGCCTCCTTGGCCGCTTCCTTCGCGGCGGCGTCGGCCGCGAGCTTTTCGGCCTCCACCGCCTTGCGCTCTTCCTCGAGGATCGTGCGCTCGATCGCGTCGCCAAAAGCGATCACGCGGTTCTCGATGTCCTCGAGCGCCTTCGCGAAGCTGCGCCCGGCCGCCAGCGGCGCGAGCCATCTCGGCGCGGCCGAGGCGGCCTCGACGAGTTCGCTGTGCTTCTCGCTCCACTCGCCCAGTTGCTCCGCGGCCGGGTCGACTGCGTCGCGGATCGTTGCGAGCAACGCTTCGGCCGATACGAGCCGACTGCGCTGGTCGAACTGGGCCTGCGTCTCCTGCAGGACGCGCTCGCGCGCCTCGACCAGCGCCGCTTCGCATTCCGCGGTCTCCTCGCCGCCTTTGCCGAGCGAGGCGAGTTCTTTTTCGATCTCGAGCAGGTGGTTGATCGCTACCGGGGTCGTATCGAGCAATTGGCGCACCGCTGCGGCCAGCTCGATCGAGCGCCGGGCACGTTCGGTTTCCTGTCGCGAGGCACGCAGCATTTCGGTGCTGTGCCGGTGCACGTGCTTGTCCTTGCTCGCCTCCGCAACACGCCGGTGCACGGCGAGATCGGCAATCCTGCGCGCCGCGGCAAGGCGGATGTCCGCAAACCGGCTGTGGACCGCGACTTCGGCCAGCAGGTCGTCGCCTTCCACGCGCTTCGCCCATTCGGTTGCGAGCGCCTTGTCGGTGGCGTTGCACACGGCTTCCGCCCAGGCCGAAGGCGGAGCGTCTTCGGCCGGTGCCACCGGCCCTTGCTCGATCGGAACGGCGCCGGAAGGCGGATCGCCTTCCTTGCCCCCTTGTGCGCCGAGGCGCGCGAACACCCAGTTTCTGCTCATCTAGGAACGGCTTCCCTTACAGGACCCCGGAGGTCCCGCCGTCGAGGTTGACGCTCGTGCCGGTCACGTAGCTCGCCGCATCGGAGGCCAGGAACACGATCACGTTGGCGACTTCCTCCGCCTGCCCCACGCGGCCGAGGGGAATGTCCCTGGCCATGGTCGAATACACCTGCTCGACGCTCGTGCCCGCCTTGGCGGCCTTGGCCTCGTGCTGGCCGGCCTTGATGAGGCCGATGCACACGGTATTGACGAGGATGTTGTCGGGCGCGAATTCCTTGGACAGCGCCTTGGTAAACGCGAGCCCGGCGGCGCGGGTAACGGTGGTCGGCATCGATTTTGCGCGCGGCTGCTTGGCCCCGATGTTGGTGATGTTGATGATGCGCCCGCCGCCCTGCTTCTTCATCTGCGGGATGGCCAGGCGCGCGAGGCGGATCGCGCCGAACAGCTTGAGGTCGAAGTCCGCCTGCCATGTTTCGTCGGTGACCGACTGGAACTCGCCGGTTTGCGAAGTGCCCGCATTGTTCACGAGGATGTCGACCCGCCCGAACGCTTTGACCGCTTCGCCCACCAGGCGTTCGCAATCGGCTTTGTCGCCGATGTCCGCGCGCACCGCGGCCACCTTGCCGCCGGCCGCGCGGATCTCGCCGGCCACGGCGTCGAGCAATGCCTGCCTGCGCGCGGCGATGACGACGCTGGCGCCTTCCCTGGCGAACAGCAATGCCGCGGCCTTGCCGATTCCTTGGGTGCCGCCGGTGACGATGGCGACCTTGCCTTTCAAGCCCAGATCCATTCGGTCGATTCCTTGGGGTTTTCGATTCGATTCCTGCGAGCGCCAAGCATAGCGCCCCAGCCGTGGTCTTGCCTACATCAACTGCGGTATGCTGGTTCGAATGAGCTCCGCTCCCGGCGCCGGCGCCCGCTTCTACGCCGACCTCCCTGTGGTGTCCGACCTCGGCGAATCGACTCGCCCGGAAAACTGCGCGCCGCTGCCCGGGGACTGGCATATCGCGCTTTGCGATGTGCGCAACTCCACCATCGCGATCCAGTCGGGCAAGTACAAGCACGTGAACACGCTCGGCGCGGCCGCGATCACCGCGGTGCTGAACGCGGCCGGCGGCCTCGACATCCCTTTCGGCTTCGAGGGCGACGGCTGCGTGCTCTGCGTGCCCCCGGAGCTGCTCGACGATGCGCGTGCCGCCCTCTCGAAGACACGGGAGATCGCAAATGATTCATTCGGGCTGGATTTGCGCATCGGCACCGTGCCGATGGCCGACATCCGCAATGCGGGCCACGAGGTGCTCGTCGCCCGCTACCGCGTCACCGAACATTACGACCAGGCCGTGTTTTCAGGCGGCGGCATGGCCTTCGCCGACAACCTGCTTAAAGACCCCCGCCCGGACAACAAGTATGTGATCCCCGACAGCGTCGCGCCGCGCGGCAGCATGGAGGGCTTCGAGTGCCGCTGGCAGGACGTGCCGAGCCGGCATGGCGAAACCGTGAGCCTGATCGTGCGCTCGATCGGGACGGATGCGGAGCTTTCGGGGGCGCTCTACCGCCTGGTCATGGCCAAAGTGGCGGAGGTCTATGGCACGCCCGATGCCTGCCACCCCCTTTCACTCCCCGGCTTGTCGTTCAGCATCGACTCGAACCAGCTCGGCAACGAAGCGGGCATCCGGGCCGCGGGCAAGGGTTGGTGGGGGAAATGGCGCTGGAAGATGCGCATGCGCTGGTTCGCGGCGCTCGGCTGGTTCCTCATGAAATTCGGCGTGCGCACCGAGGAGACGGACTGGAGCACCTACAAGCAGACGCTGATCCGCAATTCGGACGTGCGCAAGTTCAACGACGGCTACCGGCAGATCCTCGCGGGCACCGCCGAGCAAAGGAAGATCCTCGATGCGTGGCTAAACGAACGCTTCCAGGCCGACGAGCTCGTCTACGGCATCCATACCACCAACCGCGCGCAGATGACCTGCCTGATCTTTACCTATGCCGGCAAGCACCTGCACTTCATCGACGGCGCGGACGGCGGCCTCTTCCTCGCCTCGAAGGAACTCAAGCGCCGCCTGGTCGAGGTGCGGTTGCGCTCTCCAGAAGTCTGACCAATGCGTGCAGCGTCTGGTTCGCGGGCGCCGGCACGCCCAGCTCGCGCCCCCGCCGGAAGACAAACCCGTTCAGGTGGTCGATCTCGCTCATCTTGCCGCGCGCGAGGTCTTGCGCGGTAGAAGACGTGGCCTCCGGCATCGAGCCGGCCAGGTTCAGCGCGGCTTCGGCAAGGTCGCCGCGCGGCATCGTGACCCCGGAAGCCTTCGCCACGGCCAGCACTTCGTTGACCACGGTGCGCATGACGTCCCGCACTTCCGCGCTTGCGGCCATGCGCTTGTACTGCGAAAGGCCGAGCGCCGAGATGGCGTTGTACGCGCAGTTCATGAGGAGCTTGAGCCAGAGCTCGCCTTCGACGTTGTCCGAGACACGGCAGGGGACGCCGGCTTTCGCGAACGTTGCGGCGATCGCATCGAGCTCCACTTGCGAGAAGTCGCGGCGCTTGCCCATGTTGCCCACGATGAGGTCGCCCCGCCCAGTGTGGCGCACGTGGCCGGGTCCCGCCATCGCCACGGCCACATACACCACGGCCGGCAGCACGCGGTTCGGCAAGTGCTTGCGGATGCGCTCGATGTTGTCGACGCCGTTTTGCAGTCCGATGACGATCGCGTTGGGATCGAGCATTGGCGCGAGCAGCCGCGCGGCCGCCTCGGTATCGCCGGACTTCACCGAGAACAGCACCCACTGCGCATCCCGCACTGCGCTTACATCGGATGACGCATCGAGCGCAATGTGCTCATCGAAGGCAAGGCCCTGGAAATGCAGGCCGCGCTTCGAAATCGCTTCGACATGCCGCGGCCGCGCGACCAAAGCGACCGGCGCGCCCGCGCGCGCAAGCATCCCGCCGTAGTAGCAACCCACGGCGCCGCTGCCCATGACGCCGGTCTTCGGCCAGCCCGGGTTGCTTCTCCCGTCCGTGGTGATCCCGTCCGTGGTGATCCCGACCGTGGTGACCCCGACCGTGGTGACCCCGACCGTGGTGATCCCGTCTGTGGTGATCCCGCTATCCATCGGTGCATTCTAATGTGCCGCACGGTGACGGCGTCAAGCTGGATTGAGCCACGCCAGGCTCGACCCCCATGGCAGCATTTCGCCATGGCCGCCTCTTGCAGCGCGGACTTCAGCTCGAAATTGGCAGTATTTAGCGGCTGGCCCGCGCTTCTGAAGGCGCGGGCACGGGACGCACGCGCGTCTTGGTCGCAACGCCCGAAGGATCGAAGAGCACCACGAATTCCGCCTGGCTGGCCGTGCGTTGCGAGGCGCCCTCCCTGAGGTGGTAGACCCAGATCTCGTAGCCACTGTCGAAGGGCACGCTGACCGTCTTGCCGAGCGCGGCCAGCACTTCGCCCTTGGTCTTGCCGACGATCGCCGTGTCGCGCGCTGCTGCCGATGCAAGCGGGCTTGCCTTCGTGAGCGAGGGCGCATCGCTCGGCGCCACCGAGGCGCAGGCGGCGAGGCCAGCGCACAAGGCGAGCCCGAGAAGGCGGCTAACCCGAAACAGCGGCTTGCGCGGGCTTGCGCCCATCGCGGTCCTCCATGAATTCGAACTCGACCAGCGTGTCGTCCGGCCAGCCGCGGTCGCCCAGCGGCAGGAAGTAGGTGCGCTCGACGAGCACCTCGCAATCGCAGTAGCGCAGTTCGGCTTGCAGGTTCGTGTCGTAGGTCGCGCCAGCGTAGAGCCGGTCCACCGAGACGACCTCGCGGCGCGCGCCGTTCACCAGCGTCACGCCGAACAGCGGCCGGTCCGAGAAGAAGAGGTATTGCGAGTCGATGCGATTGCAGTAGTCCATCGCGCCGATGATCAGATTGGCGATCTGGCCGAAGACCGGCTTCACGTTCGAGATCAGCCCGGCTTCCATGCCCACGAGGCACTCCAGCCGCAGGTCGCCCAGGCGCCGCGTGTTCGGCGGCAGGCCCGGCGTGCGGATCTCGGTGCGCCAGGTCATGCTGCCCGCGGCGCGGTTCGGGATCACCGAAGCGTCCTCGGTGATCGCCTTTGCGTCACGCTCGAGCGTGAAGGTGTGGTCGCGCGAAACGGGCACCGCGATTGCGACCGTCTCGCCCACGATATCCACAGAGACACCGTCCATTTTCGTGGCGCGGTTTCGCGGCAGCAGCTTGTAGCGCAGCGACGCGTTGGGCGCCATGCGCCGGTTCTGCTCGAAGAGCTCCATGCCCCGGATCATTTTGCGGTAGGACTTGTCGACGGGATCCTTCACCGCTGTGGACGAAACCGAAGGCATCAGGACCTCGTAGGCCAGCTTGTCCTGTGCCCGGGCGCCCGCGCACGCAAGCGCCAACACCACGGGCAGGGCAAGGTACGATGCGCGAAACGGGCTCATGCCCCTTGGACCGCCGACCGGCCCGAAAATTCCGTGGCCGCAACCACACCGGGAGCACCAGCTATGAACCTGAGATCTCTGACCCTCGTCCCCTTCGCTGTGTTGGCGGCCGCCTGCGCGCATCTTCCCGAGCCGGTTTCCAGGGAGCGCATTGCCCAGATCAAGCCCTGAGGCAATCTAGAACTGAATCTTCTCGAGCTCCGTTTCCCAGGGGAACCGGCCGGTCTCGTAGCGCGAATAGGCCAGCTTGCCCTCGACGCTGATGTCGAACTGGCCGGACTTGCCGGTCGAGGTTTCGACCGGCCCGTGCCCGCGGGCTTCGATCCAGGCCTTCACACGGAGGGCCTCGGGTTTGTAGCCTCAGGCTGAGCAGTATTGGATGACGATCGCCATGCTCGAGTCTACCTCCGCATTTTCAACCTTGCAGACGAATCCGTGACGCACCTGCGCGCCTCCTGGGGCGCCGCGGGACTGCGAACAGCCACCTGCAGCGCGGAGCCGGAATCCTTTTCGTAGCCGGAGCGGAAAGGCAGCGGCTTCACGGTGCCCTTCTGGTAGGCGGCCGCGAGCGAGCGCTGCATGCCCTGGTCGAAGGAAGTGTTCGGGCGCGTGAACTTGCCGTACAGGCGCACGTTGAAGTCCCTGGACAACGCGGCATAGTCGATGCCCGTCTCGTCCTGCACGATCATCGGCGCGTTCGCGAGCACGATGTCGCGGAAGATCGAAAAACCGGGTTCCTGCAGGAGGTGCGAGGCGGCCTTGAGCAGCATGGGGTTGCGCGCCATGCGCTCGAGCCATTCGCCCGGGCCGTTGGGCCTGCCGACCGATGCGTTCGAAAGGTCGACGCGCACATGGTCGACGATGACCCTGCGGCCGTCCTTGCGCAACGTCATGCGCACTGAATCCCATGTCTCGGGCCGCTCCGGCGTAAGCGCGCGCGGCTTGATCTCATCGTCGTTCAGCTCTAGCTGGATCGGCTCGATCGATTCGATCTCGAAGCCCAGCCGCACCGCGAACGCCATCAACCCGCCGGTGACGCCAACGGGCCGCCCTTCCATCTTGCCGCGACCGTCGAGGTCGTCGGTGCGAAAGAAGCCGAGCGTCCCGTAAAACTTCCATGCGCGGCGAAACGCTTCCATGTAGTCCTCGACCTCGCCCTTGGAAAGCTTTTCCAGCCTCAGCGGGGGCTCGCCCTTCTGCATCGACACGAGGACATAGCGGTCCGCGTCCGGGAACAACTGGTAGGCGGTGGGCAGGTCGGGGCCCGCGAAGGGATAGAAAACCGTTGCGCCTTTCGCGCTGTCCAGCTCCTGGCAGCCCCACTCCTGCATTGGGAGCCCGATCTTGCGCTCGTACTCGCGCCAGAAAGTCGAAACTTCCTGGCCATAGGTTTTCCAGAAGGCGTCATCCGATTTGCCGAGCCGGGCATGGTTCGAATTGAACCCCGCGATCACGCGCGCGGCATCGTCCGCATCGGTCGCATCGGCTGGAGAAGCAATCAACGTGCAAGTGAAAAGCGCGCAGGCAAGCGCCAGAACGCGCGCGCGCAGTGGTTTGGCATCGATCGACATTTCACTCTCCGGGACCCAGTGACGGGATGGACAGTACCCGGCTCCCGGCGGACGCTCTATGCGCCAGGCCACGCAAAATTGCGCGCTTTGTACTGCGGTGTCCTGCGCGGTGTAGGTGTTTGCGGAAGAAATTGCGCTATTGCGCGAGCACCCGGGCCAGGTCCAGCAGTGCCATGTCGATGGGCTTGGTGCGGCCGGCCACCTCCTCGAGCGGCGTGGTCACGATGTCGCGCCCTACCATGCCCACGAGGATGCCGGACTCGCCCGCGGCCAGTTTCTCGACCGCAGCAGCTCCCAGGCGCGTGGCGAGGACGCGATCGGTCGCCGTCGGCGCGCCGCCGCGCACGACGTGGCCGAGCGTCGTTGCGCGCAACTCGAAGCCGATGGTGTCCCGGTTCTCCTCGAAGTGCCGCATCATCGAGCGTGCATCGTGCTTCGAGCCTTCCGCCACGACGACCACCGCATGCGTCTTGCCGCGCTGGTAGGCGGCACGCAAGCGCTCGGCCACCATCTGCGGCTCCACGTCATATTCGGGAATTGCGATGACTTCGGCGCCGCCGGCGATGCCCGCCATCAACGCGATGTAGCCGCAGTCGCGGCCCATGGTCTCGACCAGGAAAGCGCGCTGGTGCGAAGACCCCGTGGTGCGCAGGCGGTCGATGGCCTCGAGCGTGATGTTGACCGCGGTATCGACGCCGATGGTGACGTCCGTGCCATACATGTCGTTGTCGATGGTCGAGGCCACGCCGACGACGCGAAACCCGTCCTTGCAAAGCCAGTGCGAAGCCGTCTGCGAGCCGTTGCCGCCGATCACCACCAGCGCCTCGATGCCGCGCAGGGCAAGGTTGCGCAATGCCAGCGCGCGAACGGACGACTCGCGAAATTCCGGACAGCGTGCGCTGCCGAGGAAAGTGCCGCCGCGATGGATGATCCCGCCGACGTCACGCGCGAGCAGCGGCGCCATGTTGTCCGCGATCAGCCCGGAATAGCCGTTGCGTACGCCGTGAATTTCCCAGCCTTGGGCGATGGCGGCGCGTGTAGCGGCGCGCACCGCGGCGTTCATGCCGGGCGCGTCACCGCCGCTCGTGAGAATTGCAATTCGTTTCATGAACCCAGTGTACAGGCCGGGACCAGTCGGGAATACCGACCCAATCCCGACGCGGACCTGGACCGGATCTTACCGATCAGAGAATCCGGCGAAGGAGCAACCCGAGCACGAACCCAAAACCGATCGCCTTCAGCGGATTGTTCGACATGGACGTCTTCGTGCACTCGAGCAGCATGGCAGCATTTCGGCCGCCGAGCCGCGCCGGATGGGCGCTTTGGCTTGAAAATGGCAGTATTCAGTTTTTGGGCAGTGGCGCGAAACCTCTCGCACGCTTGGCCCGAACAGACTGGAACAAAGCCTGAAATCGTGCGCGCCAACAAACATCAATCATCAAGAATTGCGTATTTTTTCCGCCCATCACTCCAAATGCCCGGTGGTAGGCTTGCGCAAATCCGAATGCCGGATGTAACTCCGCGGCGCGACGCGGGAACCGGCCTCGTGAACAAACCCGGAACTGGGAGCAAGTGCAGATGCCTTTATCGTTGAAAATCTTCAGCCGCGGCCCGGGCCGGAGAAAGCTCATAGACGAGCGTGTGCTGGACGGCGCGCGCATTACCGTGGGGCGCGCGCCGACCTGCACGGTGATCCTCGAGGACCCGAACAAGTACCTGTCGCGCCTTCACGCGGAATTCGAGCAGACCGCGCGCGGCTACCTGCTCCGGGTGATGTCCGGGATGGCGCCGGTCATCGTCAACGGCGTTTCGCATTTCCAGGGCAGCGAAGTGACGGTACACGCCGGCGACATCCTCGCGATGGTGGAGTACGAGCTGGAAGTCGTGAGTGTGTCGGTGGCGAAACCGCCTCCGGCGGCGACGGCGCGGCCATCGGCCGCACCCATACGGCCCTCGAACGCGCCCCTGCCCTCCTCCGCGCCCAAGCGCCTGACCGGTCCCGTTCACGTCAATGTCCAAAGCCCCCGCCCGGCAATGGGGCGCGCAAAATGGATCGCGATCGGGTCAGCCATTGCCGCCGCTGTAGTAATCGCCTTTTCCTGGACCGCGATCAGAGACAGCGCGGAGGGCAAGAAATCGGAGCAGTCGATCGCCCGGCTCGAAGGCGAGGCAAGGTCGCTGCTCAAGCTCGTGGACAGCGACCGGCGCGAGATCAGGGAGGCGACTGCCGCTTCGGGCCGCGACATCGAGCGTGTCGAGGCCCTGGTGCGCTCGACCCGCTCGAGCCAGGACCGCCTGGCCCTGGATGCCGCGCTCGACCAGGCCCGGCGCATGGCCAGGGCTTCGCTCGGGCTGGAGAACAAGATCCGTGAAAGGGTCGAAGGCCCTTCCGGCCTGCCCAAGGCCGAAGGAACGCTAGGTGCGGCGACCGCGGCGGCCAAAGGCGGCGAGCGGGCCGAGGCGATCAGGCTGCTCGAGGAAACAGTGGCATCGCTCACCCAGATGCGCTCAGCCATCGCAAACGACAGGAAGACGACGCAGGCGGAACTCGACAAGCGCCGGGAAGACCTGCTGGCCGCGGAATCGCGCGCGATGGCCGAAGCGGAGGCACGCGCGCGGACGGACGCGGAAGCCAAAGCCAAGGCGAAAGCGAAGGCGGACGCAGAAGCGGAACACACCCGCGCCGAGCAGGTGGCACAGTCGGCCCATGGCATGTCGCACTGCCTCGGAAGGCTCTCTGGCGCGTGGTCGCATCCCGCCGGCGGCACCTGGACCTTTGCGGGCAACCAGGGCACGCGGGTTGCCGCAGCGAGCAAGTTCGGATCGAAGGCCCGTCAGATTACTGTGATGAACGTTTCATCGTGCGGCAACGAGACCCTGACCTACAAGTTCGTGCGGCTGGCGCTCGTCGACACGGACGATGCCGCCCAGGCCTATGACCGGACCGAGGCCAATACCCCCAGCCTTTCCATCTGGGCCAAGGACAGCTCGCTGCGCTACTCGAATTCCAACGCCGGATTGCGGATCGGGAATTTCACTTACGCGAAGCGGCGACAAGAACGTCAGCCCTGAAAATCCCGCTCGGAATAGCCGGCCTCGCGTTGGCTGCGGATTGCCAGCACGAACACCGTGTCTATCTCAGGCACGTAGCGATACAAGGCCACAAACCCGCGCGAACGACGGCCAATCACCAGTTCCCGCTTGCCGTTCGCGGCCGGGCGACCAATTGACGGGTTGTGCTCGAGAATATTCAGGGCGGCGATAATTTCGGTGATTCGCTGCCCGGGACTCTCCACCTCGCGACCCAACAGGTGATCGAGGATCCGGTCAAAATCCGCTGCAATCTCCGGCGCGAGCTCTACGCGTGACACCTTCAGCGCGCAAGCTTGCGCGCGACGGGACGCTTCACGACCTTGTCGGCCACGCGCGCTTCCAGGTATTCGCGCATTTCGGACCACGGAATGGTTTTTCCGGAGGCGACGATGCCGGCATAGCGGGCTTCCGCCACCGCGTCGAAATCGGCGATCCGTTCGGCTTGATCGGTTTTCTCGGCGATCGCTTCCAGAATGAAGCCATGCGCCGTCGTTCCGGCGCGTTTGGCCGCAGCGGCAATGCGTGCTTTCAGTTCATCCGGCAGTCGGATCGTGGTTGTGGACATGACAGCTTCCATGCGGTAGACGACGAACCACTGTAGCACCACTGTGCTACAGGACGCAATTTGCGATCCATGGCAGCAAGATTCTTCATCCCATTTTTTTATGAACTCTGGAGCAACTGATACCGGGGCCGCGCTACCTCTGGGAGTTCATGATTCCGTTGGGCCTTTCCAGCAATGCGCTGGCGCGCGCGCTCAACGTGACTCCGGCGCGCATCAACG
>ENA-ORBV01008400-ORBV01008400.1-microbial-mat-metagenome-genome-assembly--contig:-NODE-8400-length-17366-cov-17.851813_pt1 | contig 17366 bp, 9 predicted proteins | sample MGYA00237777_ERZ505514 | MGnify/ENA primary metagenome ERZ505514 (study PRJEB26160, sample SAMN06269048) | microbial mat metagenome | isolation source: Oligotrophic lake microbial mat | place...
CCCCAACAAAATTAGTTGTCGTGAAAACTCCTATTCGCCTCTTGCTATTTTGCTTATTTGAATGTATCGGCTCCATTGGTTTTTCTCAAACGGTCGGTAAATCTGTGGTTATTGGCACCATGATTAGTAAGCCTAATGCCATTCTGATTTTGAATCCTCCTAATGGAAACCAGGGATTCATGCTTCCTCAAGTCACTACTCCCAACAGACTTTTAATTAATCCTATCTCTCCTGCAGAAGACGGCCTTGTTGTTTACGATATTACCGATCAGGCATTTTATTATTGGAAAAGTGGCGCATGGAAAAAAGGATTGGGAGATTCAATAAATCAAAACCTTAGCTATGATCCCATTACGCACAGGCTTTCAATTTCCAATGGCAATGTTATTGACCTGGCTACACTCAAGGAAATTCCAAGTATGGTTGGGCAAACAGGAAAGTATATCACTACCGATGGAACTTCTTTAAGCTGGGCTACACTTTCAAACTTGGGCGATATTACGTCCATTCTTACAGGGCCAGGTCTTACCGGTGGTGTTCTGTCCGGTGATGCAACTTTATCAGTCAGCATTGATAACACTACAATCTCATTTAACACGTCAAACCAATTACAACTTTCAGATGCGGCCGTAACGGGAGTAAAGATTGCGGATGGTACTATCTCTTCCTCAAAGTTGAACAATTCCGGTGTTATTAGTGGAACCTATGGAAATGGAAATCAGGTATCACAACTAACTATCGATCCACAGGGAAGAGTTACCAATGCTGCTAATGTTGCGATCAGTGGAGGACCGCCCACAGGCGCTGCAGGCGGTGACCTGGCTGGTCTTTATCCCAATCCTACAATTGCAAACAACGCAATTACAACTAACAAAATAAATGATGCGGCTGTCACCTCAGCCAAACTTGCCAATACTACGGTTACCGCAGGCAGCTATGGAACAGGTACTCAAATTCCTCAGTTGGTTGTAGATGCTCAAGGAAGAATAACCAGCGTGGTCAACACAACGATGTTGGGGGCTCCACCAACAGGCGCTGCTGGTGGCGATTTGACTGGCACTTATCCTAATCCTGCTGTTGCAAACAATTCAATAACTACAGCAAAAATAATTAACGGGGCAGTTATAGCAGCTAAGCTAGCGAACACTTCAGTAACACCGAACACTTATGGAACAGCAACTCAGGTACCGCAATTTACAGTTGACGCTCAGGGCAGAATAACAAATGTATTGAATACAACAATAACGGGTGTTTCACCGACAGGCGTTGCAGGAGGGGACCTCAATGGAACATATCCAAACCCTACCGTTGCCACCAATGCAATTACAACCGCCAAAATAATCGATGGTGCCGTTACAGCAACTAAACTGGCGAACACTGCTGTAACACCCAATACCTATGGTGCCGCCACACAAGTTTCTCAATTCACCGTTGATGCGCAGGGCAGAGTTACCAATGCTGCTAATGTTACGATCAGTGGAGTAGCGCCAGCAGGTGCAGCAGGTGGCGATTTAACAGGAACCTATCCTAATCCTACTGTTGCAAACGATGCAATAACAACTGTTAAAATAATTAATGGAGCGGTTACGGCAGCCAAACTTGCTAATACAACAGTAACAGCAGGTGGTTATGGTACTGGCACTCAAGTTCCTCAGTTTACGGTTGATGCACAAGGAAGAATAACAAGTGTGGTGAACACTACGATATCAGGGGCTCCACCAACGGGTGCAGCAGGTGGCGACTTGACAGGAACCTATCCTAATCCTACTGTTGCCAACAATTCAATTACAACGGTTAAAATATTAAACAGTGCCGTTACGGCAACTAAACTGGCGAACACTTCCGTAACACCCAATACTTACGGAACAGCAACACAGGTACCGCAATTCACAGTTGATGCTCAGGGCAGAATAACAAACGTATTGAATACAACAATAACTGGTGTTCCACCAGCAGGTGTTGCCGGAGGGGATCTCAATGGAACATATCCTAACCCTACCGTTGCCACCAATGCAATTACAACTGCCAAAATAATCGATGGTGCTGTTACAGCAACTAAATTGGCGAACACTGCGGTAACACCAAATACCTATGGCACAGGCACGCAGGTTTCGCAGATTACAATAGATGCTCAAGGGCGAATTACAAGCGCAGCAAATGTTACCGTAAGCGGAGCAGCACCAACAGGAGTAGCTGGTGGAAACCTTGCAGGCACCTATCCAAATCCAACGATAGCAGCAGCAGCAGGATCGAACATTGTGACGGCCGTAAACGATGCCGCAACTATTGGTACGATTAATACAAACAGATTAAATGCAGGAGTGGTGTTAGATACGGAGTCACCTGCAGGCGGTGATTTGAGTGGAAATTTTTCAACAGGTTTACAGATTAATGCTAATGCAATAACATCCTTAGAGATAACAGATTTAACAATAGGTACAGTTGATCTTGCTAACAGTTCAGTGACTGCGGCAAAATTGGCGAACACCACAGTAACGGTAGGATCGTACGGCACCGCAACATCGGTTCCACAGATTTCGGTAGATGCGCAAGGAAGAATAACCAATGCAACCAACGTTCCCGTTGTTGCAGCGGGAGATGTTACGGGTGCCCTTACTACTACTACCGTTACTAAAATTCAAGGCATCAATGTATCTACTGTCAACCCAATCGATCAACAGATTTTACAATATGAATCGGCCACCACGCAATGGAAACCGGTTACCGTTCCAAGCATTGGCGTACAAACTTCTTATTATGTTGTAGACCCATCTGATTTCCAAATGCTTAAATCGGATGGAAAACCTGATAAAAGTGGGATGGCCATTTTTGAAACTAATAACACATTTGTTACGGCTGCAAGAAATAATGAAGGTGAACAGATCATGGCCTCCTTGCACCTGCCTCATGGCGCTACGATGACAGAAGTAATACTCTACTTCTGGGATAATGAGAGTAACGATATTAGTTTTTCTTTGATCAGAAAGAACCTATTAACTGGAGCCAATGATCCAATTTATTCGGCAACATCATCCGGGTCAAGTGCAAGCGTACGAACACACACGTTTACTGCCTTCACGGGCGGAAAAGACCTTGTTGCCACTGATATTTATTCCTATCGGTTTTTAGTAGTTTTTGATGTTGGTAGTGACTACGATAATCCTTCCCAAGCCCAGCAAAGAATATATGCCCTAAGGGTTAAGTACCAGTACTGAAAGTTAACTTATGAATAATCTGAAATTACATATTGGTTTACTCAACACAAAGATAGTAAAGTCTCTTATCGCCTGCTTTCTAAATGCGCTCATGTTAACGGCTAGCGCACAGCATATTCACAATGAAACCAACCTCTTCATTCCTGCAGGAATGGAAGTTCATGCGCCAGCAAATTTTAACAATACAGGATTTTTTCAGAATAATGGAAGTTTTTTTCTCAGTGGTAACTGGACTAATTCATCTACCTATCAAGGCACTGGCTTGGTTTCATTTGAGGGAATTAATCAGACAATCAATAATAATAATCAATCTATCGAAGATGTAAGTATAAATGGTGGTGGGTTGAAAACATTACAAGGCTTGCTTACCATTACCGGCTCTATCGATTTTAATGATGGCCTATTTATAGTGAGCGACACCGATACCTTGTTATTAGACGAAGATTGCCTTGTGAATGGCGGATCAGCTAGCAGCTATGTCGAAGGTGCACTTTTCTCAAAGGGTACGGGCTACAAATTTTTTCCTGTTGGCAAAAATAGAAAGTATCATCCAGTTGAATTGCTGGAAATAAAAGGTATTGATCCGTTACTTGCGATTGAAGTAGAGGAAGACCTTCCCAACGTGAAAACTTCCGGTAAAGCAACTATTCAACGCGACATTTACTGGACGCGAAAAACTATTTCAGGATTTTTTGAAGACTCACCAATAACGTTGGGTTATACCACTAACACTAGCATAAATCAATTGCGGATAGTGATAGCAGAAGCAGCTCAAGTAACAGATGAGTTTTCCATTATTGAAAACGTAACCTTTCAAACCAACAACTCACTCGATGTTGTTGGATCACGTAAGGCCCTGACTGGAAATATTTTTGCTCTTGGCGAGCTACTTGTTGATCCGCCCCGGCAGCAATATCTAAGCACTACACTCTCGCCCAACGGACAGAATCCCGCCAATCGGGTAATTAAAGTATTTGGCGACAATCCTGATCCATCGTATTTTCTATTCGAGGTCTTCAATCGATGGGGAGTAAAAATATTTGAAAGTCAATCCTACGCAAGCATGAGTACCGATGGATGGGACGGTAAGCAAAAGGGAACCCAGCTTTCATCCGGAACGTATCCATTTTCGTTGAGAATGACTGATGCATTCGGTAACCCCTTTCAGCGAACTGGCTTTATTAACATTGTTCAGTAATGAAAAATTTATTTTTCATAGTATCATTCATTATACTACTGAGCGCAGAGAAAGCACAAAGTCAAGCTCCGGTTTTCTCTCAATATTATTCCAGCGCTCTTTATCTTAACCCAGCACTGGCGGGTTTGGAAAAAGATACATACCTGGGCATGAATTACCGATCGCAATGGTCAAATCTGAGCTTGCCATTTACAACCTTTCAGTTTAGTTTTATTCAACCGATCACAAAGCCGGGCACGAAGAGAAAACATTTAGGTGGGCTTGGTATTTCATTTTTCAACGATGTTGCTGGCACCAATAAAGAATTTGTCACCAAGGGTGTGTCATTGGCACTTGCCCATAACCTGCATTTGAACCGCCATGGAAATAACATCATCTCATGCGCCATTCAGGTGGGTGCAAGTCAACAACGGATTAACTATGACGCGCTCCAATGGTCATCGCAGTATTCATCGTTTAGCGGTTTTGACCAATCATTACCTGGCGAGCCGGGGTTGATCGATAATCAACTATTTCATCCGCAATTAAACGTGGGCGCCATGTGGTATTACACCAACCGCCAAAGAAATCTTTCACATTATAGCGCTTCTGTTTACAATGGCATAACCGTTTCAAATCTTATTCCAACGCAAAGCTATTTTTTAAACCAAAAGGCAAGTACTTCAATGTTATACAAAGTGCATGGAGGCTTCACATCAATGTGGAGTCGCAAGGTGGAATTCTCACCGAACTATCTGGTGCAAATGCAAGGCAAAAGTTTTCAGGTTAATGTGGGAGCTTATGTTGGGTATTCGATCCTAAATCAACAGGGCATCAATAAAACAGGCGCTACCAAAGTTATGATTGGGCTCTGGTATCGATTACAAGATTCGTTTATTGTTTCCACCGGTCTGGGGAATGATCTTTGGAACTTCGGCTTCAGCTATGACGCTAATATTTTTTCACTTTCCCGAGCCTTTGGCTTTGGAAGTGCCTATGAATTTTCACTCACACGTAGACTTCAATCTACAAATGGGTTCAAACGATTTTCTTCACCATTAATTTAAATGAGAACAGTTCTTTCGCTCATCATTATTTTTAGTACCAGCTTTTACTCATTGGCTCAAAGTAGAAATAACGCGGAAGCGTTAAAGCTTGAAGCTGACCAGTATTTCCAGGAAGAACAGTACAGTCTTGCCATCCAATACTACCAGGAATTAGTACAACTATCAGATAAAGATCCTGATGTTAATTTTCAATTAGCAGAAAGCTATCGCAAGGTATTTAATTACAAAGCTGCAGAAGTATTTTACCTAAAAGTGCATAAGCAGACTCCGCTTCAATTTCCATTGGCCTTATATTACTATTCATTAATGCTAAAATTGAATGGTAGGTTTGAAGATTCAATTATTGGGTTCTCGGAATTTATTGAGGCCAATCTTCAGAACGATACATTCAAAGAATATATTGAACAGGCTTACGTTGACCGGGCCGGAAGCGAAATGGCAAGAACTGAGTACGTTCAAAATAACAACCTCTATTTTTTAAAGTCCGAAACGATCAATACTTCGTACAACGACTATGCCCCCGCGTTGATTGATAGCACAACGTTGGTGATCACTAGTGGAAGGTTAGCGAATAACCGGGAAGCTATTGATGAGCGATACGGAGAAGCATTTACGGATAACTTCTATTTTACGAAGAGTGGCGAGGTCTGGCAGAACAAAACAAGGCTACTATTTAATAATACCAATTCACGGTACAACGATGGCAGCGGTTCTTTCAATGGTAAGGGAGACAAATATTACTTTACTGTTTGCGGAAAGAACGGACCTCAATGTCATATCTTTCTATCTGTGTTGAAAAATGACAAGTGGTTGACACCAACAGCTTTGAATGATAACATCAACTATAAAAATTTTGAAACCAAGCATCCAGCCATATCAAAAGGAGGTGATACCTTGTTGTTCGCGTCCAATCGACCGGGAGGTTTTGGTAAGAATGATATCTGGATGAGTATCAATGCCGGAAATGAACACTGGGGACCAGCCGTGAATCTGGGCAGTAGCATTAATACAAAACTCGATGAACTCGCGCCTGCCTTTACGGGCTACTCAAATTTTTTCTTTATGGCTTCAGACGGTCATCAAAATTATGGCGGACTTGATTTATATATGGTCAAGTGGCTAACCAACGGCTCTACCGCTTTGTTCAATCTGGATTATCCTTTCAACTCGAACCGCGATGATTGTTTCATAGCCTTGGCGGAAAAGAAAATATACTTCAGTTCTAATAGGGAGGGTGGAGTCGGTTCATTCGATATTTACTCAGTACCCATACCTTCTGTCATTTCGTTTGCTTCAAAGCTAAGTTTAAAAAACAGAGACGCCCGGGGAGACGTAAAACTAAATGCACGGACAGAGAGCATATCCAACATTAACTTACTTACCGCTCGCAATGAAGATAGGATTGAATATGAAAACCTGACGTATGAGAAGCGGAAAATAGCGGATAGAATGATCTACAATAAATCACACAGTATAAAAGATGATCTTTTAGAATATGGTGGACTTTCGGAAGTAGAGTACGAATTGCTTAAAAGAATTTCTGAGACCCAATTTAAAACGCTTGAAATTGAAAGACGGTTTTCCAAAACTTTGCTCAAGGTTATAAAGACGCCTGGCACCAACGGTAATCCATTCTCAATTACGGGTGTATTAAGCGACTCTGCTTCACAAGAATATAGCGCTAACCGGAAAATTCTTTTGATGGATGATCTTGGAGAAGTACTCAAGGTAACTACAACAAATGAATCCGGTCATTTTAGATTTACCAACGTGGAGTCTTCTAAAATTTTGTATTTGAGATTGGAGGAAGTATCGAATGACGCGTTGAAAAAATCAATTGTAACCGATTTGAGTATTGTGAAAACGGAATTTGAGGGCTCGCAGCGAATTGAAAATATTTACTTTGATTTTGATCAATACTTACTTCGACCGGAGGCAAGACAGGTTTTGGATGAGCTTGTTATTTATCTAATCCGGTTTCCGAAAGTCCAGGTGGAAATGTATGCGTACGCTGACGATCTGGGTACAGATGACTATAATATGACACTGAGTCAAAAGCGTGGTGATGCAGTGTTGGCCTATTTGACCGATCATGGTGTCGATCAAACATCACTCGCCATTGTAGCAAAGGGTAAACAGAACTTACCGTCTTCGCAGGTTGAAATTCAGCGTCAGATTAATAGGCGTGTGGAATTTTCTTTAAATGGTTCTCAGGCAGGAATTGATATGAAGGTTAAAACGTACATCCTGAAAAAGAAAAGCGATTGGAAAGCACTTTCCGCGTCAACTGGAGTGAGTAAAGAAGAATTAAGAAAGTTAAACAATGCTGACTCAAGCGAGCTCCAGTTATTTCAACCCGTGCGAATTCCAACTTACGCAACTAAAATTTCGGAAGAACTGTTTTACGAGATACATTAATTTCCGCTCACAATTACAAAGCCAGCCCACTGACGTGGGTTCTGCACCTCGTGAAGCATGTCTACTTGTGCAAGCCTAAAAGCCTCTCTGCTGGTGCGATGCAAACTCAAATAAGAATAGAATTTGACCATTAGATTTTTAGTCATCACGTCCTCAACCTTCCAAAGACTTACGATAATATCGGAAGCGCCCGCTTGTAAAAATGACTTTTGCAATCCGCGTACACCCTCGCTGATTTCGATCCTTCCCAAACCTGTGTCGCAAGCGGAAACAACCACCAGGTCTGTATTATTGAGTTGAAGATTCATGACGTCAAAGGCTGTAATAATTCCATCGGTGTCAAATGAATTATTGGTATTGACCTTGCGTGAACTGGGCGCGAGGATTATTCCTGAATGAAACAGGAAGTCTTCCTTTGTATTTTCGTTTAGATAGACAAATCTATCGGAGAAAAAACCATGAGTAGCTATATGTAACACAGAAGGGGAGTTGACCTTACGAAGATTTGCTTCACTGGCTTCCTGGCCAATGAATATTCCTTTGCTTGTAATGGGAACCTTCATAAGTTTTGCAATACTATTCACTTCTTCCAGTGTTCCAGGAAGTGGAATAAAACTTTTAGCGGGAATGCTTCGCTCGTTCAAGTCATTTTTTCTCAATGATTCAAACGCTGGATTACCAAATAATACAATTTTGGAAAAATCAATTGGCGCGTGTTCTTTTCTTTCTACAAGCTGCCGTGCATTCATAATAGGATGTAAATCGAATTTCTCTAAAATAAACTTTCTTTCATGATCTTGAATAGCATTTAGATTAATTGAGTGGTAAACGCCATCAGCCGAAAAGTAAATTTTTCCTTTACCGATTAGTTCTGACTCAAAGGGTTTAACGAATTGCGAATAAGAAATCGTGTCGCCCATATCGAACCAAATTGAATTCCTATAATAGGCCAGATATCGTTTCTCTAATTGATTGCCATTTTTTAAAACCACAAGTTTTGGAAAATCCTTTGTTTCAGCGGTGGTAATCAAGGCAGCATAATATACACTATCCGTAAAGCCAATGCTTGTATGTTTAGACGCATTATCTGATGTATTGGTAAGAGCATCATATTTCCGAAACCTGATCATTTCAATCAACACCTCATCTTTTGTCAACGACTTCTGAATATCAGACCATTCAATATTTTGCTGTTGTCCTGCACTGTGAATTGATTGTCTAATGATTTTTTCGAGGCTATCAATTTCAGTTTCTAACGATGGAAGAGAAACCTGCATTTCATTCAATTGACTCAGGGGTATTTGATAATACTGACTCAACAACGTTCGCTGTTCAGCAAGTGTATTTGATAAGTTCTTCAGGTAGGCATTATCACTCTTGTCAAGAATTGAATTACGCTTTTTAGATGTAAAGAAAGTAAGCGATTTTAGCAAAAGCTGGTTTTCAAACATATTCACCAACAATGCTGGGTGGCTGTAAGCCGATTCAGTGGAGATCGTATTGAACCGTTCAAAATTTTGTTTTTGTTGTTTATAAAACTGCACTTGTTCCGTAGGGGTTAAGCTTGGAAAAATATAGTTAACTTCTTTGATCGACAGTTTTAAGGATCGTTTAAAAAGAGGAAACGCATCATCATAACGTTTTACTAGCCAATACGATACGGCAAGATTGCCCACCACATCCAACAACACGGGCGACATTTCACCATATAAGGCTTCTTTAATCTTTAGTACTTTCTCAAAATAGTTTGTCGCCTTTCCATGTTCTCCTTCCATCGTGTAGGTAACGGCCATATTATTCATCACAGAGGCAGCCAAATCATTTGATAATTGATTTTTTTCTTCCAGTATTTTATATACCTCGTCAAGGTGTGTAAAAGCCAAGGTATATTGCCCATTTTGGCGATAGGCAGTTGCCAGATTATTTAAGGCAGTTAGATAGGTATTGTTTCTTTCCGTGGAAACACTCTTGAATGTTTTAATGAATCTTTCATATTCAACGATGGCTTCTGTTATTGAACCTTGTTTGAGATATATACCCGCAATATTGTTTTGCATAATTACGCAGTTCAGTGAATTGTATCCGAACGTAAGTACACATCGACTTAGCGATTCTCTATAATACACTAATGCTTTGTCATAGACACCGAGCTTTTCATACAGGTAGCCGAGACCGCTGGTTAATTCTGTGAGCAATGATCCGTCTGTGTCAGATGAGCTTTTTAAGGATCTATATAATTGCAATAAATCATTTTCGGCTTTTACAAACATTCGCGTTTCGATATTGATCAAACTATTCTCAATTATTATTGAATGTGACAGAAAAGTTTGGTCGGGTTGTCCTGCTAAATCAAACTCAAGTGTTGATAATGCTTTCGAGGCGTCAGCAAAAGATCTTCCCTTTCTAAGAATCCTTATCTCCTCTAACCGGAGTTCATACCTATCTTGAGGAATCGAATTTGGAAATTCAGCCGTCAGTGCATTTTTTAAAACAATTATGGCGGAATCATATTGCTCGTGTACTTCATATATCCTGATGAGATTCCCGACAGCTATTTTATACATAATACGTTCTTCTGCGACAACCGATTTCTTTAGAATCTCATTATAAATTGCCTTTGCTTTTAAGTCTTCGCCTAATTTTAAATAGAGTGATGCCAGGTTGCAGGTTGACTTTAAAATTCTAATATCGTTGCTAGCATATATCTCATGTTGAAGAGAAATGTTTTTCAGAAGATAGAGCTCAGCTTTTTTGAAACTTTTAATTTCACCGTACGCAATGCCAAGGTCGTTGAGAATAGCTAAATAGTTTCCATCATAAATCCCCAGGTCATTGAAGGTAATTTGTTCGGCACGCTGTAATAACCGGATGGATGCATTGATATCATTTTTCCATAACAATTGTGCACTATCATATTTTACTTTCCACAGCAGCAGCGAGTCAGCCTCAATTTTATAGGTTCCAACATCTTTCGTGCGCGCACTTAATTGAGGCCCCAAAATAATCTGAAGTGCGATGAATAGAAATAAAATGATAAGACGTAACGAAATTGCCATTTTAATTTTTAAGCGGTTTAAACGATTTGTTTAGACAACAATTTGGGTACTTAAGCTTATTTTTTTATTATACAATTAATGTTAATAGTTACATCATTCACATAATTTCATTAGCCCTTGATTATTGAAGAGACATTCAAGCAAGCTTTGAAAGGGAAGAAAGTTGGTCTGGTTCGGGCTGACAGTGGTTTTTATACTGACGAATTGATGAGTTATCTGGAAAAAGAAAAACCTAATTACATCATGGCTGTACGAATGTATCCCACTGTAAAAAGTGCTGTGTGGGCATAAGTCACTGGGTTGAATTAGCCAAAGGAATAGAACTTAGTGAGATGAAGTTTAGCCACGAAAATGGCAAAGTGCGTAGGTATATACAGATTAAGAAACGCGCGGAGATAAGACCTGATGCAGGAGGTAAAGAACTCTTCGAAGATTTACCAGTTCATCGGTTCAGTTGCTATGTAACCAATTTAGATTTGCCTTTAGATCAAATATGGAATATCTATAACTCACGTGCAGATTGTGAAAATCGAATCAAGGAATTAAAGCAAGACTTTGGGTTGGAAACTTTTGCTTGCAAGATTTTTGGGCTACCGAGGCATCTTTTCGATTCATAATGGTAGTCTATAATTTGATGAGCCTGTTCCGTCATTTTGCCCTTAATCATCATAACAGAGCAACCCTTAAAACTTTAAAACCCTATCGCTTTGCATTAGGCGCATGGACTGTAAACCATGCCAATAAAAAAGTGCTCAAAATATCTTTACCTATGAAAAGAAGACCCGGGTTAGATAGTATATTCTCTTAAACAAGCAACCTTAGCCCGCCTTTTCAATACTCTAATGCATAATGCGGGTTTAATAATTCAATCTAAACTTGAATCAAGAATCTTTCAATATTATCCAATTCAATGCCTCTTTCAAATGCAAGAAAGTGAAAATCGATCTATATCAATCTCTGAATGCTAAAACGTGTTTACGGATCTTATGGGCAGAAACAGCATAGTACAAAATGAAAAAATAACTTGGCAGGGAAACCCAATAAGCGGCATGGGGCGAATAGATTTCAGCCAAACGTCCATATAGCAATGGAAGCAAAGCACCTCCGCCAATTCCCATTATCAATAAGGATGAACCAATTTTTGTGAATCTACCAAGTCCCCTGATGGCAAGCGGCCAAATGGCAGGCCATATCAACGCATTGGCCAGACCCAACAACGCTATCCATACCACTGCTGTTACGCCATTACTAGATACTGCCGCCAACACAAAAACTATTCCTGCTAAAGCAGAAATTTTCAATGCGGTTTCCTGACTAATAAACCTTGGAATGCATAGTATGCCAACAATATACCCAGCCAGCATATTTAATATTGTAAAACTCGTAAAGAATTTAGCGTTTGAAGAGGTGATTCCTTGCGAAGTAGCAAACCCGAAAATGGTATCAACCGCAATCACCTCCACGCCTACATAAAGAAACAATGTAAGAACACCAAGCAATAAATGCGGAAACTGGAGAATACTTTTTTTGTTAGCGTTTGCCGCGCTTGTAGCGGCATCTTCTTCATCGGTATCCAATTCAGGTAATCGAGAGAAATAAATTACTAATCCAAGTAATATCAACACCACCATCATGCTGAGATATGGAATAATCACACGGCTTGCCAGTAGCGCAAGCTCAGCCGCTTTATCATCTGCGCCTAGTGTACTTAGTTTTTGTTCAAGCAAATCCACATCACTGAGAATGATAGCCCCTAGCACAAGAGGTGCCAGCACACCAGCAATTCCATTACAAATTCCCATAATGCTAATTCGTTTGGCAGCACTTTCGGGTGGACCAAGTTTGGTTATATAAGGATTGGATGCCGATTGCAAAATGGTAAGCCCCGTTCCTTGAATAAACAATCCTAAGAGAAACAACGGATACAAGCGTGTTAGTGCGGCAGGAATAAAAAGCAAAGCACCTACTCCCATTATGAATAACCCTAAAGACATTCCCTTTTTAGCGCCTGTTCTTCTGAGCACCCAGGCGGACGGAATAGCCATAACCGTATAGGAGATATAAAAGGAAAAAGCAACCAAATACGATTCAAACGTGGTGAGCTCACAGGCAATCTTAAGATAAGGTATCAGCACAGATCCTAACCAGGTAACAAAACCAAACACAAAAAATAATGCCCCGATGATAAAGATGTGTGAATTAATTTTGGAAGTTGGTGTCGTAGTCATTGAATATGATCTCTTTTCTGTTTATGCACGAACTTCTACTTTTTAGAAAATTCTTCCAGAATATTTTTTAACTCAGAATAAATGATTGGACCAGTTCGGGGGCCTACGGAATTGATCTCTCCGTACGGTGCCTCAGTCTGCTGGTAGGTATATGGAGCTACTTCATCCCATTGGCTCTTAGGTATAATATACCCAATCATATCGTTTGAAAGACCAATGATAAATTTAAATTCTCCGGGTGATAGCTCGCGTAGCGAAGGAGTTTCCATTGGTTCAATGCGATAGTCTTGTCCTTCCGGGGTCTCAATTCCACCATTGGCTATTTCAGGATATAATTCGCCTGGCTCATGTAAAAATGTTGCTGGCCCCAAACTCCAAACTGAAATTTCAGTGCGAATTTTCCACCAACCTGACAGGCCGCGAGTAAAAATTCCCAACGCTGCCCCTAACCGATACAGTTTGTTATCCAACGGAAGATGAATTGTTTTTGCCCGCAATTGAATGGACGATTCGTCTACTTGAGTAGTGCTTTCTTCAAGTGCATTTAGTCCTAAAAGTGCAAGGCGTTGTCCTTGTGCTTCGGTCTTCTGGTAGGTGGGTTTATCAAATTTAGTATCGCTAAATAAATCCGAGATACCAAAGTCAGACCAGGTTGTCATCAAACCACCAATAGCGCCATTTACGTAAATGCTCACACCACCCACACCTTTATGTATGGTCGAATCACCTTTCTGAATTCCTTTTTCAAATGACTCCCTTACATAATGAGGAAAATCAGAACTAATCAAAAGGTTTTTGTCTTCCAGTGTTTCGGGATGATTTGCCCAGGATATGAGTGTACCTAAGGTTGAATCTGTCTCAACATCGGTTGCATGCATGATGCGTAATCCACAATCAAGTACTTTAGGGTCTCGGGCATCTGTCATCAGGTTTTTAGCGCCTTCCAGATCTTGTGCAAATTTTATCCTGGCTGGCCTAATGTTTTCAATAGCTGATTCAACTGATTCGTGAATCTTCTGTTTAACCAAACTTGTATATTCTGAATTTACTCCCGATGAATATTCACTTTTGCCCCACATACCAATTAAATCAGGACTTTGATGCGTGTGGGTGCTGGTTATGATCGCATAAGTAAGGTTCCATTCTTTTGGAAACCCTTTTCGCACGTCAATAATATCATCCGAACCAAATCCAATAGCATCAATAGCCACCAACGCCAATCTTGTCTTACCATCATCGATGATCATACATCGGGCCCATAAATCATCATGAACCCCTTGAGCAGGCCGGTTATTGTGAAAGCCGGCCATCCACACTGCGTCAAACTTTCCGTTGCCATTCCCATCCTGATAGGTATCACCATCTTCTTCATTAAATTTATAATCGTTATTCTTATCGATCCATGAATCACTTACAACGGGAGTAATCTTAACAGCGGCAAACCCTGCCGACAATCTTGAAGGCTTACTCGCTGCAACGGTTAAATCTATATTATAATCTGGATGCCGATCATGCAAACGTATGTATAGTAATATTGAAACAGAGAGAATCAATATGCCAAGACCTAAGGAAATTCTAAGAAGCCATTTTTTCATTTGATGCGAGATGTTTATTCGGGTTTATTCTTTTGTTCGGTTTCTTGTGCCTGATATAGCTTTACTTGTTCGCTAATCAGGTAATGATAAATAGCTTCGACATCGGCTTCCGATAATACATCACTGAAGCTTGCCATTCCGTTGCCGGAAAGAATTCCATCGAATACAACTTGCTTAAAGTTTGTATGAATCTCATTCGACATTTTCATCAAGTCAGGGAAGCCTGCAAAATGATCGTCTCCAAAACCTGCATGACAGCGTCTGCAATTTTCGATGTAAAGTTCTTTACCCGCTGCAATTAACTCACCCTTAATTTGGATAGCGGGTGGAGCCGGCACTTCTTTTTTTATCAACTTAGGAGGTAGCGGTGTTTCGCCCCCGCCTAATTTAAATACCAGTATACGGCCAATATTTTCATACTCATGCATAATTCCTTTAGGCGGATAAAAACCAATGGGGTCGCCACCAAAACCAGCCATCACTGCCACATATTGTTCGCCATCAAGTTCGTAAGTCATTGGCGCAGCCATAATTCCTGTGCCTACAAAAATTTCCTTTAGTTTTTGTCCGGTCGAAGCATGGTATATCATCAGCTTGCCACGGTTAGTACCCTGAAATACCAAATCGCCAGCGGTAGAAAGAATGCCTCCATTGCCGGTAGGTACTTCCTGAATTACCTGCCATGCAACTTGTTGTTTCACCGGGTCCCAGGCTTTTAAGATATTCATCTCCACCGTGTCAGCAAACTTTTCGTAATAGGGTTTAAACTTTTTATCGAAAGGGAGCGATGATCCAGAGTACGTTATTCCAGTATTGTCATGACCAGCCGCATATTTATATTCTTTCTTGGCAACATAAATCCAGGGCAACACGATTTCCGGAATATAAACTAACCCTGTTTTAGGGCTATATGACATGGGTTGCCAACTATGCGCTCCAGACAATGCGGGTATCACAAACTTAGGTTCATCTTTATACCACCCTTGACCCGTTAATACTGGCCTTCCGGTTTTTAAGTCGACATGACTTGCCCAGTTTACACGCGAATATTTTTCGGCCGATAGCAACTCGCCCGTGGCACGATCGAGCACGTAAAAGAATCCATTTTTTGGAGCCTGCATTAACACCTTGCGTTCGGCTCCTTTTATTTTTAACTCAGCAAGCACGATATTCATTGTTGCTGTGTAATCCCAAATTTCTCCGGGTGTGGTTTGATAATACCAGGCCATCTTTCCAGTGTCTGGGTTAATCGCCAATATTGATGATAGGAAGAGGTTATCACCTCCTGCAGGACTTCGGAACCAAATTGGATAGGGATTTGAATTTCCGGTTCCTACGTAGAGTAGGTTTAGTTGCGGATCGTATGCGAATTGGCCCCACACAGTTCCACCAGCACCTGATTCCCAATCAGAATTAGGATCCCACGTTTTGGACGCCATCTTTAATTCTTCGTGCTCAAATCCTTTTTTCGGATCGCCCGGCACGATGAAAAATCGCCAAGCTTGTTTTCCGGTTTCCAAATCGTAAGCCGTGATATAGCCACGCACTCCGTATTCTGCGCCTGAATTTCCAATCACAACAACGTTACCAGCAACTTGTGGAGCTCCCGTAATTGTATAAGCGAGATTGCGATCGGTAAATGTATCTGTTCGCCACACTTCATTTCCTGTTGCGGCATCCAAACAAACCATGTACCCATCCAACGTGGCCACATATACTTTCCCTTGCCAAACTGCAACACCGCGATTCACAACATCACAACAGGCTTTGCGACCGTATGAAGCATCGACTTTCGGATTATACTTCCATAGCTCTTTTCCAGTACGGGCATCTATTGCGTAAACAAAACCCCACGCTCCGGATGTGTACATAACTCCATCAACCATAAAAGGGGTTGCTTCTAGCCCGCGATGGGTACGCCCGTTTTCTGTGCGAATGTTGTATTGCCATGCGAAGCCCAGGTCTTTCACATTGTCTTTGTGTATAGAAGTTAATGGTGAGTAATGTTGTTGCTTAAAATCACGCCCAAGTGAAAGCCATTGTTGCGGCTCATCATCAGCTTGCAAAATTCTTTCTTTATCAATCCGACCTGGTATAGATTTATTTTCGCATCCGAAGAAAACAAAAAGACCAAATGAGAGAATAATTAATTTTGTCATAACTCGAATATTACATACCAATCAACTTCTATTACAGTATCGGATCAATTTTCATTTTCACTTTTTTATTAAGACAAAAAAATTACTTCTCGTTTGCTAACGATTCAATCGTTTTCATTAAAATGGGTCCGGCTTCTTTTCCAATCGACATACCCGTTAAGTATTCTGTATGTTTAATGGTTGTGTCACCCCCAAAGAAAGTTGGTTTCAGAATGTAACCGAGGGCATCCATACCCAATCCAATTACAAATTTTGGACCTGGTGTTTTCATCAGCTTTTTTGATTGCAAAGAAAATGCTGGCACGGTTTCTCCTGGGTGAGTGACGAACTGCGCTTTTCCTATTGAGAACCATGCCACCTCAGTTAAAACGCTATCCGTAATTTGCCTATCAATAACACCCGCTTGAGACAATTGGTGGAAACCAACGTTGGAAACAGGAAGATAAAACGT
>ENA-ORBV01008401-ORBV01008401.1-microbial-mat-metagenome-genome-assembly--contig:-NODE-8401-length-17365-cov-5.539044_pt1 | contig 17365 bp, 15 predicted proteins | sample MGYA00237777_ERZ505514 | MGnify/ENA primary metagenome ERZ505514 (study PRJEB26160, sample SAMN06269048) | microbial mat metagenome | isolation source: Oligotrophic lake microbial mat | place...
GTCGGCAGCGTCAGATGTGTATAAGAGACAGGAGTCGGGCGTACTGAAGCGCCTGGACGCGCAGGCCGAAGCCCGTGCTCAGCAAGCCGAAGCGATGGGTCTGCTGAGGCAGCGGGTCGTTCAGGTACAGGGCGGCCCCGTCGATGAAAGCATGCGCCGTAAGGCCGCCCAGCCAGGCGAAGCGCTGGGGCGCCAGGTTGCCGCTGCGCAGTTCGATCGAGCCGCGCAGGGCCTTGTCGCCCACCGCCGTGGCGTCGAGGTAGCCGCGCACGCTGTCCACACCGCCAGCGACGAACTGTTCGTTGCTGATGAGCGCCTGGCCGCTGAACTGGCCCTCGACCGCGCCGTGTAGCGTCAGGCCGCCCGCAAGCTTGTGCGTGCGCGACAAGTTGCCCTTGAGGATGGAAAAATTGCTCTGTGCCATGAAGCGCTTGTCCTGGAACTGGGTTTCTTTGCTGCCGAAGCCCCGCACCGCGAAGGTGATGCCGCCACCGGCCTGCCAGAAGCCCTGCTTGTCGGTGATCGTGTTCGAGTAAACGGCACTGAATGGCAGGTAGTGGATGGGGGTGTCGAAGCCTTCGTTGGCGCCGACGCTCACGCTCTCTTTGAAATCCTTGTAGTCCACACCCAGGGTGATGTTGTGGTTCCAGGTGTCGGTGCCTTGCAGCACCAGCAGGCGGCGCAGGCCGAAGATGCTGCCCCGGCCGAACACCGCGGTGTCACCCACACCGGCCACGGTGTTGCTGTTGGAACTGATGGCCGAGAGGATCCACAGCCCGTCGGTCCTGGGCATGGTGTAGGACAGCGACCACACCTGCACCTCGTTGATGTCCTCGGGCGACGTCTGCGCCTGCAGGCCGATGCTGTGCTCCCTTTGCCACAGGTTGTCGTAGCGCAGCGTGGCTTGCAGGCGGGTGCGCGTGGTGTTGGCGCTGTACTTGTCGCTGATCTCCAGGCTGCCGTGCAGCGGCAGCTTGTCTTCGACCGTCAGGTCCACTTCGGTGGTGCCGGGCTGCTTGCCCGGACGCAACAGCGGTGTGACCCTTCGGTCTGCGGTTTGCACGGCACCCAGTTGCGCGGTGACGGACTGGAAGTTGGGCACCTCGCCTTCAGCCAGCGCGGGCACTTTCTGCAGAAGGCGGCCCTGCGAGTAATAACGCGCGCCCACCACGCGCAGCCGGGAAATCGGTGCTTCGATGACCTGCAGGGTGACCACGCCATCGACGATGCGCTGCTCGGGCGTGTCCACGACCACGGTGCCGTAGCCGGCGAAGCGGTACTCAGCTTCGAGCGCTACGCGCGCGGCCTCCACGTCCGCCGCAGAACGCTGCTCGCCCATGAAGGGGTACACCGTGCGCTCGATGCGTTCGGAGGGCAGCACCGTGTTGCCTTCGATGCGGAATTCGAGCACGGCGAAGCGCGGGTCGGCGGGCGATGCAGCGGGCGGGGCCTGCGCCATCACAGCGCAGGCAAACCAGGCGGCCATGGCCACCAAAGTGCGGCGCGAAGCCTGTGAAAACAGCATGTCGAAAGGGAACATCAGACCGATGAACAAAGATCAAGTCGCAAAAGCAGGCCGGGACGGCAACCCAGGCGTGGCGCTGGGCTGCCGTGGCCCAAACTTCCCATTCTTCAGCGCCAACATGACAACTCGTCGATGAAGGCCCGCGTTGCTGCAGGCACCCCTCACTGGGGCGACGACGCGACCATCTCACGGGCGCTGGGGGCGACGAACTTCCAGTCTCGGTACGACACCCGCGAAGGCACACGGTAGTCCTGGGTTACGTTGAGGCGGGGGAAAGGCTTGCGGACCGACAAGCTGTAGACGCCGACGATGCCGCCCTCGGGTGACCGGATCAAGCCCCACTGCGCCTGGCCGGTCATCGGATCGTGAAAGACACGCCGCAAGTGGTGCGCAGGCTCAGGAAACCGGTCGTCGCTGAGCAACTGCTCCAGCTCACGCGGGTACTGCAGTTTCGGATCCTTTGAAACCCGTTTGTAGCTTTCGATCGCGGCCTCGAACTGGCGCCCGACGAAGACCAGTTGTCGCTCGTCGTCGCGGTGTTTGGCCACGCTCCACAAGGCGCTGGCCGCCGCAGCGGTCAGTGCCATCAGGCTGACGAGGAAGAGCAGCCCCAGGTAGGTGAAGCCGCGGCTGCGGCCCCTCTTGCGGCCGCCGTTCATGGCGGCACGCACGCCAGGGTGCAAAGCAGCCGACAACGCAGCTGACCCCAGGGCACCAGGGCGCTCAAACGGCAGGCGTCCCGACGTCGTCCTCACCGTAGCGGCTCTCGGCCAGATCACCGAGCTGGCTGACCACCGAACGGGCAACGACCAGCGCGTCGAGTGCAGCGGCCGATTCGGCTGCATCGGCCGCGATGGGGTGCAACCGCAGGTGGCTCTCGATGCGCTGAAGCTGAACAACGATGCCGGACATTTGGACTGAATTGATCATGGGTTTACCGCAGGGCCAAGAGACCTACCGCACGGCCCGTCGGGGCCGCAGGGAAGCCCTGGTCGATGACACGATAGGGCAGCTGAGTCTGGCGATGCAGCAAGACGGGGCTGTGATGCCAGGGCGCCCCGATGTAGTCCGAACGGACCATGGTGCGGTGGGTTTCCGGCGCGGCGCACGGTTTCAGCCCAGCCCGGCCATCTTCCGCACCGCCTCGATGTTGGGCACGTTGGCCTTGGTCTCGATCACCCGCTTCAGGATGTCCTGGCCACGTTGGGTTTCGCCGCTCTTCACCAGCGCCATGCCCAGGTGGGTGCTGAGCAACGGCGATTGGGGCTGCAGCGCCACGGCACGCTCCAGCACAGCAACGGCCTTGGCGTAGTCGCCCAGCTTGTAGTGGACCCAGCCCAGGCTGTCCAGGTAGGACGGGTTGCTGGATTCCGCGAAGCGGCTCGTCAGCTGCTTGGCCCGTTGCAGGCTGGCCGGGTCGCCCCTGGTTTCTACCAGCAGGTAGGCGAGGTTGTTGTTGGCGGCTTCGTCGTCCGGCGCGCGGGCGAGCAGTTCTTCGTAGATCTTGATCGCGTCGTCGTTGCGGCCGGCGCGGGCCAGGAACTCGGCACGCGTTCCGATCAGCGTCAGGTCCTTCGGGATGGCAGCTTCGCCCTGCTGCAGAGCGGCCAGCGCGCCAGTCAGGTCGTTTCGCGCAACCATCGTACGCGCCAGGCTCTGGTATCCCTGCGTCGCCGTCGGCGCAAGCTCGATCATCTTGCGGTAGGCGGACTCTGCCGCAGCCCAGTCCTTCCTGAACATGGCCACGTCGCCGCGTACCTGATGCGGAAGCGAGTTCCTCGGGTCGGCCTTGGCCAGAGCATCGATGCGCGCGCTGACTTCCGCTACCTTCTGCTGACCGGTCAACAGACCGATGGCGGCCAAGTACAGAACGGGCTCGGTGGGCATTAGCGCGGAGCCCGCGTCGTACTCCTTCAGCGCCGCATCGAAGCGCTTCTGCTCGGCGTAAAACTGGCCCAGGCGCAGGTAGCCGATCGGCACCTTGGGAAGCTGCTCCTTCAGGGCCTGGAGTGTCTTCTCGGCACCGGTCACGTCCTTCTGCGCAAACTGCAGCTGAGCCTTTACCTCGTACAGGCGCGGGATGTTGGGCGAACTCTTGAGTGCCGTGTCGATCTCGGACTGCGCTTGCCTGAACTCTTTGGCGTCGGTCATGTGGGCGGCCAGCAGCAGGCGCAGGTCGGCGCTATCGGGCTTGAACTTCACGGCGTCGACGATGGCCTCTCGCGCAAGCAGCTTCTCGCCAGCCAGCATGTGGGCTTGGGCGAGCAGGCCTACCACCTCAACCGAACCGGGCTGATCGCGAGCAGCGGTGCGCAGATCGGCAATAGCGTCGGTCGGCTTGCCTTCGCGCAGCAGCACGCGGCCGCGCAACACAAGCGCAGTGCCATCGCGCGGGCTGGCCTTGAGGACCTCGGCGATCAACGCGCGCGCCTTGTCGTTCTGGCCAGCAGCGAGCCGGTACGCGGCCAGCTGGTTGCGAGCGCCCAACGCGCTGGGTGCCTCGGGCGCGACGTCGATGATCTGCTGCAGCACCTTCTGGGCTTCGGCCGGCCGGTTGGCAGAACGGTGCAGGTTGGCCAGCGCGAAGCGAAGTTCGGCGTCCTTGGGGCGTTTGTCGATCGCCGCCAGATACTCTTTCTGCGCGTCGGCGTAGCCGCGGCGGCCGGCCACGAACTCAAGCAGCGTCAACATGCGCTTGCCGTCGTCGGGCTGCACCTGGACCGCCTCGCGCAGCACCTTCTCGGCCAGATCGGGTTCGTTGCGCCGCAGGTGGTACCCGGCCCACACGTTCCAGAGATCGGTGTTCTTGGGCGTTTGCTCGGCGGCGCGACGAAAGAACTCGGGTGCGCGGCCGGCGACTGCGGGGGACGCCTTGTCTTCGCTGGCGAGTTGCGCCGCCACCTGGATCAGGCTGACGTTCTTGGGCTCGACCTTGAGCGCGGCTTCGACCACCTCCAGCGCGCGGATCGTATCGCCCTGGTTGGCGTACAAGCCCGCCAACAGCGTGCTGGTTTCCACCGGCACGGTCTTGGCCGAGGCGATGACGGCCCGGGCTTGCTCGGTGGCTTTTTTGATGTCCCCGCTGCGGGCCGTCATCGCCGCCTGAAGGGTTCGCCCGCCGATGCTGTCGGGATCGAGTTTGAGTACCTCGTCGATCGCCGCCTGCGCCTTGAGCGCCTCGCCCGCCAGCAGAAAGATGCGCGCCAACCCGACTTTGGCTTCCAGCAAGCTGGGGTCGAGTTCCACCGCCTTGAGGTAGCTGCCGTAAGCGCGCTGGATGTCGCGCTGGCCTTCGGCCACCTGCGCCGTCACCAGGTAGGCCTGGGCGTTCTTGGGGTCGATCTGCAGCACGTTGCGGGCTTCGACGCTGGCCTTTTCCCAGTCGGCGAGCTTGACAAATTCAGCGCCCTTGCGCAGGCCCGAGTCGATGCGGTCGGACTTGCTGCTGCAGGCGCCAAGTGCGACGAGCAAGGCCGCAAGGAGCGTGAGACGCAGGGGATGGTGGCGTGGGGGCATGGGAAGTTCCCGTGAAGGGCGAGAGAGGCAGTGCTGAGGCAGGTGCGCCGGGCACAGGGCGGGGTGCGGCCCGGATCACCGGGGGATGTAGGCCGGCAGGCGGGGTTCCACGGCGCCCAGGAAGGCTGCCAGGCGCTGGTCAGCCAGCGCTTCGGGTTCGTTGGGCAGTACGGGGGTGACCAGGCGGACAAGTGCGCCGTCGGAGCGGTTGTTCGCGATCGAGTCGCGCAACACATACCACTTGACTTCGATCTCGTTCGTCAGGTTGCGGCCGCGCTGGTCGAACCAGTAGTAAACAAGCTGCTTGTGCTCGCCCTTCTGGATGATGGCGCGGTTGACGAGCAAGCTCGGCGCAGCCGCCGAGCCGGCTGCCCGCTGCGGCAGCTTGACGGCCACTTCCTCGATGTTGGAGATCGCCCAGCCGCCGCCAGGGATGCAGGTGCGCGGCGAATGCGTGGATTCACCGCCGCTTTGCGAAGCGTAATAGGCGACGTAGAAGTTGACCCATGGGCCGCTGGCGCGCTGGTAGTTGGCGATGAAGTAGTCGGTGACGGCAAGCCAACCCAGCACTTCGGGCTCGATGCGGTCGAGGCGCCCCTCCCAGAGGCCGTCGATCTTGAGCGGGAACTCGGCGAACGTCGCGCGCGGCGGGGCTGTCTGCGGACGCTCGACCTTGGTCAGCACCAGCACGCTGGTGGTGACGAGGACCAATGCGCAGGCCATCGAAGCCAGCGAGAGCGGGTGCGAGGCCGGCTGGACGCCCTTGGCCACGGGCTCGGGCATCTCGATGCCGAACACATCGATCAGCTTGCGCTTCGGCCCACTGCCAGTGCGGGCCAGCAGGACCATCAGGCCCAGCAACAGCGCCAGGCAGATCAGGAACATGAAGTAGCCTTCGAAGTCGTGCACCAGGCCTTCGGCCATGTCACGCCCCCAATACTCCACGGTCACACCGATCAGGCCGATGCGCAGGCTGTTGATCACGATCGTGAGCGGAATGGTGACCACCACCAGAAGCACCCGCTTCCACATCGCGCCCTGGAAGAAGTACGCTGACAGGAAACCCAGCACCATCAGCGGAAACAGGTAGCGCAGGCCGTTGCAGGCCTCGACCACCTGCAGCTTGTAGGAGCCGAGGTCGATGACGTTGCCCTCGAGGTGGACGCTGATACCGAACAAGCGGATCAGCCACACGCCCAGTTCAGACGAAATGAGTTGCAGACTGAGCGACACCTCGCGCAGCACGAATTGCGGCAGCGGGATCATGAACAGCAGAATGGCCAGCGGCACCGCGATGATCCGCGTGCGGCGCCAGCCAATGGTGCACACCGCGATGCCGAACAGCGCGATCACGAAACCGTACTGGCCGATCATGCGGATGGCGCTGGCGTCGCTGACCCAGCGCAGCAGCAGCGCGAAGGCGATCAATGCCAGGCCGCTGAGATCGCCCGCAAAGGGCTGGCGGCGCAGAACGTCGCTGCGCTGCCAGATCAGGAACGCCGTGATGACGGGGATGAAGTAGCCGTAGCTGTATTCCTCCACCACGTCCCAGGTGTTGCGCATGTGCGTCAAGACGGGCAGGAAGGCCAGGATCGCCGCCCCGACGCTGAGAGCAATGACGACCCAGTGCACAGGACCGGTCTTCCAGACGCGCAGAGATGGGGATGGGGCGATCAGTAGGGTGCTCATCGGTTTGGGGACAGGTCGAGGTGAGGCTCTCAACACATTCGTAGAGCAGGGGACCGTAACGACGCTTTGTGACACCGCCGTGGCGTGACGCCCCTTTCCCTTGCCGCTGATGCGTCTATCAAGGCGCCGGCGCGGGCTGTCAAACCGCGGTCACACGCGCCCGGTACTATCCGCTAAAGCTGTTGGTTCAGCAGAGCGCATCGCGCCTGAAATGTCGGCCGCCCTGCCCGCCGCCCCCCTCCAACCCATACGCCACGAAATTGCGGGATTGCGCGTTACGAACCCGGCCTTCCCATCACACGCACCACCGTAAACACCAACACCTACAGCGGTCCCAGCACGTCGCTTTCCAACCGCGCCGGCCGCGTGCTGTGGGCCGCGGTGTACTGGCCTCTGTTTCGCCTGTCGCCACGCCCCTTTCATGGTTGGCGCAGCACGCTGCTGCGTATGTTCGGCGCCCGACTCGGCCCGAACTGCCACGTCTACCCGGGTGCACGCATCTGGGCGCCTTGGAACCTGGTCTGCGAGGACGCCGTGGGCATTGCAGACGGGGCCGTGATCTACAGTGCTGCGCGCATCCATCTCGGCTCGCACAGCGTGATTTCGCAGGACGCCTACCTGTGTGGCGCGACGCACGATATCGACGATCCGGGGTTCCCGATGGTCTGCAAGCCCATCACAGTGGGGCCCTATGCCTGGATCTGCGCCCGCGCCACGGTTTGCCCGGGCGTCACCGTGGCCGAGGGCGCGGTGCTGGGCCTGGGCAGCATCGCGACACGGGATCTTGAGGCGTGGACGGTGTACGGAGGCAACCCGGCGCGACGGATTCGAGCGCGGAGGCAGCACGCCCCTTGACGTTCCGGACCACCTCTGCGCAGGCCAACCCGGCCCAAGTACGAACGTTTGCAAATCAGATGAATCATGGCCAAAACAGCCTCAGAGCACCGAGTCGAGAGAGCAAACGCAGGGCTTCACGCCCACGCAGCGGACATGGCCATCGAGCTGGCGCCGCGCAGAGATATTCGGATTCTTGATCTGGGCTGTGGTTCTGGCGCGTTTCTGCTGCGCCTCAAGGACCTGGGCTTCACTCAACTCTGGGGCGTCGATATAGAACCACCGAAGATCGGGTTGACCGGAATTTCTCTCAGCAGTATCGACATTGATACGGGGCGCATTCCCCATGCGGATGCCGCCTTCGACTTGATTTTTGCGATCGAAGTGATCGAGCACGTCGAGAATTTGGGACTCGTTTTGCGCGAGCTCAATCGACTACTTGCCAAGGGTGGACAGGTCGTACTCACCACGCCGAACGTGCACTCGGCGGAAGCCAAACTACGGTTTCTATTGCTCGACCGGTTGAAGCAATTTGATGAGATTGGGGATCCGACGCACATCACACCGATCTTTCAGTACCCGTTCGAGAAGATGTTGCGCAGACACTCGCTGACGATCCAACGACGCTGGGGTTTCCCTCTTGACGGTAGCAGCGTCACATCCCGTCCGCTACTGAGAAGCATCGCTTTTTTGACGAGATTGCTTGCCCGTAGCGCAACTCAAGGCGACAACTTGTTCATGATCCTCGAACGCTCGGATGTCCCGTCGATGGTTGGCCCGGACAAGAGACTTACGCTCACCGCACATTACTGAAGTTCAGAGAGCCTGACGACGTCAGCACTGGCTGATTACCGGCTCCTCAATCGGGCGCGGCGCTACGCAGCGGTCGGCGCCGGCTCAGGCAGCCCGGCTTCGATGCCATCGCCAGGCGCTCTCGACGATGGATTCCAGGCTGCTGAAACGCGGTTGCCACCCCAGCGATTCGTGCGCCTGACGGGCGTCGGCGACCACCTCGCACGGGTCGCCATGCCGCCTGGGCTTCCACTCGAAAGGCACATTGCGGCCCGACGCACCCTCGACCTGCTGGATGACCTCGAGCACGCTGAAGCCGCGTCCTGTGCCCAAGTTCAGCACGCCGCAGGATGCACCGGCGAGAAGCGATCGCATGGCCAGGACATGCGCCTCGGCCAGGTCCGTGACGTGCACGTAGTCTCGAATCGCCGTGCCGTCCGGCGTCGGATAGTCCCGGCCGAAGACCTCCAAGGGCGGCGCGGCCCCCATCGCGGCCAACACGGCTCGGGGAACCAGGCGCGTTTCCGGCTCGTGCGCCTCGCCCAGCAAACCCTCGGGGTCGGCGCCCGCCGCGTTGAAGTACCGCAACGCGCGCCACCGTATTCCGTAGGCATGGCCGTACCACCGCAACGCGTTCTCACAATCCAGCTTGGTCTGTCCGTAAGGGCTCAATGGGCCAGTCGGATGGGCTTCATCCACTGGCAACCGGACCGGGTTGCCGTACACCGAGCAACTCGAGGAGAAGAGCAGCGCAGTCACCTCGGTCTCCCGCATGGCCGCGAGCAGGGCCAGGGTGGTCTGCAGGTTGTTTCGGTAGTAGGCTGCGGGATCGCGCATGCTGTCGCCGACATACGCGCTGGCAGCGAAGTGCACGACGGCACAAACGTGATGCCTTCGAATCACGTCAGCCACGCGTTAGGCGTCGATCAGGTCGACTCTCTCCAGCGGACCCCACTGCACCGCCCATTCGTGCCCAAGGCTCAGGTCATCGAGCGCCACCGGGGTCATTCCGGCAGCAGCCAAGGCCTTGCAGGTATGGCTGCCGATGTAGCCCGCGCCACCGGTCACCAGCACAACGGTCGAATTCATGTCAGCACCAGAAAGTGGTCAGGGGCAGGACTGGGCGCGTCAAGCCACGGGGTCGGCAAGCTCAGCGATTGGCCGCGCGTTCGTGCAGGCACAGGTCGATCATTTCCTGGAACGTCTTCATCATGCGGGCGTACTGCAACCCAGCCTTGCCGTCGAGCACACCGCGGCAGACGACGAGCACGTAGAACCAACGCAACTGGGGTCGCAGAGGTACGCGCTGAGACAGCGACTTGAGTGCCCTTCGACGACCTATGCCGGAGCTGCCAAGGGCTTCGGCGAACAGGTCCCGCCACGTCGCGTTGGACGTCCTGACCAGCTGGGCTTCGCGCACTGCGTAGCCCACGTGCTTGTGCAGCCAATGCTCGATGCCATGACTGAAGGCCAGATGCCGGTAGGGCTGGCTCAGCCGGCCGAAGGGGAACTGGCTTTGCTCTCGCTGTCCGTGACCGTGGTCGACGAAACGCATCCTTTGACGGTGAACCAGGCGCGCCTGGTAGCGCGGATACTGGCTGGCATGGCGCAGCCACTGCCCATGCAGCATCGTGCGTTCAGCCAAGTAGTAGCCGCCCATCGCGCCAGCGTCGGCGGCGATAACGTCTCGGATCTCTGCCACCAGATCAGGCGTCATGCGCTCGTCGGCATCCAGATGCAAGACCCACTCGTGCGCCAGCGTCAGTTGATCGTGGGCCCAGTTTCGCTGCGCTGCAAAACTCTCGAAGCGATGAACAGTCACTTTCCGGCCCAACTGGCGAGCGATCTCCGCCGTCGCGTCGGTCGAACCCGAGTCCAACACATGCACTTCGGCGAACTGATGCAGCGATTGCAGGCACTCAGTGATGTTGAGGTGCTCGTTCAGCGTCAGCACGACCACGGAACAAGGAACCGGCGGCACGTTCGGCTCGCGCGAAGAGGCCGTGAACGCACAGGCCTGCGGCTCCGCAGCCGGCGAATCGTCGGCAGGCCGTGTCGTCGGCACATTGATTTCAAGCCGGTTGACATGTGCTGACTTCACATGTGCTGACTCCGCGCCCGTCGTGTTGCTCAATTGGTGCCCAGCGTAACGAGAAGAATCGACGATCCTAGAGTGGCTTTGTGACGTGGTGGTTGCAGCGCGCTTGTGGCGCGCTCAACGCAGCGTGATCACGCCACCGACCGGGCCAGAGCCTCTCAGGTCGCGAAGCTCTTGCCAGCCGTCGATGCGCCAGCGGTGGACGCCACCATGCGACGACTCGTCGTTGTGATAAAGGTACAGGTTCGACCCTTCACGCACGAGTGTCGGGCTGAAGGCATTGCCGCTGAGCCCCTCCTGCGCGGGGATCGTCGCGCGGGTGGAGGAGACACCAAACTGGCCGAGGAACAGGCCGTTTTCGTCGAAGTGCATGAATTGATTGGCCTGCCCGACACGGCCGCTTCCAAGGTCCTTGTAGAACTCACCGTGGTAGCCGTAGACGATGTGGCGGCCATACGCCCAGACGGCGTTTCCGCCGTAGTGGATGGAGCGGTCGACTGCCTTGGTCTGGAAGCTGCCCTTGCCGTCCAGCGGTCCAGTGGGGCTGGCCTGCCACAGCCAGTCGGTACCGCCTCGCAGGGCCGCGCCCAGGTGAAAACCTTCGTTGCCCACAACCGATTGGTCGAAGAACACCACCCGGCCGTCGTCGGTGACCGGGAACCGTGGCGGCATGCCACTGAACGCACCACGGTAGTGGGGAGAACCCGCTTGAAGAGGTACCGTCGCCAACTTGACCGGCTCGCGCGCCCAGACCGGGTCGCCGGCCTCGTCGAACCCGGTCAGCGGCAAGCGCAGTGCCGTCTGCGTGCTCGGCCCCGTGAGCGCGTAGCCCAGGTCGCCGTTCTCGTACATCACTCTGGCGGTCGCGCGCGGCAAGGGCATCGCCAAGGCCCGCACCACGCGCAGCGGCCCTGCTGCGGGCAGTTCGACTATCACCTGCCGCCCCTGGGCCTGGAGCAAGCCGTAAGTCCGGCCGTTTGCGAGCGTCTGAACGGTGGTGAAGCCTCCCCAGCCGAGGTTCATGCTTCGCTCGTCTGCCAGCGAAGCCGGCATTCCCCCCAGCCAGTTGCGCACCAGACGCCAGGCGCCGTCACCCGGCTGCAACGGCGCACGGCCGTCAACTTCGAACTCCAGAAAGTTCGCGAACACGCGGCGCGAATTGCCGTGGTCGACGGTTGATGCGTAGGAGTGCGGCAGATAGGCAATCTGTGCGTCACTGCGCCAGGGCTGCCCCTCGCCCGCAGCGCGGAACCTGAGCGTGCGGTTGTTGCACCGGTCCACGACCCAGACCGCGTCGTCGGGTTGCACACCGATCGCCGTCCGCTCTTTCCCCGGTTCGGCGCTGAAACACAGCTTGTCCGGAAGGACCGTCGGCTTCTTGGAATACCCACCTGGCCGACCCACCACTGGCCCAGGCGCGCCCTGCAGGTTGAATTGTTTGAGTTGCTGACTTTCGCCACCATCCGCGACCCACAGCACATCGTCGCGGGTGGGATGCGTCGCGAGCGTCACTGGCCTGGTCAAGCCACTGATCGTGGCAGCGACGGTCGGTTTGCGTTCCAGGTCGGTCAAGCGCAGCACGTTGCGGCCGGAGATGACCCAGAGGTCGCCGCTCGGCGTCATGGCCAGTTGGTTGAGGGCCTGGCTTGCCATCGGCACGGTGATCTCGCCGAGCGGCCCACCGCTGTACTTGTCAAACAGCCGGATGGCACCGCGGCCACCGCGGGCCACGGCCAGGATCCGACCATTGCGCTGGACGGCCAGCCCGGTGGGCACATCGTTCGGGTCGGACTGCAGGTCGAGGACGCTCTTGTAGTCCTGGTCTTCGTAGCACTGCGCGCTGCTGGGACGGCGGTTGAGACAGACAGCGCGTCCTTCGGCGAAGACGACCGACAACCTGGTCGACCGATCGAGAGCGGCTACGAAGCTGGTGCGCGACATGCCGCCGGCATTGGCCCAATAGACACGCTGGCGGTCGACCGCGATCATCGAGTAGCTGACGAACGGGTCGGTAGACGGGAACGGCTGCGTGTTGTTGGCGGGCTCGGCGAGCAAGAAGCCATGAAGTCCCGGCTGTCCCTCGTTGTAGCCCGCCGCGTAGTAGGCCGAGTCGCCATCGATGGCGAGGCTGGACGGGGGAAGGAACGCTTTGTGCAGCTGTCGGCCCGTGAAGCGGGCCGAACTGTTGCCGATGACCCCTTCCCACCGGTACCGCAGGCCATGGTGAACCAACCTGACCTCGAGCTCATTCCCGGGTGCCGGCCGGCCCTGGTCGTCTTGTCCATCCCAGGTTCGTTCGTGCATCCCACGAGGCAAGTCCTCAGCCCGCCACAAGGTACGGACGAGCCGCCCTTGCCCGTCGTAGACGCCGGCGCTTGTGGTGGCGTCACTCGGCAGCGAGAAGGCGATGCGGGTCTGTGGCGAATCGACGCCGCTGGCCGTCCCCGCTGCGCCCGTGGGGCAAGACAGGGCGGCACTGACCAGCGTGGCAGCGGCGCAGCGCGTTCGCCATGCCCATACGAGGCGCGCGCGAAACATCACACCTCAGCGCGATGCTTCGGTCATGCCCAAGCGGCCGATACGCCTGTGCCCGGCTGTCGGACAGCGAGATCGGTAAGCACGCGCAACGCCTTGGCGGTGTAGGCGTCCCAGCTGAACTCGGCCGCACGTTGAACAGCGCGGCGCCCCATCTCGGCTCGCAGTCCGGGGTCTCGGTACAGGCGCTCCAGTCGGTCGCTCACGGCGTCGGCATCGCGCTCCGGGATCACGAAGCCGTCGATACCGTCGCGCACGATGTCGCCGGGGCCGTTGGCGGTCACGATGACGGGCAGGCCGCAAGCCATGGCTTCAAGCACCACCAGCGGCATGCCCTCGATGAGCGTCGGCAACACAAATACGTCGGCCGCACGGTACCTGGCAGCCAGTGCGGGGCGCGTCTGGTGAGGCACATGCTCGAAGAGATCAGCAAACGGTTTCAGCGGTTGATCGCTGCCGACGATGCTGCCCACCAGGGTGAGCCGCGTGTCGGCGCGCGCGAACTTCTGGTAACCGCGCAGCAGGTAGGCGATGCCCTTGCGCTGTGTCAACTGGCCTGCGTAGATGACGTGGAAGCCGCCTGTGCGGGCGACTTGCGGCGCGGTGGTGAACGTCTGCAGATCCACGCCGTAGGGCACGACCCGCATCTTGGAGCGGTCGATACCCTCGGCGACGAAGCTGTCGGCCACGTAGGTCGACCCGACCAGGATGGCATCGGCCAGGCGGATCTCATCGTCGAGCCGCTGTTCATGCCCTGCGGGCCAATCGTCGAAGTCGGGCCACGTGATGGCGAAATCGGGTTCACGTTGGTTCTCCTCCAGCCGAACGCGGCGGCGTTGGCGGTGGTGTGCAACGGGATAGTTCAGCACCAGGGATTGGTCGCCGCGTGCTCTACTCTTGACGAAGGCGGGCAAGGCGAAACCCTCGTAGCCCACCACGCAGCTGGCCTGCGGCAGATGGCTGCAGGCTGCCCTTGCCACCGCTTCCCGAACGGACATGTAGAGCCGGGTGGTCCAGGCGCGCCGAAGATCGAGCGGAAGGGCCTGGATGCGACCGATTGCCGCAGCGCACACGTCCGGCAGCACGCCGGCTTCATGCGTCAACGCGGCGAGCCGGGCGTCGGACATGAGACGGCGGCCGAAGGTGCCGGTGTAAAGGCGCCCCGCCAAGGGCAGCGCCGCGAGCGCACGCTCCCACGAACGTCTCTTGTTGACATACGGGCGGACGAAGGCCTCCAGCGCCCCCTCGACGGCCAGCGCTAGCGCCAACTGGTTGAGTTCAGGAGAATTGAAGTTCACCACCAAGGTGCGCGGCATTGCAGCATCAACCATGTGGGGCATGTTAGAAGCGCTTTGTGACGCTTCGACGCAAGGTTCGCGGCAGACAGTCTGCATTGACTCCGAACCGCCATATTTGGTCGGTACAGTCGTGTGGTCGAGCTTGCTTTGACTGCCACGGGGCCTCGGCCTGCGGGGTTTGGGCGTCTCCGCTTTGAATGCGGCACTGGCATCCCACCGCCCTGAACGTATCGCCGGCAGCGCGTCAAGGCCCGGCACTGTCTTTCGTTTCCAAGATCATTGCCAATCCCCGTGAACATCCTGTTTTGCTCGGTACCATTTCGGCCCTCCGTTGGGGGCATCGAGACCGTGTCGGAGTTGCTCGCGGAACGGTTCCAGCGGACGGGGCACAGCGTCGTGCTGGCGACCCAGACCGGTGCTTCGTCGGCCGACACGGGGGACCTGCGGATCGTCAGGCGCCCGAACCCGCGGCAACTCTTCGAGCTCGTTCAGTGGGCTGACGTGGTGTTCCACAACAACATCAGCCTGCGCTTCGCGTGGCCGCAGCTGTTCCTCTCCCGCCCCTGGGTGATTGCTCACCACACCTGGATACCGACCAGGGGCCTGGCCGGCCGACTCAAACGATTCGTTCTTCGCTATGCGCAGAACATTGCCGTCAGCGACGCGGTGGCACGAAGCCTGCCCATGCTCTGCGTGGTGGTGCCGAACCCGTATGCCGACGACCGGTTCGTGCGACTCGCGGGGACCCTGCGCGACCGCGAGTTGCTGTTTGTCGGACGGCTGGTGAGCGACAAGGGCGTGGGCGTTCTCATCGACGCGCTGGCTGCGCTGGCCGAGCGCGGCCAGCACGCGTGCCTGACCGTCATTGGCGATGGCCCGGAAGAACCCGCACTTCGCCAGCAGGCACAAGCACTTGGGGTCGCCGATCAAGTGGACTTTGCAGGACGCCGGACTGGAGACGATCTCGTCTGGGCGCTCAACGCGCACCGGGTCCTGGTGGTGCCATCGATGTGGGAAGAGCCCTTCGGCGTCGTCGCGCTGGAGGCGATCGCCTGTGGCTGCGTGCCACTGGTGGCGCGAAGCGGCGGGCTTCCCGATGCCGTGGGCGCGTGCGGCAGGGTCGTGCCGAAAGGGGATCGGCAGGCGCTCGCAACGGCGATGGGAATGCTCCTCGACCAGCCGACGTTGCTCGAGTGTCATCGGGCCGGCGCCGCAGCGCATTTAGCGCGTCACACGCGCGATCGGGTGGCACGAGATTACTTGAAGGTCTTGGACGATGCGCACCGCGCGGGCACCCACCACCGCAGCGCGCGAGCTGTCTGACCGACGCCGCGCCGTGGTCGGCGCTGTGCCGACGCGGATGGCGACGTCAGCGGACACGCCCCAAGAACGGGCGCGACGCCGGCTTGTGAAGATGATCCTCGTGATCTACCTGCTTGCAATCTTTGAAGGATCGATACGCAAGTACGTCGTGCCGCAGTTCGGCCAGTACGTCTTCTTCATCCGCGACCCGTTTCTGATTTATGCGTACGGACTGGCGACGCTTTTCGGACTTTGGCCCAAGAACAACCTGCTCTTCAAGATCAGCGTGTTCATGTGCGGGTTTGGCGTGCTGCTGTTCTGCCTGCAGACCGCCGTGTTCGGTTTCGACAACACGCGTGTGCTGCTCGGCATTTACGGTTGGCGCAGTTACTTCTTGTACGTGCCGCTGGCCTTTCTGATAGGCGCGCAGTTTCGCAAGACCGACCTGAGGCTCTTCGCCAAAGTCACGCTCGCGCTGGCGGTACCTATTGCCGTATTGGTGGTTCTGCAGTTTGCTGCACCCCCTGGTGCGCCCATCAATGTCGGTGTGGCCGAGGAACAGGAACTGCAGTTCAAGAGCGTCGGTCTCAGTGCCGAGCGCATCCGAACCAATGGACCCTTCACCTCACCGGCGGGTCAGCAGCAGTTCATCGCAGTGGCCTTCGCGTTCCTTCTGGCCATGCTGCTCACGTCGAAGAACCGGCCTGGCGTGGCTTTCCTCGCTGTCACCGGAAGTGCCACCCTGACGTGCCTGGCACTCAGCGGCAGCCGAGGTGCAATGCTGCTCTGCGGCCTGATTGGTGTCTTCGCTCTAGGGCTGGCAGTCGTGGGTCGCGGCATGGCCATCAAGGCGAAGGCTCTGTTGCTTCCGGCCTTCCTGGGCGTGGCCGCCCTTGCGCTTTACCCGATCGTGTTTCCCGAAGGCTTTGCGGCATTCATGGCCCGCTGGGAGCACGCAGCGCAAGCAGAGGCGGGTATCCGAGGTGGAGTTCTCGGGAGAAGCGTCCTGGGCCTGTTGATCTTCACGCGCCTCTTCGACGAAGTACCTGCCTTCGGGTACGGGCTAGGTTACGGCGGCAACGCGAGCCAGATCCTACGTGCCACCGTGGACGGCGTGAGCCCTTGGACCTTGGCCGAGGCTGACTTTTCCCGGCACATGGTCGACCTGGGTCCGGTGTTCGGGCTCCTTTACATCGGATATCGGATTGCCGTAGTCGTGTGGCTCGCACGTCTTGTCCTGCGGGCCACGAGAGGTGATGCCGACCCGATGGCGATGCTGTTGTTCGCCTACGCGAGCTATTCAGTCGTATTCGGCCAGATTACCGGCCAAGGCACGATCAACGTCTTTGGCTGGATGTTCACCGGGCTGTGCATCGCAGCGGCAAGGGAATCGCTGCAATCCCGGCAGTCGCCCAGGGCTGCCCACTTCATCGCGGCGGGTCGGCCGCGCTTGCGCGCGGACTTGACCTCCAGACTTCAAACCACACTCATCACCAAGGACAGGCGCTCGTGAACGAAACCGTGATGATCACCGGCGGTGCCGGCTTCCTGGGCTCGCACCTCTGCGACCGGCTCGTGAAAGACCAGCGCGATGTACTGTGCGTCGATAACCTGTTTACCGGCAGCCGGCAAAATATCCGCCACCTGCTGGCCTCGGACTACTTCGAGTTCCAACGCCACGACGTGACCTTCCCGCTCTACGTGGAAGTTGCACAGATCTACAACCTCGCCTGCCCCGCCTCACCCGTGCACTACCAGCACGACCCGGTGCAGACC
>ENA-ORBV01008402-ORBV01008402.1-microbial-mat-metagenome-genome-assembly--contig:-NODE-8402-length-17364-cov-5.934575_pt1 | contig 17364 bp, 15 predicted proteins | sample MGYA00237777_ERZ505514 | MGnify/ENA primary metagenome ERZ505514 (study PRJEB26160, sample SAMN06269048) | microbial mat metagenome | isolation source: Oligotrophic lake microbial mat | place...
GTGGCGACGAACGTGGTGGCGCAGGCACTCGAGTACGACGCGTGGGGGCGCGTGCTCGTCGACACGAACCCGGGCTTCCAGCCGTTTGGATTTGCCGGCGGGCTCAACGATGCGGACACCGGGCTCGTGCGGTTCGGCAAGCGCGACTACGATCCGTCCGTCGGCCGCTGGAATGCGAAGGACCCGCTGCGCCTGCGAGCCGGACCAAACCTCTTCGGCTACGTGGTCCAGAACCCTGTGCTTGCTGGAGACGCGACTGGTCTGATCGGTTTCGATGATCCACCGCGGTCGCCGATGCGTGATCGCACACCTGGCCCCGGTGCCGGTCCACCGGATGAATGCTGGGAGCCGACTGGCGAATGTGAAGACGAGTGTGACTACGCGTGGGGGGAATGCACGCAAGCATGCAATCGACTCCCATCAGGAGGGGCGAAGGTTCTTTGCAAGATCGGGTGCGCGATCAAGTGGGCGGGCTGCAACGCGAACTGCCCCTGGAGCACGTGACCGCGCGAGCCCCAAGAAGTGGAGCGCCGCTCTCTCTGAGCTGGAATGAGCTTGCCCGGGGCCTGGAACTCGATCCCATTCCTGGCTTCGAGGCACTTGCAGGCCTGGCGATGACTGGCGCTAGCCTCGGCGCTGGCCGTCGGATTCTCAGCGTCGAAGCAGGGCCCGGGGGCTTTGCCATCAAGCTCGGGGCCGCAGGTGGAGACGTGGTGTGCACCGAAAGCTGGACGGCGGATCTAGCGGACCTGCGCCGGACTGCCGCTGGCTGCGTCAACATCAGGGTGTTCGACTCGCCGTCAACCAATTTACCGCTCCCAGATCATGGCATCGACGAAGCATTCTTCGCTGTGCCACTCGGGCTTCGAACTGATCGACAGCAGTCTCTTCGGGAGCTCAAGCGTGTGCTCGCACCAGCTGGAGCGCTCCACGCGATTGCATGGAATCGTCTTGCTGCACCCGCAGAACCCGCGGGGGAGAAGCAATGGCTGCTGGACCAACTCGGCCAGGCTGGATTCGTGGTGAGTGACGTGAGGGAGCTAACAATTGCAACCACGGCGCCGTCCCGCGCCTCGCTGTTGCTCGCGGAGGAGGCCATTCCGCTCCGACGAGGCTCTGAGCGCAGGGCCCGACTCAGCCGCATAAATCTCGTTACACAGGCGATCGAGGAAACAGGAGACGATCCGCGACCCGTTGAACTAACTGCAACGTCCTACGTGATCAGCGCGCGCACTTGAGGAGCGGCGTGGAGTGCACACCCTTAGCCGAACGCCGTCGTTAACCCGCGGGGACGCGAGGGAGCGCGCGAGCGCGATCGAGTCGTGCCCGTCGGGTTCAACGTGCTGTTCGGCTCTTCTTGTCTCCTCCTCTCCTAAACTCCTCGCTCGATCACGCCGCTGAAGAGCGACTGGTTTCTCTCACGGAGACGAGCGAGTTGATGAGCCTGATGACGGCGCGCTGATCCTCTTCTGGGAGCGAGCGCACGGCTTGGAAGCGCTTCCAGAGGCTGCGGGTCTCGGGATCTTCCTTCGGTGCGGTTGCCCTCCGTGGCGCCTTGAGCCCGAGGAGCTCGTCGGCCGAGACCTGGAGGATCTGGGCGAGCCTGACGAGGACGGCAGCTGGCGGAAGCTCGGCGATGGTCTCGTAGTGGGAGACGGCGCGCTGCGAGGAGTCGATCAGCTCGGCGAGCTGGGTCTGGGTGAGGCCACGCGCCATGCGCAGGCGGGTGAGCCGCTCGCCGAAGGGTGAAGAGGGGGGCACCTTCTTGGGCATGGGCCCGAAGGTAGCCCCGGATCTGAGGTAGCTCGGCTTCGTCCGATGGAGCATATACGTTCAATGTGTATACTTGAGAACGAGTTTCCGGTAGAAGAAATTTTGCAAGGCGCGACCTTTGCGCTTGACGATTTTTCCAAGGAGCAGCGCGATGGCCCGAGTCCCGGACGAAGAGATCGAGCGGCTAAAGAGGGAGGTTTCGCTCGAGCGCCTGGCGGAGGCTCGCGGGATCAGGCTCACGAGGCGGGGCGCCGATCTGGTTGGCCTCTGCCCGTTCCATGACGACAAGAACACGCCGAACCTCATCATCACGCCGGAGAAGAACGTCTTCCATTGCTTCGCGTGCGACGCGAGCGGGAGCGTGGACACGAGCACCTGCGTGGGTCGCTGGTGGTGCCGCTCTGCGACGAGCACGGTCGCGTGGTGCAGATCTACGGTCGGAAGATTCGCGACGACTTGCGCGAAGGAACGCCCTCGCATCTGTACCTGCCGGGCGCGCACCGCGGGGTCTTCAACCGCGGTGCGCTGGGGGCGAGCGACGAGGTGATCGTGTGCGAGTCGCTGATCGACGCGCTGACCTTTTGGTGTGCGGGGTTTTGGAATGTGACGAGCGCGTACGGTGTGGAGGGCGTCACCGACGAGCTCGTCGATGTGCTCGTGGCGAGCGGCGCGCGCGTGAAGATCGCATTCGATCGTGACGACGCCGGCGAGCGTGGGGCAGAGAGGCTCGCCGCGCGTCTCCTGGCTCAGGGAGTGGAGACCTACCAGGTGATGTTCCCGAAGGGGATGGACGCGAACGAGTACGCGCAGAAGGTTGCGCCGGCAGACAGGAGCCTGGGGCTCGCGCTGAGACAGGCGCGCTGGATGGGCAAAGGAGCCGCGCCTGCGCATCGCGTCGAGCCAAGACGGGCGACGCCGAGCCAGGAAGAAGAGAGAGCGGCCAAGGGGGAGAAGAGCGAAGAGCCTGCACCCCCCACTTCCCTTTTAGCTGCTTCTCCGGCTCTCCCCATTGCCTCGCCGGCAGCCAACGCCGCGAGCGTCGCGACGGTGGTCGGCGACGATTTGATCTTTCAGTTCGGCGACCGCCGCTGGCGTGCGCGAGCTGTGGGCAAGCCGAGCGCGGCGGGTGAGCTTCGGGTCAACCTGTTCGTCTCACGCGAACGCGGCGGCTTCTTCGTCGACACGCCCGATCTCTACGCAGCGAAGCGTCGCGTTGACTTCGTGAAAGCTGCGGCGGCCGAGCTCGAGGTCGAGGAGAAGGTGGTGGCGCTCGACCTTGGTCGGATCTTGCTCGAGCTCGAGGCGCGCCGTGATCGCGAGCGGGACGCCGCAGAAGCGCCGGCGCCGCCGGGGCCGACGATCTCGGACGCCGAGCGTGAGGAAGCGCTGGAGCTCTTGCGCGACCCCAAGCTGCTCGAGCGGATCATCGACGACATCGGTCGCGTCGGCCTGGTGGGCGAGCGCGAGAACAAGCTCGTGGCGTACCTGGCGGCGACGAGCCGCAAGCTCGAGGAGCCGCTGGCGGTGGTGATCCAAAGCTCGAGCGCGGCGGGCAAGTCGAGCCTGATGGACGCGGTGCTCTCGCTGATGCCGGAAGAAGAGCGGGTGCAGTACTCGGCCATGACGGGGCAGAGCCTGTTCTACATGAGCGGGCAGGATCTGAAGCACAAGGTGCTGGCCATTGTGGAGGAAGAGGGCGCGGAACGAGCGAGCTACGCGCTGAAGCTCTTGCAGAGCGAGGGCGAGCTGACAATTGCGTCGACGGGGAAGGACCCCGCTACCGGGCGGCTCGTGACCCACACGTACCGAGTCGAGGGACCCGTGTCGATCATGCTGACGACGACGGCCATCGAAGTGGACGAAGAGCTTTTGAATCGGTGCCTGGTGCTGACGGTGGACGAGGGCCGGGAGCAAACGCGGGCCATCCACGAGCGACAACGACGAAGCCGCACCATCGAGGGTCGGGTCGAGCGCGAAGAACGCACGCGGATCCGGAGCGTGCACCGCAACGCGCAGCGCCTCCTGAAGCCGCTCTTCGTGGCCAATCCACACGCGCCCGAGCTGCAGCTCGCCGATCACGTGACGCGCACCCGGCGCGATCACATGAAGTACCTGACGCTGATCTCGGCCGTGGCGCTGCTGCACCAGTATCAGCGGCCGGTGAAGAGCGTGGAACATCGCGGGCAGCGCATCGAGTACATCGAAGCGACGGCGGAGGACGTGGCGATGGCGACGAAGCTGGCGCACACCGTCATGGGTCGAAGCCTCGACGAGCTGCCGCCACAGACACGCCGGATGCTCGTGCAGATCTCGACCATGGTCGCGCGTCGCATGGCGGAGGAAGGCGTCGACCGGCGCCTGGTGCGCTTCAGCCGACGCGAGGTGCGCGAGTGGTCGCGCTCGAGCCAGACGCAGGTGAAGCTGCACACGCAGCGGCTGGAGGATACGACCCGTGCCTCGTCGGGGTCAGCGAGGGCATTGTCGGGGTCGGACAGGGCAATGGCGGAGGCTGAGCGTGCCATTGACGGGCCGATCTCGGGTCTTGATCGGCGGCGCATGCAATCGGCAAACGGCAACCGAAAGGCTACGAACGGCGCGACCGGGCATCTTGCTCCCGAAATCGCGTTGCAGGGCCCAGTGGGCGGGATCCGGTCGTAGTCGCAATCCTGGCCAATGGCGAAGCAGCCGCCCAAGAAGACGAGGAAGCCGGCGCAGAAGCGCAGCGTTGCGCAGCTCAGCAGCGAGGATCGCGAGGGCTTCGGCCTCTGGATCCGGCGGCACCTGGAATGGATGCGCGTCCGCAACTACTCCGAGATGACTGTGCGCACGCGCGAGCCGTGGCTGGTGGCGTTCGCGCTCTGGTGTGAGCTGCGCGGGGTCTTGCGACCTCGCGCAGCTCACGAAACCGATTTTGGAGAGCTATCGCCGGCAGCTCTTCTACCACCGCAAGCAGAACGGCAACCCGCTCACCTTTGGCAGCCAGCGTGCGCGCCTCGCCCCATTGAAGCTCTTCTTTGCGTGGATGACCCGTCAGAACGCTCTCCTCTGGAACCCCGCCAGCGAGCTCGACATGCCGCGTGTCGAGAAGCGACTGCCACGCGCGCTCAGCGTCGACGAGGTCGAGCGCGTGCTCGCGGTCCCGCCGCTCGATGAGCCCCTCGGGCTGCGCGACCGAGCGATCATGGAGATGCTGTACTCGACCGGCATGCGACGCAGCGAGCTCGTTGCCCTTCGCCTCTCCGACGTCGCCGCGCCAGAGGGCACGATCTTCATCCGGCAGGGCAAGGGCAAGAGAGACCGCGTGGTGCCGATCGGCGCACGTGCGCTCGGCTGGTTGGCACGCTATCGCGACGAGGTTCGGCCCGGGTTCTCTGTCGACGAAGCAGAAGATGCACTCTTCCTCTCCGAGAGCGGTGCCCCAGTCGAGGCCGACACGCTCACCCATCGCGTCGGCCGCTACGTCGAGGCTGCCGAGCTCGGTAGGCGCGGCTCCTGTCACGTGTTCCGTCACACGATGGCCACCCTCATGCTCGAGGGCGGCGCCGACGTGCGCCTGATCCAAGAGATCTTGGGCCACGCCAGCCTCGAGAGCACCGAGGTCTATACGCGCGTGTCGATTCGGCACCTGAGCGCGGTGCACGCGGCGACCCACCCGGCGGAGCGCACGCGCAAGCCGGGAACGACGCCGGCGAAGAGGGCCAGCAGCGACGCGCAGAGCCTGCTTCTTTCCTTAGGCGCCGAAACTGAAGATGGCGCTATCGAGCGCAACAGTGGAGGCGACGATGCACACGAATGAGCTACGCTTCAGGCCGATGGGCCTCACCGCAGAAGAGATCTTGATCCACGTCCGGGCGCTTCCGCCGCGAGAGCGCCTGAAGCTCGTGGAGCGCGTGGTGCACGAGGTGGCGGAGATGCACGACGACGAGGCAGCCATCGATGCAGAGCTCGCGCAGCGAATCATCCAGGCGAAGCAAGGCCACACTGTCCCGGCCGAAGACGTGATTGCGGAGCTGCGCGCGCGGCGGTGAAGGTCCGGCTCAGCGACGAGGCCAGGGCTGACATGCTGCGCATTGACACCTGGTGGCGCGAGAACAGGCCCTATGCGCCGGATCTCTTCGGCGAAGAGATCATCACCGTGCTCGAGCTCCTCGCCACGGCGCCGGAGGCTGGTGAGACCTACCGCAAGATCGGGGGAGAGGCCGTGCGACGGACGCTGCTGCCGAAGACGCGGCACTACGCGTACCACCACGTCCAGCAAGACGAAGTGATCGTGCTCGCCGTCTGGTCCACGCTGCGCGGCGAAGGTCCGCCGCTGCCCCCACGCTAGCAGCCGCCCCGAGCACCGCAGGGGAGCGCGGCCCAACTCGCGCGTTGTGCACGACGGCTGATCGGCTCGGTCGCCTCCGGCTCCCTCACCGGCCGCGTGCAAACGCATCGTTGGGCCGACGCCAGAGCTGACGCTGCGCACCGCGGAACCATCATGGCCAGGGCCGTGGCTCACGCCGCGCCCCTGGCCCCGCGCTTCGAAAGCATCATCAGCGCGCCGCTCACCCTCGCGCAGCGGCCGCCCCCGCCGATACCATCGTGCTCGTGATCGCAGCCGAGCTCGCCAACGTGAACGCTTCGCCGCAGCGGGTGCTGCGCGCTCCCCAAGCGCCGGCGAAGCGTCTGCGCGGCGCACGATCGCGTCCCGCCGCGCGCGCACCCGCCTCAAATCGCGGATCCCGGGCAGCGCACTTTCGTGGCCGATCTCGCGCTGGGGCCCGACGCCCGCAAGCAGCCAACTCGCATCAAGAAAAACTCGGCGGCGTACGGCCAGATCGCGTCGGTCACCACAATCCTCGAGTACCTCGTCGATGGACAGGGGCGGCGCGTTGGGAAGCTACGGAATGGTGTCGTCGAACGCACATGGTTGTGGCGCAGGAAGCTGCAGCCAGTGGCGGAGCTTGACGGCGCAGGGAACGTGGTCGCGCGGTTCGTGTATGCCGAGGGGGTCAACGCGCCGGAGCTGATGGTGACGCCCACCGCGACGTTTCGCCTCGTGAGGGACCACCTGGGGTCGGTGCGCGAGGTGGTGGACGCTGCTACGAACTTGGCGGCGCAGCAGCTTGAGTACGACGCTTGGGGGCGCGTGCTCGTCGACACGAACCCGGGCTTCCAGCCGTTTGGATTTGCCGGCGGGCTCTACGATCCGGACACCGGGCTCGTGCGGTTCGGCGCGCGAGGCTACGACGCGGAAAGCGGTCGGTGGGCCGCCAAGGATCCGATCGGCTTCGATGGCGGTGCGAACATGTTTGCGTACGTGGGCAGCAGCCCCGTCACATTCTTCGATCCTACGGGCCTAGTCGTTCAGATCTGCCATGGCCGACCGCGAACATGGCCGCTGAGCTGCCCTTTCCACACCAGTGGATCAAGACAGACAGCAAGCAGGCTGGTCAAGGGGGCGACTCCTGGACCGACACATCGATCGAAGATCACGACTGGATCGCAGACAATTTTTATCCCGATCACACGTGTGAAGTGGTTCCGAATATCGATGAGGCTTGCGTAGATGAAAAGCTTGTCATCGGAGATCCGCAGGGGACCTGGCTACCCTGGTGAACGACTGCGGAAGTATCGCGTGGGGCATCATCTATCAATGCAGACTCCCACCCGATGACTTCGATGTCTGCGATGCAGAGCCGGCGGCATGCCCATACTGAGATGGCGCGACCGCTCCAGATAGCCTTCGTCGTTGGTCTTTGTCTCGTTGGCTGCTCAATCGGCCTTCTCGTCATGGGGCGGCGCTTGGTGACGACGTGCGACTCGCTTCGCGGCCCCTCGCGCGTTCTCCTGGTCGTTGGCGCCCTGGTGGGTCTCGGCCTGTCGTGGGTGCCATTGCCGGTTGATTTCGACGCTTCTGCCGGCGTGACGGTTCGATTCTCCGGGATGCCAATTCCAACGACCATGGTTCTCGAGAGCCAAGCAGGGCGGCATTTTGCCGGAGCCTTCGGCCTTGTCGGGATCGGGCTGAACTGCTTGTTCGGCGCTGGGGCCGCGCAGTCATTTCTCTACGTGTTGCGACGCCGGGTTCTGCGGTCACAAACTCCCGCATGAGCTGCAATCAATAAGTTGCGCGAAACGCGCAATAGCGCTCGATCTTGTGCCGAACGATGGCGTTCAGCTGCGGGCACGCGAAGGAGCGCGTAAGCGCGACCGAGTCGTGCCCGTCAGCTGCAACGTGCTGTTCGGCTCTTCCTCGCCCTTGCTCCTCGCTCGATCACGCCGCTGAAGAGCGCCTGGTCTCTCTCACGGAGACGAGCGAGTTGATGAGCCTGATGACGGCGCGCTGATCCTTTTCTGGGAGCGAGCGCACGGCTTGGAAGCGCTTCCAGAGGCGGCGGGTCTCGGGATCTTCCCTCGGTGCGGCTGCCCTCCGTGGCGCCTTGAGCCCGAGGAGCTCGTCGGCCGAGACCTGGAGGATCTGGGCGAGCCTGACGAGGACGGCAGCTGGCGGAAGCTCGGCGATGGTCTCGTAGTGGGAGACGGCGCGCTGCGAGGAGTCGATCAGCTCGGCGAGCTGGGTCTGGGTGAGGCCACGCGCCATGCGCAGGCGGGTGAGCCGCTCGCCGAAGGGTGAAGAGGGGGGCACCTTCTTGGGCATGGGCCCGAAGGTAGCCCCGGATCTGAGGTAGCTCGGCTTCGTCCGATGGAGCATATACGTTCAATGTGTATACTTGAGAACGAGTTTCCGGTAGAAGAAATTTTGCAAGGCGCGACCTTTGCGCTTGACGATTTTTCCAAGGAGCAGCGCGATGGCCCGAGTCCCGGACGAAGAGATCGAGCGGCTAAAGAGGGAGGTTTCGCTCGAGCGCCTGGCGGAGGCTCGCGGGATCAGGCTCACGAGGCGGGGCGCCGATCTGGTTGGCCTCTGCCCGTTCCATGACGACAAGAACACGCCGAACCTCATCATCACGCCGGAGAAGAACGTCTTCCATTGCTTCGCGTGCGACGCGAGCGGGAGCGTGGACACGAGCACCTGCGTGGGTCGCTGGTGGTGCCGCTCTGCGACGAGCACGGTCGCGTGGTGCAGATCTACGGTCGGAAGATTCGCGACGACTTGCGCGAAGGAACGCCCTCGCATCTGTACCTGCCGGGCGCGCACCGCGGGGTCTTCAACCGCGGTGCGCTGGGGGCGAGCGACGAGGTGATCGTGTGCGAGTCGCTGATCGACGCGCTGACCTTTTGGTGTGCGGGGTTTTGGAATGTGACGAGCGCGTACGGTGTGGAGGGCGTCACCGACGAGCTCGTCGATGTGCTCGTGGCGAGCGGCGCGCGCGTGAAGATCGCATTCGATCGTGACGACGCCGGCGAGCGTGGGGCAGAGAGGCTCGCCGCGCGTCTCCTGGCTCAGGGAGTGGAGACCTACCAGGTGATGTTCCCGAAGGGGATGGACGCGAACGAGTACGCGCAGAAGGTTGCGCCGGCAGACAGGAGCCTGGGGCTCGCGCTGAGACAGGCGCGCTGGATGGGCAAAGGAGCCGCGCCTGCGCATCGCGTCGAGCCAAGACGGGCGACGCCGAGCCAGGAAGAAGAGAGAGCGGCCAAGGGGGAGAAGAGCGAAGAGCCTGCACCCCCCACTTCCCTTTTAGCTGCTTCTCCGGCTCTCCCCATTGCCTCGCCGGCAGCCAACGCCGCGAGCGTCGCGACGGTGGTCGGCGACGATTTGATCTTTCAGTTCGGCGACCGCCGCTGGCGTGCGCGAGCTGTGGGCAAGCCGAGCGCGGCGGGTGAGCTTCGGGTCAACCTGTTCGTCTCACGCGAACGCGGCGGCTTCTTCGTCGACACGCCCGATCTCTACGCAGCGAAGCGTCGCGTTGACTTCGTGAAAGCTGCGGCGGCCGAGCTCGAGGTCGAGGAGAAGGTGGTGGCGCTCGACCTTGGTCGGATCTTGCTCGAGCTCGAGGCGCGCCGTGATCGCGAGCGGGACGCCGCAGAAGCGCCGGCGCCGCCGGGGCCGACGATCTCGGACGCCGAGCGTGAGGAAGCGCTGGAGCTCTTGCGCGACCCCAAGCTGCTCGAGCGGATCATCGACGACATCGGTCGCGTCGGCCTGGTGGGCGAGCGCGAGAACAAGCTCGTGGCGTACCTGGCGGCGACGAGCCGCAAGCTCGAGGAGCCGCTGGCGGTGGTGATCCAAAGCTCGAGCGCGGCGGGCAAGTCGAGCCTGATGGACGCGGTGCTCTCGCTGATGCCGGAAGAAGAGCGGGTGCAGTACTCGGCCATGACGGGGCAGAGCCTGTTCTACATGAGCGGGCAGGATCTGAAGCACAAGGTGCTGGCCATTGTGGAGGAAGAGGGCGCGGAACGAGCGAGCTACGCGCTGAAGCTCTTGCAGAGCGAGGGCGAGCTGACAATTGCGTCGACGGGGAAGGACCCCGCTACCGGGCGGCTCGTGACCCACACGTACCGAGTCGAGGGACCCGTGTCGATCATGCTGACGACGACGGCCATCGAAGTGGACGAAGAGCTTTTGAATCGGTGCCTGGTGCTGACGGTGGACGAGGGCCGGGAGCAAACGCGGGCCATCCACGAGCGACAACGACGAAGCCGCACCATCGAGGGTCGGGTCGAGCGCGAAGAACGCACGCGGATCCGGAGCGTGCACCGCAACGCGCAGCGCCTCCTGAAGCCGCTCTTCGTGGCCAATCCACACGCGCCCGAGCTGCAGCTCGCCGATCACGTGACGCGCACCCGGCGCGATCACATGAAGTACCTGACGCTGATCTCGGCCGTGGCGCTGCTGCACCAGTATCAGCGGCCGGTGAAGAGCGTGGAACATCGCGGGCAGCGCATCGAGTACATCGAAGCGACGGCGGAGGACGTGGCGATGGCGACGAAGCTGGCGCACACCGTCATGGGTCGAAGCCTCGACGAGCTGCCGCCACAGACACGCCGGATGCTCGTGCAGATCTCGACCATGGTCGCGCGTCGCATGGCGGAGGAAGGCGTCGACCGGCGCCTGGTGCGCTTCAGCCGACGCGAGGTGCGCGAGTGGTCGCGCTCGAGCCAGACGCAGGTGAAGCTGCACACGCAGCGGCTGGAGGATACGACCCGTGCCTCGTCGGGGTCAGCGAGGGCATTGTCGGGGTCGGACAGGGCAATGGCGGAGGCTGAGCGTGCCATTGACGGGCCGATCTCGGGTCTTGATCGGCGGCGCATGCAATCGGCAAACGGCAACCGAAAGGCTACGAACGGCGCGACCGGGCATCTTGCTCCCGAAATCGCGTTGCAGGGCCCAGTGGGCGGGATCCGGTCGTAGTCGCAATCCTGGCCAATGGCGAAGCAGCCGCCCAAGAAGACGAGGAAGCCGGCGCAGAAGCGCAGCGTTGCGCAGCTCAGCAGCGAGGATCGCGAGGGCTTCGGCCTCTGGATCCGGCGGCACCTGGAATGGATGCGCGTCCGCAACTACTCCGAGATGACTGTGCGCACGCGCGAGCCGTGGCTGGTGGCGTTCGCGCTCTGGTGTGAGCTGCGCGGGGTCTTGCGACCTCGCGCAGCTCACGAAACCGATTTTGGAGAGCTATCGCCGGCAGCTCTTCTACCACCGCAAGCAGAACGGCAACCCGCTCACCTTTGGCAGCCAGCGTGCGCGCCTCGCCCCATTGAAGCTCTTCTTTGCGTGGATGACCCGTCAGAACGCTCTCCTCTGGAACCCCGCCAGCGAGCTCGACATGCCGCGTGTCGAGAAGCGACTGCCACGCGCGCTCAGCGTCGACGAGGTCGAGCGCGTGCTCGCGGTCCCGCCGCTCGATGAGCCCCTCGGGCTGCGCGACCGAGCGATCATGGAGATGCTGTACTCGACCGGCATGCGACGCAGCGAGCTCGTTGCCCTTCGCCTCTCCGACGTCGCCGCGCCAGAGGGCACGATCTTCATCCGGCAGGGCAAGGGCAAGAGAGACCGCGTGGTGCCGATCGGCGCACGTGCGCTCGGCTGGTTGGCACGCTATCGCGACGAGGTTCGGCCCGGGTTCTCTGTCGACGAAGCAGAAGATGCACTCTTCCTCTCCGAGAGCGGTGCCCCAGTCGAGGCCGACACGCTCACCCATCGCGTCGGCCGCTACGTCGAGGCTGCCGAGCTCGGTAGGCGCGGCTCCTGTCACGTGTTCCGTCACACGATGGCCACCCTCATGCTCGAGGGCGGCGCCGACGTGCGCCTGATCCAAGAGATCTTGGGCCACGCCAGCCTCGAGAGCACCGAGGTCTATACGCGCGTGTCGATTCGGCACCTGAGCGCGGTGCACGCGGCGACCCACCCGGCGGAGCGCACGCGCAAGCCGGGAACGACGCCGGCGAAGAGGGCCAGCAGCGACGCGCAGAGCCTGCTTCTTTCCTTAGGCGCCGAAACTGAAGATGGCGCTATCGAGCGCAACAGTGGAGGCGACGATGCACACGAATGAGCTACGCTTCAGGCCGATGGGCCTCACCGCAGAAGAGATCTTGATCCACGTCCGGGCGCTTCCGCCGCGAGAGCGCCTGAAGCTCGTGGAGCGCGTGGTGCACGAGGTGGCGGAGATGCACGACGACGAGGCAGCCATCGATGCAGAGCTCGCGCAGCGAATCATCCAGGCGAAGCAAGGCCACACTGTCCCGGCCGAAGACGTGATTGCGGAGCTGCGCGCGCGGCGGTGAAGGTCCGGCTCAGCGACGAGGCCAGGGCTGACATGCTGCGCATTGACACCTGGTGGCGCGAGAACAGGCCCTATGCGCCGGATCTCTTCGGCGAAGAGATCATCACCGTGCTCGAGCTCCTCGCCACGGCGCCGGAGGCTGGTGAGACCTACCGCAAGATCGGGGGAGAGGCCGTGCGACGGACGCTGCTGCCGAAGACGCGGCACTACGCGTACCACCACGTCCAGCAAGACGAAGTGATCGTGCTCGCCGTCTGGTCCACGCTGCGCGGCGAAGGTCCGCCGCTGCCCCCACGCTAGCAGCCGCCCCGAGCACCGCAGGGGAGCGCGGCCCAACTCGCGCGTTGTGCACGACGGCTGATCGGCTCGGTCGCCTCCGGCTCCCTCACCGGCCGCGTGCAAACGCATCGTTGGGCCGACGCCAGAGCTGACGCTGCGCACCGCGGAACCATCATGGCCAGGGCCGTGGCTCACGCCGCGCCCCTGGCCCCGCGCTTCGAAAGCATCATCAGCGCGCCGCTCACCCTCGCGCAGCGGCCGCCCCCGCCGATACCATCGTGCTCGTGATCGCAGCCGAGCTCGCCAACGTGAACGCTTCGCCGCAGCGGGTGCTGCGCGCTCCCCAAGCGCCGGCGAAGCGTCTGCGCGGCGCACGATCGCGTCCCGCCGCGCGCGCACCCGCCTCAAATCGCGGATCCCGGGCAGCGCACTTTCGTGGCCGATCTCGCGCTGGGGCCCGACGCCCGCAAGCAGCCAACTCGCATCAAGAAAAACTCGGCGGCGTACGGCCAGATCGCGTCGGTCACCACAATCCTCGAGTACCTCGTCGATGGACAGGGGCGGCGCGTTGGGAAGCTCTACAACGGGGTGCTGGAGCGGGCATGGATTTGGCGCAGCGAGCTGCAGCCCGTTGCCGAGCTAGATGGCGACGGAAATGTCGTTGCGCGCTTCGTCTACGCCGAGGGCGTCAACGTGCCGGAGCTGATGGTGACGGCCGCGGCTACCTATCGACTCGTCAAGGACCACCTGGGATCGGTGCGCGAAGTCGTGGACGCGTCAACGAGCGCCATCGTGCAGCAGCTTGAGTACGACGCGTGGGGGCGCGTGCTCGTCGACACGAACCCGGGTTTCCAACCCTTTGGGTTTGCTGGTGGTCTTTACGATCCCGACGCGGGCCTCGTGCGGTTCGGGGCTCGAGACTACGACCCGTCGCTGGGCAGATGGTCCGCTGCAGATGCTGCGGCGACGCTCATCATGGAAAGGAATCGCTATGGCTACGCAAATGGTGATCCTCTGGGCGGAGTCGATGCCCGCGGTCGAAGCATTATCAAGACGTGCAACGACTGCTACATCACTGCCGATATCAAAAGGAAGGAGTGCATGGCCAACTGCGGAGATGACCATGATTGCGGCTCAGCATGCTTGCGCCAGTGGATGCGCGAGATCGACGACTGAAATGCCCAGGATTTCTGCAAACCGAAGCCCCCGACGCCTCCCAAGCCGAAGGAACCCATGTGTCTTCGGGAGTTCCAGTGAGGCGCTCGCGTCTTGCTGGGCTCGCGCCATCTGCTCTGGGACTCCTCTTCACCGTGGCATGCAGTTCCCCCCCCCAGCTCAACGATCCCGCGAAAGCTCGCGCGGCGCTGGACGAGGCGCGCGCGTGCGAGGCTGGAGACGAGGATGAACAGGCGGCCAAGATCTATCTCGCTTGTTTGGCCAGTTGTCCGGAACCATTGGCGATGGTTGGCAGCGACCTTCGCAGAATCTCGTCTGCGAGCAATGGCTTGGAGGCCAATGTATGGAAGGAGGTTGCACGGGTTGAAGAAGCGCTCGGGACGCTAGGCCAACAAGAACGAAGTGTTCGCATCGGGGCACTCAGCTCAGTGTATTCCGCCTGGAACGCCAAAGAACATGTAGGCAGGGTTCGCCGCAGGCTTAGATCCACGTTGCCTCCTCGGGCTTTCCACAGCGCACTTATTCGAATCGCCGCTCTGGCGCCTGACACAATCGCTGCTCTCTCGGATGACGAGGCGAAGGCAATCGATCAGCACCTGGCGCAGTCGCGAAGCTACGATCTGGACATGCAACGCAGCGGGTCTGTGCCGGAAGAGCTCGCTGCAAGGCTCGACCACTCCCGGCACCGCGTGATGGCCGTTCTGGCGTCGGCGCTACTCAATGGCAGCAGGCGAGACTTGGCCGAAGCGGCCGTTGATCGTGAGCTATCTGATGCCAAGCCCGGTGTGTGTCAAAGCGCACTCGAAGCATCGGCATCGCCGGACCTCATCCGAGTCACCGAGCTGATCTGCACCCGCTGCGCTGCAGCAGCAGGGTGCAAGAAGGAGCCCTCACCGCCGCAGCCGTAGCCAGTCATTGAATCGGGCGGCCAGCTCGAGGTGGTCCCGGTGGACGCTTCACTCCGTTCTCTGCCGAACGCCGTCGTTAACCCGCGGGGATGCGAGCGAGCGCGGTAGCGCGACCGAGTCGTGCCCGTCGGGTTCAACGAGCTGTTCGGCTTTCTTCATGCGGCGGACGAGCGCCTGGTGGTGTCTCTGGCGGAGACGAGCGAGCCGGTGAGCCTGATGACGGCGGACCGCGCCATTGATCTCGGCGGCATCGTGGTGATCGACGATGCTGCTCTCTCGGGTGCGCGCAGGAGCGCGCACCCTGCGGTGGAACCTCATCGCCAGGAGGTGTCGGTGCCGGAGAGGAGCCGCTTGATCCGGAGCGAGTTACGAAGACCGCGCGCGTCGACGATGAAGCCCAGGCGTGGGATTGCCCAGACACCCGAGGCCTCACCGATACGCAGGGCAACACCTTCCTTCGGCTGCCAGCGCGGCACGACGAGCACGGCGGCGCGCTGTCGGCCGACGAGTTTGTCCGCCACGCTGCGCACCGAGGAGAGCCTGCCCGGGCCGGCCCCACCGGAGATCCTGCAGCACCAGTAGACCAGAGTCGGAGCTGCGGCCGTGCCGATCGAGGTGACGAGGTCGAGGGCGGCATGCTTGCTTCGGGTCACGAGAGAGAGCGTGACAGCAGCTCCGTAGTGGGCGAGGCAGGCCGCGACGATCCACTCGAACCAGAGGCCATCGCGCTCCCGCGCTGCGGAGCAGAAGTCGGCGAGCTGGGGCTCGGTGCGCGCGATGGCATCGAGGTCGTGGCCGCCGGGCTGGAGGAGGCCGCGCGCGAACTTTGGCAGAGCCATTCGCCTTCGCAGATCGTGGAGGCAATCGAAGTCGGAGGTGTTGGCGAGCTCTCGAAGGACATCCCTCATGATCGGGATCATCACCGCTGGAGCGGACGTCCAGACCAAAGAGGAGGGCAGGTCGCGGCGCATTTACAGGTCGGGTGATCAGCTAGCCCTGCGGCTGTAGCGGTCGACGAGAGCATCGACCATCTCGATGACTTTGCGCTGCTGCTTGCGGGGGAGCTTGCGCACGGCTTCAAAGACGCGCTGGACATCGCCGACTGGGCCGGCGCGGCGGGCAAGCCTGCCGGAGGCGGTCTCGACGAGGAGCTCGTCGACGGAGACGCCAAGAGCCTTGGCCATTTTGGGGAGCACTTCGCCCCGGGGCGGCTTCTCACTGCGCTCCCAGAACGCGATGGTGCCCTGGCCGACGCCAAGGAAGTCGGCGAGCTGGATCTGCGAGATGCCAGCAGCTTGGCGAAGAGCGAGTAGATGGGCGCCCTGCCTGGGTCTTGTCGGTGTCCTCGAAGGTTTGCCGGCCACGAGCAGACTGTAACTGGCAGGGCCATCTCGAACGCTGTTGGCGGAGGATTTGTGTCGCACGATATATCTGTATACAGATATATAAGGTCCAGCGCAAGGAAGCGGCTGTAGGTGGATCTTTTTCGCTTGCCGGCCTCTTGCAAGGAGAAGCGCGATGGCTCGAGTCCCGGAAGAAGAGATCGAGCGGCTGAAGAAGGAGATCTCGCTCGAGCGCCTGGTAGCAGCTCGCGGCATCGAGCTCACGAAGACGGGCGCGAACCTCGTCGGCCTGTGTCCATTCCATTTGGACGAGAAAACGCCAAATCTGGTCGTCACGCCGGAGAAGAACGTCTTCCACTGCTTCGCCTGCAACGCGAGCGGGAGCCGACCGGTCGGAGCTGCTCGAGCGCGTCGTCGCCGTGTATCACGCAACGCTGAAGGAGAACCCCGATGCGCTCGCGTATCTGAAGGCGCGCGGCCTCGGGCACCCGGAGATGATCGAGCGTTTCAAGCTCGGGTACGCCAACCGCACGCTCGGCTATCGGCTGCCGGACGGGCGGATCAAGGCAGGCGCCGAGCTACGGTCGCAGCTCGCGGAGATCGGCGTCTACCGCGAGACCGGGCACGAGCACCTCGCTGGGTCGCTGGTAACCAGCTCAGTGCACCACCCGCAACGGGTCTTCGCGGTGCAGACCGGCGACGATGCTCACGACATAAGGCTACCATTGAGAGGGTCAACACCATAACGAACGTTTTGGTGTTGCTATGGTCGCCTCTCGTGTGTCGAGTAATGGTCACGTCGCTCGACGACGCCGCATCGAAGAGCGCAGCTTGCTGACTCTCTTCTGGGTCTGATCGAAATCAAAATGCCGTCGTCGGGGCTGGGGGAAGTGGGGGCAATCGCTGCCATCAGGCCCGCTGACGTCGCACTGCCTGAGCGCGACGCAGCTCTGCTGACGCTGCTCTCGAAGCGATTGTCCCAAGGGCTGTGGTGAGGGGGCACGCGCGCGTGCGAGCCGCTTGCGGTCGCCATGACGTTCCTCGCGCGGCTGTCCCTTCTCCATCAGCCCCGCCACTTTCCCCAGCCTCTCTGCTCTCTCAACGAAACGCACGCTGGGCGGCACTGCCGCCGAGGAGGAATCATGCCTGGTGCTCCGAAGGGGAAGATGACGAAGGTAGCGAGCCTCGGGCCGCTCGAACCGGATGGTTTCGCGT
>ENA-ORBV01008403-ORBV01008403.1-microbial-mat-metagenome-genome-assembly--contig:-NODE-8403-length-17363-cov-4.106849_pt1 | contig 17363 bp, 15 predicted proteins | sample MGYA00237777_ERZ505514 | MGnify/ENA primary metagenome ERZ505514 (study PRJEB26160, sample SAMN06269048) | microbial mat metagenome | isolation source: Oligotrophic lake microbial mat | place...
CCCACACTCCGGGCAATCGCTTGACGAAATTGCGTCCGCGGCGGTCTCGGCGTGCCAAACGTGTCCGGCCGGGCAGTGGAATTCGCGTCGCATCAGTTTTAGGGCTTCGAGGCGCCGGCCATCGGTCGCACCGGCAACGGGAAAAACGTCGCGGAGACCAAACGGCAAAGCGACGGCGCTTCATGTCGCTCGATTCTAAGCCCTGTTCCGTGGATTGGCCACTCGATCGGCCGGCGCGGCGTCCTGCGCTTCCCTTGCTTGTCGCCCCACCGCGCCCGCGCGATAATTTCTCTAGGAAATCGCCGGGACCCCGAATCATTACTGGAGATGCGACATGAGGAAGTTACTGAGCGGGCTGGGAATGATCGCGTTGGTGTTCGTGGCGACTTCGCTCGCATTTGCCCAAGCGCCACCGGCGCAGCCCGCGCCTCAGAAAGAACATGAGTGGCTGCATCAATTCGTCGGCGAATGGGAGACCGAGGGCGAAGGGACCGCGGGGCCGAGTCAACCGCCTGTGAAATGCGCCGGCACGATGTCCGCGCGGATGTTGGGCGGTTTCTGGATGGTCTCCGAATCGAAAAACAACATCGCGGGCGTGGAAATGCACGCCATTCAGACGCTGGGCTATGATGCGGAGAAGAAGCAGTACGTGGGCACGTGGGTGGATTCCATGATGAATCACCTGTGGCAATACAAAGGCGCCGTGGATTCGACGGGCAAAATCCTGACCCTCGAAGCCGACGGACCGAACTTCTCGCAGCCAGGCAAAACGGCCAAGTACCGCGACGTCTACGAGTTCAAATCGCCCGATTTGATCGTTACGACTTCGGGCATGCTCGGCGAGGATGGCAAATGGGTCGACTTCATGACCGGTCAGGCGAAGCGAAAGAAGTAAACGTCAGCGCCGTGCGAGCTGCTGGAGGCCGCGGGTTCAATTCCGGCAGCTTGCGCGTTCGAGGCGTCCGGTCGTCATCGCTGACTTTTCGCCTTTCATGGATGGGCGCAGGTGGGATACTACGGGGATCGATCGCGGCCATCTTCCGTCGTCTGCCATGACACAACGTCCGGTCAGCTATCACGACTTTCCCTATCCGCGCCTGACATTTCCGCGCACCCATCCGGCGCATCTGGGCGCCATCGCCCGGTTAATGGCTGTGAACGCGGCGCCGCCGGAGCGTTGCCGCGTGCTGGAATTGGGCTGCGCCAGCGGCGCCAATCTGATCCCGATGGCATTTGGGCTCCCGGAGAGTCAATTCCTCGGAGTCGATCTATCCGCTCATCAGATCGCCGAGGCGCAACGTGTGACTCAAGATCTGGGCCTGCGGAACGTCGCGTTCCAGGCGGCGAATTTGATGGACCTCGGCGCGGAATTGGGAACCTTTGATTACGTGATCGCGCATGGACTCTATTCCTGGGTTCCGGCCCCGGTGCGCGACAAGTTGCTGTCGCTATGCGGCGAAGTACTGAGTCCCCATGGCGTCGCTTATATCAGCTATAAGACGTACCCTGGCGGCCATGTGGCTGACATGGTCCGTCAGATGGGGCTGTACCACAATCATGCGGCGGAACCCAGTGAATGGCCGCGGCGGATGGGTGAATTGGTTCAATTGTTACGCACCGGCATTCCCGAGAAACGGACGGCCTATCGCGCCGCAGTGCTCGACCACACGAAACGGATGCTCGACGAGTCGCCTGGCGCCCTGTTGCATGACGACCTGGAGGCCGATAGCGAACCGGTCTACTTTCACCAATTCGCGGCCCATGCCGACCGGCACGGCCTGCAATATTTGGGCGAGGCCGAATTCCCCGCCATGCGCGGCGCCGGGATCGAACCCGAAGCGCTCGAACGCATCGGCGCTGGCGACGATTTGTTGGAGTTCGAGCAGTACCTCGATTTTCTTTACGGCCGCAGTTTTCGCGCCACGCTGCTGTGCCGCAAGGACGTGCCGCTCGATCGTGCCCTGCGGCCTGAGCGCATTGTGGATCTTTATGTGGTTCCGGAGATTCAGCCAGAATCGACGGACGGTCCAAATCAGGCAAGCGGTCAAACCGAAGTCGAAGCTCCGACATCGCAGCGCTACCGGACCGTTTATGGATTGCTCGAGGTAACCGAGCCTGCCGCCCAACTCGCGCTAGCTCAATTGGCTCGCAACCGATCCCAAGCGATGTCGCTGCCCGCGCTTCTTGACGCGATCCACGAGGGAGCGTCGGGCAGTGCTCCCATCGAGCTGAACCTCGGCCAACTTGCCGAATGGGTGCTCGACTGGCATGCGACCGGCGTGGTGGAGCTCTGCACCTGGGCGCCGAAGTTCGCCCGCCAGCCGACGACGCGACCAAAGGCGAGTGAGTTGGCGCGCTACGAGGCGCATCGCGGTTGGGATGTCAGCAGCTTGATTCACCGCCGCGTGCGCCTGACGGATCCACTCGCTCGTCGGACGTTGCAATTGCTCGATGGTCACCACAACCGCGAGCAGATTGTGCAAGAATTACTGCCTGCGGTGTCATCGGCGGAAGTCAACTTGAGTCACGACAAGCGGACGCTCACGGAGCGTTCCGACATTGCCGCGGCGCTGCGGCGGCAAATCGACGCGTACCTGCAGGATTTTGCCCGACAAGCGCTATTGATCGCCTAAGGAAGTTCGGGATGCAACCGACCGACATCGCGACGTTCTACGATCAGGTCCCCTATCCGCGGCTGGCGTATCACTACACGCATCCGGACCGGATGGCCGTGATCGGCCGCTTGTTCGGCATGCAACCGAAGTCGGTAGCACATTGCCGCGTCCTGGAGCTGGGTTGCGCCGCCGGCGCGAATCTTGTTCCGCTGGCCTATACGCTTCCGCGGTCCGAGTTCGTCGGAGTCGATCTATCAATACGGCAAATCGCCGAGGCCCGCGCGATGGCCGCCGCGCTGAATCTCGACAACGTGCGTCTCGAGCAGATGGATCTTTGCGAACTGAACGCCTCGTATGGCGAGTTCGACTATGTTGTCGCCCACGGACTCTACTCCTGGGTTCCGGAATGCGTGCAGTCGCAAGTGCTAGACGTCTGTGCCAGCGTATTAGCGCCGCACGGAATCGTGTACGTCAGCTACAACGCCTTCCCTGGCTGTCATCTGCGGCGTATGTTGCGCGGCATGGCCATGTACCATGTGCGAAGTGTGGAGCATCCGCGCGAAATCGCTCCCCAAGTGCGCGGCCTGATTGAATTCCTGGCCGCCATGGCGCGCCCTGCCGACAGCCCCTATGCTCTCGTGCTGCACGAGTTGAAGCAGACGGTCGCCCAGATGTCCGACAGCGGGCTGATTCACGAACTTCTCGAAGCCGACAATCATCCGGTTCTGTTTCACGACTTCATCCGCGCCGCCGAGGCCGCCGGATTGCAGTACCTGACCGAAGCGACCTTCGCCGACCGCGCCGACCTAGGCGTAAAGCCCGACGTGCTCGGGCGGCTCCGTGAGCAACACGGCGAGATCGGCAGCGAACAGTATCTCGATTTTTTCAACGGTCAGTCGTTTCGTCGCACGCTGCTGTGCCGTTGCGAAGTAACTCTAGATCGTTCGATTCGCAGCGAACAAGTCGACGATTTCCTCGTCGCGTCATCCGCCGAGACCGTGCTCGCCAACGCCGATTTGGCCGGCGATACGTCGGTGCGGTTCGTGACCATTCACGGCGTCGCCACATCGAGTCATCGACCGATCTTCAAGATAGCGCTGGTCTTGCTCGCGGCGCAATACCCGTTGGCGATTCCTTTCCCCGAACTGTGCCAGAAAATCGGTCTGCAACTCGGGCGAACCTTGCGCGACGACGAGATCGTCGCGCTACGAGGAGAACTGCTGAGCCGATTCATGATGGAGAAAGAGGTAATCGAACTGCGCCTGAGCCAGCCCTTGTTCACTTATCAGCCCGGCCCGCTGCCGCTGGCGAGCTCAGTGGCAATGTATCAAGCCGCGCAAGGATGGCCGCTGGTCACGCTGACGCACAAAATGACAGGGATTCCTGACTCGAACATGACGCACTTGCTGCCATTGCTGGATGGCGAACACAACTGGGAGCAATTGGTCGACTGCTTGGCGAATGCCAACGTCAGCGAAGCTCGTGCGTCAACATCGTCTTCGTGCGAGCCGCATCAAGAGGTTCTTCGCAAGGCGCTGGCTTATTTCGCCCGCCATGGCCTGCTGGTGCAGTGAGCAGCTGCCGGTCGCGGCCGTTCGACGAGCACATCAGCACAGGCGGGCTGCGAAGTTCTTCCCGGCTGGTAAAATATTCGACGCTACAGCCTTATTTGGGAGCAACCTGCGTGGTCTACTGTTGCCTGGGCGCCATGCTGATCCTGCTGGTGTTGTTGGACGGCTTCGAAAGCACCGTGCTGCCGCGACGGATCACGCGCCGCTGGCGACCCACGCGACTGTATTTTCAATCGACCTGGCGCCTCTGGCGGCGCGCAGCGGCGCTGCTTCCGGCCGGACGTTATCGCGAGAATGCGCTGGGCGTCTTCGGTCCGCTGGCTCTGCTGGGCCTGTTCGGCGTTTGGATTTTCACGCTGATCCTGGGCTTCGCGTCGATTCACCGAGGCCTGGCGACGCTCTCGGCGGGGAGCGACTTCCGCGACTACCTTTACATGAGCGGCGAAACCATCTTCACGCTCGGCTATGGCGATGTGACGCCCGATTCGTTTTCCGGTAAGTTCCTGGCGGTCATCGAAGCCGGCCTCGGTTTCGGTTTCATGGCCGTGATCATTGGCTACTTGCCTGTGCTCTATCAGTCGTTTTCGCGCCGCGAGCAGACGATCGCGCTCCTCGACGGGCGGGCAGGCTCTCCGCCGACCGCGGCGGAATTTGTGCGGCGCTTGGGCGTCAAAGGGGCGTGCGGCGAACTGGAACGCATTCTTCCGGAATGGGAACTTTGGTGCGCCGAGCTGCTGGAAAGCCATCTTTCGTTTCCCGTGTTGGGCTTCTATCGCTCGCAGCACGACAATCAGTCCTGGCTGGCGACTTTGGCGACGATTCTCGACGTCTCCGCGCTGCTGGTCATTACCGGCGGCGACGAGTATCGAAGGCGCGCCGAGCTCACCTTTGCGATGGCGCGCCATGCCAGCGTCGACCTTTGCCTGGTGCTCTGGCTGCCGCCGGGCAACGACCCAGCGGAGCGTTTGACCGCGACCGAAGCGCAACAACTCTTCGCGTTACGATCGCAGGGCGATCTCTCGCCCGAGCATCTCGAGCGATTGAACGAGCTGCGTGCGCTGTACGAGCCGTTTCTCCAAGCGCTGGCGGACTTCTTCCGTTTTCGCTTGCCCGGCTTTGTCCCGGATCGCGCTATGCCTGACAACTGGCAGACCAGCCCGTGGTCGCGGCGGGCGCCCGGCATCACGGACCTGGCAAACATCGGCGCCGACGAAGCCAGTCATTTCGGCTAGCTCCGCGTCTCAATGCGGCGCTTTCGCGAGCCTTTCCAACGGCCCAGTTGTTGGCACTCGGGACAGGTCGCCTCTACGGCGAAGTCGCCCGAATCGGTGGTCGCCGGCAACTCCCGCTCGGTCACTGTCCGAGCCAATGCATCGCCCAACAGAACTCCCCAGTCTACCGCGGCTTCCATCAAACAGGCCTCGCCATCTATACCGCCAGCGGCCCCAATTCTTCCTGAAGCTCGCGGGCAAACGCCTGCATGCGCGCCCGCATCGGATCGTTAATTCTCATCCCTGATCTCCTCACTTCGCCAGCTTCCTGCCGGCAAAAAAAACCCATCCAACCAAAATTCCCTCAACCAATCATGATCAATCCACTCCCACCCGAAAAGTACAGGATGCACCTCCGTTCCCGGGCGGTCAGGCATTACGACTTGCGGGCGAGGCGAACTCCCGTATACTACGCGTTTCGACCAAACGACCGATTTCGACTGACCAGGACGGCCCGAAGGGGTTTGAACAGCGATGGCTCGCCAATGTGATATCTGCGGACGGGGTCCCCAAACCGGCAACCAAGTGACGATTCGCGGTAAGGCGAAGTACTTGGGGGGCGTCGGTACCAAGGTCACCGGCATTAGCCGCCGCCAGTTCAAGCCGAACCTGCAACGGGTGAAAATCACTGTCGGCGGCGGGAATCGGACCGTGATCTGCTGCACGCGTTGCCTGCGCAGCGGGACCGTACGGAAGGCCGTCAAAGCGGCTCCGTTCCGGCTGCCGGGCGAGGCTGGCGGCGCGAAGGTCGCGGCCGCGGCCAAGTAGCGCGAACCGACTCGCCGGACGGCATGTCTTTCTTGGTTAAGTGCTCCACCGGTCGCTTATGGGTCTCACGCGCCAAGATGTCGAAAAAGTCGCCCTATTAGCGCGGCTGCGCCTGTCTGCGGAAGAATTAGACGCCCTGACGGAGCAGCTTTCCAAGGTCGTCGGCTATGTCGAGCAACTTGGCGAGTTGGACACCGAGGGGGTCGCCCCGATGGCCCACGCGGTGGAAGTGACGAACGTCTTTCGCGATGACGCCGTTCAACCGTCGCTGGCGCGCGAACAGGCTTTGGCTTCGGCCCCGCATCATGACGGCGCGTGTTTTCTCGTCCCCGCAGTGCTAGGGGATTGAGCCGGTGTCGCTGACGGAATTATCCGCCGCCGAACTGCTCCAGCAACTCAGGAGCGGCGAAGTCTCCGCGACCGACGCCGCCCAAGCCTGCCTCGCGCGCATTGACCAGGTGAACGAGCGCGTCAACGCGATGATCCGCGTGGATCACGCCAAAGTGCTGGCGGACGCGGGTAAGGTCGACGAAAAGCGCGCCGCGGGAAAATCGATCGGCGCCTTGGCCGGCCTGCCGGTTGTGGTCAAGGATTTGCTCTGCACCCAGGGTGAGCCCACCACCTGCGGGTCGCGGATGTTGCGGAATTTTTCGCCTCCTTACGACGCGACGGCCGTCGCCAAACTCCGTGCGGCCGACGGCGTGATTCTTGGCAAGGCAAACCTCGACGAATTCGCGATGGGCGGTTCGACCGAGTCGTCGATTTTTGGGCCCACGCGCAATCCTTGGGACACAACCCGTGTCGCCGGCGGAAGCAGCGGCGGTTCGGCGGCAGCTATCGCGGCCTCGCTGGCGCCGCTGGCAATCGGCACCGACACCGGCGGTTCCATTCGGCAACCCGCGGGATTGTGCGGCATCACGGGACTCAAACCAACTTACGGGCGCATCAGCCGCTATGGGCTGATCGCCTTCGCCAGCAGCCTCGACCAGATCGGTCCGATGGCGCATTCGGCGGAAGATTGCGCGCTGTTGCTGGAGGTGCTCGCCGGACACGATCCGCGCGACGCCACGAGCGTCGATCGGCCGGTGCCTAAGTATCGGGAATTGTTGAACACTTCGCTCAAAGGGTTGAAGCTCGGCGTCGTCAAGGAACACTTCGGCGAAGGCTTGAACGAGGAAGTCGCCGCCGCGGTCGAGCAGGCCATCGACGCGTATCGCTCGCTTGGCGCGGAGATTCGCGATGTCGCATTGCCGCACGGGAAGTATGGCGTGGCGACGTACTATGTCATCGCCCCCAGCGAGGCTTCCAGCAATCTCGCCCGCTACGATGGCGTTCACTACGGCTATCGCGCCGATGAGGGACAACTACTAGCGGAACTCGACGCGGAGCGCAAGCAACTCCTCGCCGCCGGTAACAAGCGCGCGGCGGAGCATCTTGATACCGCGCTCGTGCGAATGTATCGGAAATCGCGCAGCGAAGGTTTCGGACCCGAAGTCAAACGGCGGATCATGCTCGGCACGTACGCGTTGAGCGCCGGGTACTACGACGCTTACTACGTGAAGGCGCTCAAAGTCCGGCGATTGATCCGCCAGGATTTCGATCGCGCCTTTGAGCAAGTCGACCTGATCGTCGGCCCGGTTACGCCGTCGACCGCCTTTAAGATCGGCGAGAAGACGAACGATCCGCTCGCCATGTACCGCGAGGATTTGTACACGGTCACGGCCAACCTGGCAGGCATCGCCGGCATCGCCTTCCCATGCGGGCAGAGTAAGTCAGGGCTACCGATCGGCGTGCAGTTGCAATCGCCGCCATTTCAGGAAGAAACGCTGCTGCGGGCAGCGCATCAATTCCAGCAGGCGACAGACTGGCACCAGCGGCGACCGAAGCTTTAGGAGTGACAAAACCTTTTCGTTCCGAATTCATCCTTCATCATTCTGCATTCATCATTTCCCTTGTCCCCCTACACCGTCATCATCGGCCTTGAGGTTCACGTGCAGTTGGCCACGGAGAGTAAGCTCTTCTGTGGTTGCAGCACGGAGTTCGGCGCTGCGCCGAATACGCAGATCTGTCCGGTGTGCCTGGGCATGCCGGGGGCGTTGCCGGTGATGAATCGAAAGGCCTTTGAGTTATCGCTGCGCACGGCGGCGGCGATCAACTGTCAGCTCGCGCGGTTCACCAAGTGGGACCGCAAGCAGTACTACTATCCCGACTTACCGAAGGGTTATCAGATCAGTCAATTCGATCTGCCCTTCAGCCACGACGGCTGGCTGGAGATCAGCGATCCGAAAGGCAAGTTCGAGCCGAAACGCGTCGGCATCATCCGCGCGCATCTGGAAGAAGACGCCGGCAAGAGCATGCACGACGAACGGGCCGGCGTGGCGGATAGTCAGATCGATTTGAACCGCACGGGCACGCCGCTGCTGGAAATCGTCTCGCAGCCGGATATGCGTTCGCCAGCCGAAGCGAAAGCGTTTCTGTCGGAGTTGAAATTGCTGCTGACGTATCTGGGCGTCTCCGATTGCAACATGCAGGAAGGGAGCCTCCGCGTCGACGGCAACATCAACCTGCACATCGATACGCCGGACGGCAAAGTGGCGACGCCGATCGTCGAAATCAAGAACATGAACAGTTTTCGAGCCGTCGAACGGGCGTTGGCCTATGAGGCGGAACGCCTGTATGAGGTCTGGCAAGAGACGGGCCAGAAACTCGGCGACGTGCCGAAGCAAACTCGCGGCTGGGACGACGCCGCGAATGTCACGCGCGGACAGCGGCACAAAGAAGAATCGAGCGATTACCGCTATTTTCCGGACCCGGATTTGGCGCCCGTCACAGTGACGGATGCGCAAGTGGAGCAAGTGCTCGCCTCGTTGGGTGAACTACCGGCGACGCTAAGAACGCGGCTGGAAACCGAGTTCGGCCTCAGCCCCTACGACAGCGATGTGCTGGTGAACCAGGGGCGTGCGCTGGTCGATTATTTCCTGCACGTCGCGTCCGCCACCGGTGATGGCAAGTTGGCCAGCAATTGGCTGCAACAAGACGTGTTGCGCATGCTGAATGAACGGAATTGGGACATCGCGGCATTTCCGGTGACCGCGCCGGCGCTAGTGGTGTTGTTGAAAAAAGTGCAGGCTGGCGAATTGATCACAAGTCGCGCGCGTGAAGTGTTGCAGGCGATGATCGATACAGGACGCTCCGCCGACGAAGTGATGCGCGAAAAGGGGATCGAGCAGGTCGATGAATCGGAACTCGTCGCCCTCTGTCAGGAGTTGGTCGCGGCGAATCCCAAAGTGGCCGAGGATTTCAAGGCCGGCAAGATGCAAGCGATTGGTTCACTCGTAGGGCAGGCGAAGAAGAAGAACCCCAACGTCAATCCAGGCCGGGTGCGCGAGTTGCTGATTGAGGCGCTTGGCAAACTGTAGTCCGGCGTATAGCTGCGCGCCTGTGGGAGGCGTCTCCGACGCCGATTAAAACGACGTTCAGCACAAGCGGAGTGCACTGAAGCCCGCGCCCACTCCATCGGCGTCGGAGACGCCTCCCACAGGTTTACTGCTGGAACTCCGGCCTATTTGGCCTTCAGCGCCGCTTCCAGGCCTGGCACGTCACTCGCTCCGTCCGGAACGGTGATCGTGGCGCCGTCGAAGGCTTTGCCGATCGGCTCGTAGCGGCCGCCGAGGTGTTCCGCGAGGAAGGCTTCCGCCACGGCGTAGAAGGACATGCGGTTTTCCGGTCGGGCGAAGCCGTGCCCTTCGTCCGGATAGAGCACGTAGGTCACCGGAATCTGCTTCGACTTCATCGCGGCGACGATCTGGTCCGCTTCGGCTTGCTTGACGCGCGGGTCGTTGGCGCCTTGCGCGATGAGGAGCGGCTTGGCGATCTTCTCGACGAAGTTGAGGGGCGAGCGTTCCTCTAACAGCTTTTGCCCTGCCTCGGATTCGGGATCGCCCATCAGTTCATGCATGATCGGCATCATGGGCATCCAGTACTCGGGCACCGAAGCCAGCAGCGTTTTCAAATTCGAGGGGCCGACGATATCGACGCCGCAATTGAACACGTCCGGCGTGAATGTGAGGCCGACCAACGTGGCGTAGCCGCCGTAACTGCCGCCCATGATGGCGATCTTGTCAGGATCGGCGATCTTCTCCGTCTTCGCCCAATCCACGGCGTCAAGCAAATCGTCGTGCATCTTGGCCGCCCACTCCTTGGCGCTGGCGTTAATGAACTTCTTGCCGAAGCCGGTCGAGCCGCGGAAGTTTACGTTCAAGACCGCGTAGCCACGGTTGGCCCAGAGTTGCGCATCGGGGTTGAAGCCCCACTCGTCGCGCGCCCAGGGTCCGCCGTGCACGTCGAGGATCATCGGGACCGGCTTCGACGGTCGGCCATCGCCGTCTTCGTCCGAACCGGGCGGCAATGTTAGATAGCTGACCAGGTCGAGCCCGTCGCGCGCCTTGATCACCACGTCGTGCATGTGGACCAAGGGCAAGCCCTTCAGATCGTCGCGATTGGCAAACAAATAGTTCGCCTTCTTCGCCGCGCGATCGTAGTAGTAGTACAACACCGGACCGTTGTCGGTGAGATAGGCCACGGTCCAATGCTGGTCGTCGAGCGTGCGGCTAGTGATCTGGAACTCGCCTTCATGCACCGACTTCAAGTAGTCGAAGTCCGGTTGCACGCTGGGATCGAGAATCTTCCATTCCTCGCGCGCATAGGTGAAGGCGACCGCTTCAATGGTTTTTTCCGTGGGGTGCGAGATCACGCCGCTCAGATCGGCACGGGGATCTTCCGCCACGACGGTTTGCGCGCCGGTCGGGATGTCGATGGCGGTCAGCGCGCCGGTGTCGCGGTCGCGGCTCTCGATGAAGTACAGGATGTTGCCGGTCTTGTCGAAGCCGGCCGGGCTGGACGTCATCGCGTCCTGCATCGGGATCACGAGATAGTCGTCCCAGCCTTGCGCGTCGTTCGGCTTGAGCAGCTTCTTGCCTTGCGGGCTGTACTGCATGCCGAACCGCACGCGGTAGTCGTCGTCGATCACAAAGCCGGCCAAACCGGGATTCTCCTGGAGCAGGGTGCGCTCGCCGGTTTCGATGTTCACGCGGTAGACGTCGTGAAGCTCCTTGTTGCGATCATTGAGGCCGATCAGCACTTCATTCGGGAACTTTTCGCTGACGCCTTCGATTTGGGCGTTCACCTCCTCGATCGGCGTGAGGTCCTTGGTTTCGCCGGATTCCAGGTTCACGCTGTAGACGTGCCAGTTCTCGTCGCCGTCCTGGTCCTGCGTGTAGAGCAGGTGCTTCGACGTGTACGACCAGAAGTAACCGCGGATGCCGCGCTTCGTGTCGTTGGTGACCGCTTTCGCTGCCGAGGGATCGCTGATCGGGCCGACCCAGACGTTGAGGACGTTATTGACCGGGGCCAGGAAGCTCAGCTTCGATCCGTCCGGACTGATCCGGGCCGCGGCGCGTTGCGGGTTGCCGAACAGCGTTTCACGCGCAATCAGCGGGATACCGGGCATCGTATCGTTCATGGGCGGCTGGGGAGCGACAGGCGTGGTCGTGGAGTTGGATTCGCTGCTGGCGGCAGCGGGCTTGGGTACGGCGGTCGCGGCGTCGGCCGGTACGGGCGTCGGCAACTCTTCGGCGACTTCGACGGTCTTGGCCTCGGGGGCGGGCGTCGCGGGGGGCGCGCCACAGCTCGGGAGTCCGAGCAAACATGTTGCAATCACCAGCGTCCATTGCCAAGTTGGGCGTGCCATGGAATTCTCCTCCGTAAGGAATTCGCGCGAATTGCGATGCGTTGTAGCGAGCGGGCCGTGACCGGCCAAGTTCTTGGCCAAGATAGCGAATTGAGAGCCCATTCGCCTAGGGTGCGTTACTCAGCTCGTCTTACGCGGCTCGAAGGCCAGCGGTTGTTCGGCGCGGGGGTCGACGATGTGGAGCGTGGTGCGGCCGAGCAGCAGGTCTTTGAGTACCTCGCCGACGACACCCGCGCGCCAGCCCTGCGTCAGGAGTGGCGGCTCGGCCGATTCGCCGAGATCGCCGAGATGAAATGAAACCAGGTCGCGGACGTCGTTGGCCGTCCCGACCAGGCTGGGCGCAACCTGCGCCTGGCGGCAAATGCTGCCGAGCGCCGACGAAAGCAATTGCGTGACCATCGTCTGCTGCGGGTTGGTTTCCGTGCGGACGATTTCCGGACAGTCGCTTTCCGGCAAATGGAGCGCGCGTTCGATGCAGGCGGTGAGCTTCGGCAACGCGTACTTGAGGTCGCCGCGTTCCAGCCCGCGGACGGCGCGAATTTTGTTCGGGTCGGCGAGTTCGCGCTTGGCCAACTCGACGATCAAGTCGTCTCGTAGCACGCGGCGGGCGGGGCAATCGCGGCGTTCGGCCTCTTCCTCGCGCCAACGCCAAATCTCGCGAACGATCGCCAGTCGCCGGCGGCTGAGGCCGGAACTGCCGGAAACGCGGCGCCAGCGTTCCTTCCCGCGCGAGGCTTCGATCTCGGCCAGCCAGCTCGCCGTTTCCGTGTGGAGCCAATCTAGCCGACCGAGGCTTTCTAGTTTGCCGAGAATCAGGTCGCGCAGAGCGGCGAGATGTTCTACGTCGCTGAGGGCATAGGCGACTTGCTGCGCTGTCAGGGGTCGGCGGCGCCAATCGGTGCGTGTTTCCGCTTTGTTGATCCGCTTGCCGAGGAGCCGCGATGCCAGCGTTCCATAGCCAGCCGGGAACTCGACGCCCATTAGCCCGGCGGCGAGTTGCACATCGATCAGGTTGTGCGGCGGGCGTCCGGTGGCGGCCAGCGAGAAGACGATTTCTTCACGTCCCGCGTGGACGATCGTCTGGTGCCCCGGCGCGACGACCGCGTCCCAGAACGGGCGCATGTCGTCGATCGACAGCGGGTCGATCACGGCCGTCAGGCCCGGGATGGCGACCTGCACGAGGCAAAGCTGCGTGCGGTAGCTGTGTTCGGAGACGAACTCCGTGTCGAAGGCGATATACTCGGCGGAGCGCAGCCGTTCGCAGAAGTTGGCTAGCTCGGACTGCGTGCCAATGGTGATAAACGACATGCGTGGCGGCACACTCGCGGGGAGCGCCGGACGCTCAGGCTGTCACCACTGCCGGCACGGCTTGGCCAACGCCGCGGCCAGAGCGATGCTCAAATGAAAAGCCAGGTCATCACGGCCAGAATAGGAAGCAGTACGCACAAACTATAAAGCATGTAGCCGAAAAAGCTAGGCATCGACACGCCTGCCTGTTCGGCGATGGCCTTCACCATGAAATTCGGCCCGTTGCCGATGTAGGTCATCGCGCCCATCATCACCGCGCCCAGGCTGATGGCGGCCAGAATCCGCTCGTCTATCCGTCCATCAGGAAGCTCGAACACCGGGTCGCCCTCGAGCGGCGGAATGGTTTTGCCGGCCTCCAGAAACACGACGTAGGTCGGGGCGTTGTCCAGCACGCTGGAGAGCGTGCCCGTGGCCCAAAAGAAGCGGTGCGGGGTGTTGACGCCGAGTTTGCCGCCCTGATCATGAAGAATCTGCAACGCCGGCTGCATGCAGATGAAGATGCCGATGAACAGGACGGCGACTTCGACGATCGCCCCGTAGCTGAATTGATTGGCCTTTCGCACCGGCTGCGAACCGAACGCCAGCGACGCCGCCACGAGCCCTAGTTGCACGGCCTCGCGGAGATAGACCGGCGGATGCCAATCCATGCCTGGCAGGGCCTTGCTGGGATCCAGGAACGCCACGCTGGCGACCACGCCGCCAAGCAACAGCGCGTTGGGGAACATCCCGGAGAACTTGAGTTTCCGAATGCGCGTTTCGTCCAAGCGCACATCGGCGGCGGACTCGCGCGGGTAGGCGTAGAGGCGGTCCCAGAGATAGTAGATGGCGACCAGGCAGGCGTTCACAAACAGCCATTCCTGCCAGAGCCGCGCGGTCCAGAGGAAATCCACACCGCGCAAGTAACCGAGGAACAACGGCGGATCGCCAAGCGGCGTCAGCAGACCGCCGCAATTGCAGACGGCGAAAATGAAGAACACCACGGTGTGCGCGACTTTTTTGCGCTCGCGGTTGGTTTCCAACAGTGGACGTACGAGCAACATCGCGGCGCCGGTGGTGCCGATAAAGCTGGCCAGCACCGCGCCTGCCGCGATGAAGGCGGCATTCGTCGCCGGATGTGCGGGCAAGTCGCCGGAGATGCGAATACCGCCGCAGATCGTGTAGAGGCTAAACAGCAGCACGATGAACGGGATATATTCGGCCAGGATGGCATGTTCCAGCGTCAGGCCGACTGCCGCAGTCCCTCCGCGCGCCAAGTAATAGGCCAGCGTAGCCAGCGCCAATCCGGCCGCGACGTAGAACCGGTGCAGGTTACTTTCCCACCAATGTGCGGCGGCGGAGACCAGCGGTAGCACCGCGATGCAGCCCAGCAATAACGCAAATGGCAGCACCGCGAGCACGTGCGGCGCGGCGTGCTCCTCGTGGGTGGCCTCATGCTGGGCGGGGGCGAAGTAACCGGCCGTCGCAGGCAGAAACAGGGCGACGGCATAGATCGCCACCACGGCGATCAGGGCGAAGAGAACCGGTTTTTCCGAGGGAGTGGCAGCGTGTTCGGTGTCCGTCATGCGATTCCTGGCAGGTCCCGTGAAATGGGGTGAAACGTGATGACACGAATCGCCGCCTGAACGCCGTGTTGAGGACCTAGTCTAATGGACCGCTCAATGACTTGTAAGACGGCGGGACTTTCGCGCCGCGACGCCCGAATGCTAGATTGCGGGCTATGCGTGAAGTCTGGCTGAAAAACAATCCGCGAATGTTGAAGGCCGCGGCGCTGCTGGCACTGCTGTTCTTACTCATTGGGGGCGGCGCACTGCTGCGATATTGGTCGGCCGAATCGCCCGTCGGCCGCGTGGCCGGGATCAGCCTGCTTTCGGGGGCGATCCTCGGCGGGTTATTGATAGGCGCGATGTGGCGGGTTCCGCGTCTGGCCTACGACGGCCGCAACCTCTTGGCTTACCTGCAGGGAACGTCGCCCATTCGCGTGCCGATTGGAATCGTCGAGTGCTTTCTGATGGGCCAGGGACCGGCGTTGCTGCCGGGCGAGAAACATGCGCGCACGGAAACGACGACATTAGTCATTAAGCTCTCCGATCGGGCGGAAGAGTGGTCGCACCACGCGGTCGACTATCGCCTGGCCGCCTGGTGCGATAGCTACATCACCATCCGCGGCACCTGGACGGAACCGCTGAACCTCGCGGTCGTGCGGCGGTTGAACGAGCGTCTGCTGGAAGCACAACGAAAACTCCCTCAGCAGACGGCGTCATGACGCGATTGCTGGTCAGCGTGCGCAGCGCCGCTGAGGCTCAGATCGCGCTCGATTGCGGCGTCGATCTGATTGACGTGAAGGAGCCCAACCGCGGCGCGCTCGGGGCCGCCGATCCGGCGGTTTGGCGCGACGTCCTGGGCGTTGTTGCAGGACGCGTGCCGGTTAGTTGTGCGTTAGGGGAGTTGGAAGCAAGCACTTCGGCGAACGCCGCAGCAATCCCCATCGGCGTCCGTTACGCAAAAGTCGGCCTGGCCGGCGCGGCCGATCAGCCGGATTGGGAAAGCGCCTGGCGGGACCGCGTGGATCATCGCCCCGCGGGCTGTGATGTCGTGGCTGTGGTGTACGCCGACGCGACGACGGCGAGAGCGCCTGCGCCAGGCCGCATCCTGGCGGCGGCGATCGAGCATTCCTGCGCGGCGATCCTTGTCGACACGTATGACAAGTCCGCTGGGGACGTCTTCACGCATTGGCCTGCAGCGGAGTTGGCCGCGTTCCTATCCCGAGCCAGCGCGTCGGGGTTGCTTACGGTGGTCGGTGGCGGGTTGACGTGGAATTCATTGGGAACCGCTTTGGAACTTTCAGCCGACTACCTGGCAGTGCGCGGGTTGGCCTGCGGGGCCGGGCGCACCAGTGGCCTCGATGCGGCTTCCTGTCGGCGGTTAGCGGCGCGAGTGCGCGAGATTCGAGAATTTTCGGAACGCCGCTGAATCCGAAATCCAACGGCGTCCGTACTTTTCTTTTGACATGGTCTCGCGCCACTACAACAATGGCGCTCGGGCCAGCCGCTGATTCAAGGTTTACCAGCAAGGTGCAGTGATGCCCTCAAATTGCATGCGGCGATTGATCGTTTGTGCGGCGTTTGCATCGGCGATCAGTGCTTTCGCAACGGACATCCAGGCGGCATTTCACCGTTGGGCCTTCACCGAGGCCTTCTCCAACGAAGACGGTAGCGTTCAGTTCATCGAGATGCGTACACCGTTCAATGGCGAAGATCTCATGGCCGGGCATGCGTTGGACTCGAACGGTCCTCCGTTCGCGGTGACCACCGACTTGCCGAGTAATTTAACCGCCAATAAGAGTTTCATTTTCGGCACGGCGGCTTACGCGGCCTTGCCGGGCGCAGTGACTCCCGACTACCTCATTCCGGCCAATTTTTTCAATCCAGCCGGGGATTTCCTGAATTGGGCGAACAACTCTGCGACGATGACCATTGCCGCCGGCCAACTTCCCTTGGACGGTGTACTTTCGCTGCTGAAAAACGGCACGACAGCGGTCAATTCGCCGACGAATTTCGCCGGCGCGATTGGCCACATCGACCTGCGTGCCCCGGTCCCCGGCGACACCAACAATGATCGCCTGGTCAATGTCACCGACCTGAACAACGTCCGGAATAATTTCGGCTCCTTCGGTCCCGACGTCCTCGGCGACACCAACAACGACGACGAGGTAACGATCGCGGACCTGAACGCGGTCCGAAACAACTTCGGCGAAGGGGGCGGGAGTCCTGTACCAGAACCGGCGGGAGTGGCGCTCGCCGCGTTAAGCATCGTCGCATCACTCATGTGGATGCGAGGCCGTCGTGCAGGACGCTCGCGACACTAGCAGGCTGCTGAAAAACTCCGATGAATCGGCTATTTTATTGTGATCGACTGGCGGGGTGGATTGCAGGAGGCGACGATGCGTGGGGATTTTGACGACCCGCTGCCGCTGTTTCACGTTTTTGAGGTCGAAGACCGTCGTGTTCGGTCCGATCATCCGCTGCGCGACATCAAACGCCGCGCGGATCGTATTCTGGAATCGCTGAACGCGAAGTGTGAG
>ENA-ORBV01008404-ORBV01008404.1-microbial-mat-metagenome-genome-assembly--contig:-NODE-8404-length-17362-cov-10.479086_pt1 | contig 17362 bp, 19 predicted proteins | sample MGYA00237777_ERZ505514 | MGnify/ENA primary metagenome ERZ505514 (study PRJEB26160, sample SAMN06269048) | microbial mat metagenome | isolation source: Oligotrophic lake microbial mat | place...
CTGCAACTCGCCAAGAAGACCTCTTCTCTGGCATTAACTTAAACCAACCAGCCTCCATGAAACCCGGGGCGATTCATATGCCACTCATTGTCGTTCATATCGATCGCCATGCCTCGCATCATGATCGATCACAGCCACCCGCTCAGATTCATCGTGTATTGGAAAAGGGTGAGGCAGGCAGGCTTGACATGGTAGATCGACAATTACATACTGTCGTCCGTATAACCAGACAACTATGTCTGGCTTAAAGAGGAATCATTGTGTCCACGCTGGCTCCCGACCCTACCCATTGCGAGCATATCGGGACGGCCCTGTCAGATTGCCGGATGGGCGCATCTCTCCCGATCACCGCTCGTCGTACGGTCACTGACTTTGACAACGTTACCGCGTCCGTGCTGGCGATGAATACCCATCCGGCGCATACCGACTACGTCTACGCCCACTCGACGAAATTTGGCAAACCACTCGTTGTCAGCCCGTTCCTACTTTCGTCCCTAGTTGCATTCGTGACGAACGAGTTGCGTGATGTACCGATAGTTGGTTTTGACATCCGCGACCTCACGTTTGAAAAATCGGTGCACCCAGGCGACACCGTGAGCGCCAAAGCTCGCTTCGAAGATGTGTCAACACAACGCCTACAGCTCGCAGTCACCGGTGTGAAGGCGACTGGCGAGGAATTCGCGCACTTCCGTCTCGAACTAAGGTTAGCGTGAGTCCCCATGACTCTAAGTCCCTATCAGAGCCCATGCTGGTACGAAGATTTCCAAGTGGATGCAGTGATTGAGCACGCGCAGCGCCGGATCGTGACTGAAGCCGATAACCTGTTTTTCTCACGCCTATCCGGCCACGAACATCCGTCATTTTTCCCCTACGCCGGAGGGCAGTCGCAGAGCCCCGCAGTCGTACTCCCATTTCTAGTTCTTGCTATTTGCGGTGGCATTGCGGTGCGCGCAACGAGCCAAGGCGCGATTGCCAATCTCGGATGGGAATATGTGCGCTTCCCCAGCCTAGCGCATGTTGGAGATGAGTTCAGGGCGGTCACGCAGATTGCTGGTAAGCGCCTATCGCGTAGCGATCTGACACGCGGCATCGTCACGATAATCACTTTTGGTATTAACCAAGACGCAGCGGTCGTCGTGGAAGCAAAACGCTCCTTCCTCGTGAACACCGCGGCATCTAAAAATAAGGAATCAGTCGGATAATGAAATTACTCAACGGTGTACGCGTACTCGCGGTGGAGCAGTACGGCGCAGGTCCGTTCGGCACATTGCAGCTCGCGCAACTCGGGGCCGATGTGGTTAAGATCGAAAACCTGCGTGAAGGGGGCGACACAGGTCGTCACGTCCGGCGGGAGAACGAAACACTGCCAGACGGAGATTCGCTGTTCTTCCAAACCTTCAACCTCGGCAAGCGCTCGATCTTGCTTGATCTGCAGAAGGAGAAGGGCCAAACGCTATTCCGCCGCCTCGCAGTTACGGCGGATGCGGTCATGAACAACCTACGTGGTGATACCCAGGAAAAGCTAGGAATTACCTATGACAAGCTGCGCGACGTCAACCCCAAGATCGTTTGCGTGCACTTGACAGCGTACGGGCGACGTGGCGCGCGCAAAACTTGGCCAGGTTATGACTACTTGATGCAGAGCGAAGCTGGTTATCTATCGGTGACGGGAGAGCCCGACAGCCCGCCAACGCGGATGGGGCTATCTATTGTTGACCAAGGCGCCGGCGTGCAAGCAGCGCTCGCTCTCGTGTCTGGAGTATTAAATGCTCGCAGCACCGGCACGGGTTGCGATCTCGACATCAGCCTATACGCGACGGCCATTTCCAATCTGACCTATCTCGCTACCTGGTATATGAATCTCGGCCTGGTACAGGGCCGCGAGCCGCGTTCGAGCCATCCGAACCTTACGCCAAGCCAGCTTTACCGTACGCAGGACGGCTGGCTCTTCATCATGGGTAATAAGGAAAAATTCTGGTCAGTTCTGATATCGACGCTAGGCAACCCAGCGGAGCTCACTGATCCGTCCTATGCCACTTTTGCAGGGCGCCTGAAACACCGCGCAAAACTCACTCAATTGCTCGACAAGATCTTCATGACGCATAAGACTGCGCATTGGACATTGCTGTTCTCGGGCAAGTTGCCAATTGCGCCGGTGCTTAATATCGGTCAGGCGCTCGAAAATCCTTTTGTGGCCCAGATGGGCCGTATAGGCAGCGTCGACCATCTCAGTGGACGCTTGCGGGTCCTCGCGCCAGTCACTGAAATCAACGGTTCGCCAATCGAACAGACTGCCGCACCGTCGGCGGGCGCGCACACTTCGGAAGTGCTAAGCGCCGCCGGCTTCACGCCCCAACAAATCCGCGAGCTGCGGGAATGTGGGGTCATTGGATGAAAACAACCACCCGCAAAGCGCGCGATGGTGTGCCGCTGTACGTCCAGATCGCAGCCGACATAGAGCTAGGCATTAGCGAGCGTAAACATCTGCTTGGGGGTCTGCTCCCGAATGAAGCAGCGCTGCAAAAGAAATATGGCGTAAGCCGTTTCACCATTCGACAGACACTGGATCGACTCTGCGCACGGGAATTGGTGGAGAAACATCATGGAATTGGCACGCGAGTGATCGCTGTCCCGCCCCGGAAGAACGTCGCATACTCGATCGGCGACTTGCAACTACTCGGTCAGTTAGCAGGTCAAGCACGTTTTGAGAAAGTAGACAGCGCCCATCGCACCTTGCGGGAACACGAAGCAGTTGGCCTCGGCCTCGAACGGTCCAAGCTATATCTGGTCGTGCGCGGCGTGCGAGTCTTGCCTCGAAAACCGCGGCGCCTGCTGGCTTACGTCAAAGTTTACATTCCAATGGCTTATGCAGACGTCGAAGACGATATCGGGCGGACATCCGCGCTGGTAATCCGGCTCATCGAGCAGCGCTACAACATTGCCGTCGACCATATACAACAGGAAATCTCATCCCCCAAGCTCAGTCCTAAGCTTATGCGTGAAATGCAAGCGCTCGGCATTAATACGGTCGCCGGACGTGCGCTAACCACGCGCCGCGTGTACCTCGACAAGTCGGGTAAGACGCTGGAATGTGCAGAAAGCGTTTTTATCGATCCAGATTTCACATTCGTAACGATACTGTCGCGTACCGTGCGAATCGTACCCGGCAATGTGCGGCGGCGCACCGGATTAGGAGCTTAATCTGAACACGATACGATGGGCATTAGGCGCAGCGTTGGCGGCGATTATTGGCATGCATATAGACAACGCAGGTGCCCAAGTGGTTAAGAACGTTGACGACGATTACCCAACGAAGGCGGTAAGGCTCGTCGTCCCCTTTACACCGGGGGGTGCTAACGACATCACGGCGCGACTCATCGCAACAGAGCTCGGTCAGACATTGGGACGCCAGTTCGTAATCGATAACCGGGGCGGAGCCGGCGGCAGTATCGGCGCCGAACTGGTCGCGAAGGCCGTGCCTGATGGCTATACGCTGATGGCATCGAATCCAGGCCCCAGTGTAAATAATCCAATCATGCGCAGGAGACCCAGCTATCGCGTCGAGGACTTCGCCCAAGTGGCCATATACGGCTATACCCCTCTCATTATCGCCGTGCATCCTTCGTTCGGGCCACGCAATGCGCGGGAGCTCGTAGATTACCTAAAGAGGAACCCCGAGAAACTCTCTTGGGGCTCGACTGGAACAGGCGGCATTGCCCATATCGCGCTGGCGCTTTTCCAAGCTGCAACCGGCACTGACGTCATACACGTACCCTACAAAGGCGCGGGGCCAGGTCTGAACGAGCTTGCCGGCGGCAGCATTCAACTTTTTTACACTACGCTTGCGTCTGCGGATACCCTGATCAAAGCGGGACGGATACGCATCATCGGCATCGCCGCGCCGAAGCGGCTGTCTGGACTGCCGGATGTTCCTACGCTTAGCGAGTATGGCGTCACGAACGCTGATGTGATTGTGTGGTACGGACTTGCAGCGCCCGCCAAAACAATGCCCCCGATCATTGAAAAACTCAACCGCGAAGTGAACCGAATCATGAAGATGCCCGACATAGGAGCGCGTTTTGGGCAACTCGGGATCGAGGTCTTCGGCGGTTCATCGCTCGAAGCTGAGGAGTTTGTCAGGAACGAAGCCGCACGCCTCAGACGATTGATGAAGACGGGACTAATCAGTCCCTTAGATTGATCCCGCGCCGGGATTCAGTCGATTCCTATGATTCTGTACGCGGTCATGGCTGACGTAACTGTCGTGTAGCTGTTCGTGACTGGCATCGTGCCGGGACTGCTGGGCGGACTCGGTCTCATGGGCTTGGCTTACTGCTTCGCGGTCAGCCCTAACTATCCGGTCGAGGAGGCTTTTCAGCTCAACCACTCACATGATTTTGAATTCGTATTCTTGGTACGGCGTGGGGTATGATCGAAAAAAAGTAATCAAAGGAGAAAAAGAATGGTGTACATGCGTGATATGGGGGAGGCTGCTCAAAGTCGCATCTTGGGTCAGGAACTGCCTGATTATGGAGTCACGGAATGCCGTGCAGGGCCTCCGTTGTCGCAGCGTCGTATTGCCATTGTTACGACCTCTGGTCTACACAAGCGCGCCGACAAGTCATTTTCGCTGGGTGCCGGTGAATATCGCATCATCCCGGACGATGCTGATGCGAATGACCTGATCATGAGCCACATATCGAGCAATTTTGATCGCACGGGATTTCAGCAGGACCTTAACGTGGTATTTCCCATCGAGCGTCTACGGGAACTGGCTGCTGATGTCACCATAGGCAGTATTGCCAGTTACCATTACGCCTTCATGGGTGCCACGCCACCTGATGCACACCAGGCCGTGGCGCGGGATATCGCCAAGCTGTTCATGAAGGACAAGGTCGACGGTGTTGTACTTGCCGGCGTCTGACCCCAGTGCACGCGCGCCGTGAGCGGGCTTGCACATTTCATTGAACGTCAGGGCATCCCGACCGTCGTGGTGAGTCTGATCCGCGAACACACTGTACGGATGAGGCCGCCACGCGCCCTGCACGTGCCCTTCCAGTTTGGCCGTCCCTTCGGAGTCCCTGGCGCACCGGATTTTCAGCGCCGGGTGCTGACTGCGGCCCTGCGCCTGCTGGAACGCTGTGACGGACCCCTGCTTGAGGACTTTCCGGAACCGGCACCCGAGGCACTGGAGGGGGCGTCGGACGATCAACAAGGCTGGGCTTGCCCGGTCAATTTCAGTGGCCCCACGTTTGACCCCAGCAGCCCCGAGGCTTACAGGCAGCGCCTGGTTCAGGAAATATTACTGCTGCGACCTTGGTGCGAGGAATCCGTGCGGCGGCAAAAAGGTCGGCGGCTGGACGGGCTGACATCGTTATCACCCGAGCAGATCGCTGATCATCTCGTCTCTTACCTTCACGACCAGAGGATTCCTTCTTTTGTAACGGGTGAACCGATGGCGCGCGCGATCAAGCTTTGCGCCGATGACCTGAAGCATTTCTATTATCAGGCTGCACTTGCGCGGCCAGGGCGTGCCACCGGCATCGCAGTGGACAACTGGTTTTTCGGGGACACGGCGGCGGGAAAGTTGCATATTGACCTGCGCAAGCAGCTGAAAACCATGGACGATCCGGCATTGCGGCGCGTCGGAGAAATGAATCTGGTGCCGCATCCCATGCGGCACCATGTTACGGAATAGTATCAAGTCGGCCGATCATTGCCGATTTTTTAACTAAACAAAAAGGTATCGAGGGAGGAAGCATGTTTCGTATTCTGTTCTGCATCATCGGAAGTTTTCTGGTTACCCCATCGGCTTCAGCCCAGCAGTACCCCACCAGGCCGGTCAGACTGATTGTTGCGTTTGCGCCGGGGGGTGCCAGCGACGTTCTGGCGCGGCTGCTAGCGCAGCGACTTGGCGATTCGCTTGATCAATCGGTAATAGTCGATAACAGGCCAAGCGCCGGGGGTATCATAGGGACAGATCTGGTTGCCAAGGCAGCGCCGGATGGTTATACGCTATTGCTGGGGAGTGCTGCGGCGTTTGCCATCACTCCTCATCTTGCCACCAAGCTGCCTTACGACACGCGCAGAGATTTTGTTCCCATTGCCCCGTTTACGCGCCTCACCTTCGTGCTGAACGTCAATCCCAAGGTGGATGCACGCTCGGTAAAAGACTTGATCGCGCTGGCGAAATCCAGACCTGGAACGCTGAATATCGGGTCTGCAGGCAACGGGACAACTACCCATATGGTGGGCGAGTTGTTCAAGCACACCGCGGGAGTCGACTTGGTACACGTGCCATACAAGGGGGCCGGACCAGCCATGATCGACCTGATTTCTGGTCAAATTCAGGTCCTGTTCGATGCTGCGATTACCACGTTGCCGCAGTTGAAGGCAGGTAGGATACGCGCGCTGGCGGTCGGTAGCCCTGAAAGGTCCGCGCTGTTTCCGGCCTTGCCGACCATCAACGAGGCAGGGCTGCCCGGGTTCACTGCCGGCAACTGGTTCGGAATATTTGCGCCTGCCAAAGTTCCTGCAGCCCTGGTGCGAAGACTCAACAGCGAGATAAGCAAGGTCATCGACACGCCGGATGCCCGCGAGGACATGCTGCGGCGTGGCGTGGAACCGCTGATCATGGACCAGGAAAAATTCCGGGAACTTGTAGCGACGGAATATGAGCGCTACGGGAATCTGGTTAAGGTCGCCGGCATCAAGATCAACTGAGATCAATTAATGAAAAGCAGAAACCAGAAGCGGCCCAACATCCTGCTGGTGATGGCCGACCAGATCGCCGCCCCTGCGCTGCCTGTATACGGACACCGTGTCGTCAAAACTCCACACCTAGAGTCGCTGGCTTCCAGTGGTGTGGTATTCGACGCGGCATATTGCAATTTCCCGGTATGCGCGCCCAGCCGGTTCTCCATGCTGACCGGACTTTACGCGACACGCATAGGCGCTTATGACAATGCTGCGGAATTTTCTGCGTCTTGGGTAACTCTGCCTCACTACCTTCGTGCGCTTGGTTACCACACCAGCCTGTGCGGCAAGATGCATTTTATCGGGCCGGATCAGTTGCACGGCTACCATGAGCGCCTCACGACTGACATCATCGGCTCGGATTTTGCCCTGACTGCCAACTGGTCCGAAACCGTTCCGAGTAGCCCGGCCGGCGCCACCCTGAAAACCGTGCTGGATGCCGGTCATTGCATTCGCAGCCTGCAAATCGACTACGACGACGAGGTCGAACACTGCGCGATACAAAAAATTTATGATCTGGCTCGCGCACAAGAACAACAGCCGTTTTTTCTGACCGTATCCTTTACGCACCCCCATGCGCCTTTTACCTCGCCGCTGGAGCATTGGCAGCGCTATCGCGATGAAGACATAGACATGCCAGCAGTAGGTCCGCTGGCAGAAGCCCAACAGGACATGCAGACACGCTGGCTGGGGCAGGCGAAGCACAGCGATAAATATGTCATTACGGATGACCTGGTGCGCAATGCGCGGCACGCTTACTACGGCATGATCAGCTATATAGACGACAAGGTCGGGCGGATTATGGAAGCGATGCGACGCACGGAACTGGACCGCGAAACCGTAGTCATCTTTCTGGGCGATCACGGCGAAATGATGGGCGAGCGCGGCATGTGGTTCAAGTCGACGTTTTACGAGTGGTCGTGCAGGGTGCCCATGATCGTCAGTGCCCCGGAGCGCTTTTCTCCACGGCGTTGCACGCAGATTGTGTCACTGGTTGATCTCCTGCCCACGGTTCTGGATCTCGCCGGAGCGGCTAAAGGGCAGGAATATGTCGACGAGCCTGACGGTAAGAGTTTGGTGCCGCTGCTTGAAGGAAAGGTTCCCAAGGACTGGGATGATGTGGTGCTCAGCGAGTACACCGCAGACGGTGTACTCGCACCCTGCCGCATGGCGAGACAAGGGTTGTACAAATACATCTATGTTCACGGCCACGGCAATCAGCTCTACCATATGGGCGAAGATCCGCACGAACTCAGGAACCTGTCCGGGCAGCTTTCAATGGCAGAGGTCGAGCAGAATCTGCATGCCCTTATCCTGAAGGACTGGGATCCCGAGCAGGTGACTGTCGATATCCTGCGCAGCCAGCGGCGGCGCCTCTTCATCCAGAAGGTGACTGCGGGAGCGGGCATGCCGGTGAACTGGTCATTTCGGGCGCGCTTCGATGATGATTCGCGCTATGTGCGCAGCGCCAAGGCAAGCGACATCAAAGCCAGAAAGCGCTTTCCCTACGTCACGCCACAGGGCTGATCCGAGAGGTAGTTCGGAGACATAATCAGCTTTTCGAGGTGCGCAGCGCCACTCTTGCACTCCGACCTTGATGGGGGAAATGCAGACAATGCATACGCATTGACATAGGTAATGCAGGGCTAATATGAAGAAATAACAAAACATTAAGAAATTCAGAGAAAATCTGATTCTTCTGGCCATAAAAGAAAGTAAAACTCATGAAAGCTGCAGCTGAAATAAACGATCTCGTGCTCATCCGCATGGATGAGCATGGGAACTCTGGGCGAGTCGCTCACGTCACGATAAATAACCCCGCCAAACGAAATGCGCTTGGAATGGCTGGCAAGCGCGCCATTGCTGATGCGTTTTCTAAGCTGTCACAGGATGAGAAGTTGCGCGCTGTGGTGCTGACTGGCGCGGGCGAAAAATCTTTCATTGCCGGTGCTGACTTGGAGGAGATGAAAGATCTAACCGTTGAGGAGGCCGAAGAAGAGCACACACTGACTCATTACGCATGTGACTCAATACGACGATGCCCGGTCCCAGTCATTGCGCGCGTGAATGGCTATTGCTTTGGCGCGGGGATGGAACTCGCGGCGTCGTGTGACATGCGGGCGTCGGCGGATCACGCGAAATTCGGCATGCCCGAGGTGCGTGTGGGCCTTCCTTCCGGAATGGAGGCTGCGCTTTTGCCAGCTTTATTGGGCTGGGGGCGAGCAGCTGAACTGGTTTTAACCGGGGATATATTTGAAGCGAATGAAATGTATCAGTTCGGATTTGTTCAGAAACTTGTCCCTGCAGCGGAATTAGATTCAGCTGTTGATAAATGGATCCAGTCGATATTAGTGAGCGGGCCACGTGCAGTGCGACTTCAAAAGTCATTAATGCGCGATTGGGAGCGCATGTCTTTGACGGACAGTATTCGCAGAGGCATTGAGATGTGTGTGGAGGCTCGTCGCACGGATGAGCCATCGAAGCTCATGGCAGCTTTTCTGGCGCGAAAGAAGAAATAATTGCCATTTCTAAAAGAGTCACTCTCGTTTTTGTTCGATTTTTTACGTGTTCGAAAGCGTCAGGGACGTGGGGACTTCATAACAATCAGTATTGGAGGAAGAGACATGACATCATTTTCATCTGCTGCAGCAGCGGCAATCTTGATCGTAATGGGGCTGGCTAATGATGCCGCTTACGCACAGCAGGCTTATCCGGTTCGACCAGTCAGGCTTATTATTCCATTCCCGCCCGGGGGAAGCACCGATATCGTGGGTAGAATAGCGGCACAAAATCTATCCGAATTGTGGGGATATCAGGTCCTGGTGGACAATCGGGGTGGGGCTAGCGGCCAAATTGGCGTGGAACTTGCCGCACAGAGTGCCCCGGATGGTTATACGCTGGTCATCGGGCACATCGGCACGTTTGGTGTGAACCCATCGCTGTATCCCAAGCTGCGTTACGACGCAATCAAGGATTTTTCACCGATTTCCCTGATCGCACGTGTGCCGAATATGCTGGCTGTACATCCGTCGCTGCCGGTAAAAACAGTCAAACAGCTTGTCGACATGGCAAAGGCGCGCCCTGGAGTGCTGAACTATGGATCAAGTGGCAGCGGCAGCAACCCATTCCTGTGCGTTGAGTTCTTCAAAATGCTCACCAAGACCGATATTGTGCACATCCCATATAAAGGGACCGGGCCAATGCTGACTGACCTGATTTCAGGGCAGATTTCATTGACTATTAACGGCGTGCCGCCACTGCTGCCTCATGTGCAGTCAAAACGGTTGAAGGCGATTGCAGTCGCAAGCGACAAGCGTCTGGCAATACTCCCCGACTTGCCGACTATCAAGGAATCTGGCGTTCCGGAATACGAGGTGACGCAATGGTACGGCATGTTGGCCCCCGCTAATACGCCAAGTGTGATCGTGAGCAAGATTAATTCCGATATTCAGAAGTTTCTTGCTCGTCCTGACACGTCGGCAAAAATGTCGAGCCAAGGCGCCATTGCGGCGGGCGGCACGCCTGAGCAGTTTGGCACGCTAATCAGCGCAGAAATTGAGCGGTGGGCGAAGGTTGTTAAAGCCACGGGCGCAAAACCTGATTAACTCTTTGGAATTTACATGTTAATTGTTGACTCACAGGTCCATATTTGGGGGGCTGACACACCAGAACGTCCGTGGCCCATTCCACCCAAAGGACTCAAAGCAGTCCCCGTCCATAACAATGGTGTGCCTTTCACTCAGGACTTTGTCCATGGTGAAATGGACAAGGCGGGGGTGGATCGCGTCATCATCGTGCCGCCTTCTTGGGAAGGGGATCGAAACGATCTGGCGCTTGAAGCTGCATCAGCGCACAAAGATCGTTTTGCTGTGATGGGGCGCCTGGACATCTATCGGGACGATGCGAAGGAGCGGATTCGAAATTGGCTTAAGCAACCTGGCATGCTGGGATTGAGATTCGCGCTGCATACACCGTTGCTGGAGCGCCCTTTTGTTTCGGGGGAGTTGGATTGGGTGTGGCGGGAGGCGGAGGTATCAGGCGTTCCCGTGATGGTACTGGTCCCACACCGCTTGATGACTTCGATTGCGCGCGTTGCCGAGCGCCATCCTGGCCTTAAGCTTGTAATGGACCATCTTGGACTCGTGCAAGGAAAAGATGATGAAGCCTTTGAGGGCCTTGGCGAGCTACTCAAGCTCGCGCAGTACGACAACGTCGCCGCCAAGGCATCAATAACGCCTTTCTACACTGCAGATCAGTATCCATATAAGAAGTTGCATGCCCCCCTTCGTCGAGTATTCGATGCTTTTGGGCCGAAGCGTATGTTCTGGGGGTCGGATCTCTCGCGACTCCCATGTTCTTATCGTCAGGGCGTTACGATGTTTACGGAGGAAATCCCCTGGCTTGCGGCAGAGGATAAGGAGTGGGTCATGGGGCGTGGGGTTTGCGAGTGGCTGAGTTGGAAAATATAAATCTCTTGGGGATTATTGATGAACGATAAGGTCGTGTTATTGATTCCCGAGGCGCCGGCGCCGGAATCAGAAGTCACTGCGCTCAAGGTGAGCCCCCTACCATCGGGGAGCTTAAGGATTGGACTTCTGGATAACGGCAAGGGCAACGCAGATCACTTGCTGGGTTTTGTTCTTGAAAGCTTAAAGGAAAAGCTGGACATTTCGTCCGTGCTGTTGCTTCGCAAGCAGAGCGTGAGCCTCGCCGCAGGCGAAGCCATCATCAACCGTTTCGCGGGAGAGGCCGATTTGGTCATTACCGCAATGGCTGATTGAGGGTCATGCACATCGTGGAGTGTCCACGATATGTGTGAGTTGGCCAAACGAGGTCTTTCTTCCGTGGTAATTTGCAGTGCTCCATTTGTTCCGCTTGCCAAGGCGCAGGCGCGGGTGTTTGGCGCTCCAGATCTTCCGCTGGTGGTTATTCCACATCCTCTTGGGGGTATATCGCAAGAGGAAATCCATGGGCGTGCGCACCACGCAGTGCCGCAAATCATGGAACTTGTAAAGGAATTGCGTGGATGAACGACATACTGAGCTATATCGATAAAGTCGGTGCAAGTATTGAAGTCGAGAATGATTATGTGGCCATCAATGATCTCTACCACCATCGTGGATGGACTGATGGTTTGCCAATCATCCCTCCCACAGAAAAACTGGTGGAGGAAATGCTCTCCTACTGTGACCGGCCCTGGGATAGTCCAATTGCAAAGATTGCTCCCCGCTACGGGGAGGCGACACCGATCCGGCTGGCAACTAATGCTGTGATGGCCGGCTGTCGGCCGGAGTACTTCCCCGTTGTTGTTGCCGCCATTGAAGCGCTTTGTGAGGAGCCTTTCAATCTTTACGGTTTGCAGGCTACAACCCATCTTGTATCACCATTGATCATTGTAAACGGACCCATCGCTAAAGAGCTTGGTATCAATAGCGGGTATAACGCCTTGGGTTCAGGCTGTAGAAGCAATGCAACGATTGGTCGGGCCGTCCGTCTGTCATTGGTGAATATTGGCGGTGCGCAATCTGGTGCAGGAGACATGGCAACGTTTGGCTCGCCAGCAAAATATAGTTACTTGGCCGCCGAGAACGAAGCTGACAGTCCGTGGGAGCCGCTCCACGTAGAGCGAGGATATGCTCAATGGGCATCAACTGTAACGGTCATTGGGGCGGAGTGTCCCCATAATGTTAATGATCATCAAAGTATCACCGGTGTTGGCATTCTAAAGATGATCGCGGGCACCATGGCGACGACGGGGAACAATGATGTTTACAACATTGAACCGCATCCCGCTATTGTGATTGGTCCGGAGCACGCTAAAACCATTGCGGCTGATGGTTTCTCCAAGGCGGATGTGAAACGCTATATTTTTGAGAATGCTGTTTTGCCACTGCAACGCTTTTCTCAAGAGAATATCGAGCGCCGGTTTCTGGTGACGTGTAAGGATCGCTATGGCGACGCAAACTCGAGTGTTCCGGTACCCATGGTGCAACGCGCTGAAGACCTATTGGTGGTGGTCATTGGCGGCCCCGGAAAACACTCAGCGGTGATCCCGACCTTTGGTGTGACAGTTCCCATTACGAGAGAAATTCAGCTGGCGAACGGAAAACGCGCGAGCTCTGTTGAGGAGTTCAAAATCGCCTGTAGCGACTCGCTAAATTGAAGGTCGGTTGCAGAATTAAGGGAGTTGAGTTATGACAAATCAGCGCAGTCCATTGCAGGGGATTACGGTTCTTGATCTGGGGCAGATATATAACGGCCCATATGCCACGTTTCTGATGGGTATGGCCGGTGCTCGCATCATAAAAATTGAGCCGCTCGAAGGTGAGTCAATGCGTCAGCGAACCCTTATTGGAGGTGCGGCACTGCCGTTTGCCATGCTGAATTCAAATAAGCAGGCGGTGACGTTAAATCTTAAGACCAAACGTGGACGGGAAATTTTGATTGATATGGCACGCCGTGCCGATGTCTTGCTGGAGAATTTTCTGCCAGGGAAACTGGATAAGTTGGGTATCGGCTATGAGATTTTGCGCGAAGTAAATCCCAGGATTATTGTGGCATCAGGTTCAGGGTACGGTAGTACTGGACCTTATCGGGAATACCCCGCAATGGATATTTCGATTCAGGCAATGTCCGGTGCAATGGCGGTGACTGGATTCCCGGATGGACCGCCGACAAAAATCGGCCCGGCATTATGTGATTTTTCTTGTGGTGTCCATTTATACGGGGCCGTTGTCACCGCCTTGTATGAACGAGAAAAAACAGGGCATGGCCAAAAAGTTGAAGTGGCGATGTTAGACGCAATTTATTTTTCGCTTGCGTCAAGCCTTGGGTTGTATTTTGCTTCCGGAAACTATGGCGGAGCAGTCAATTTCCCGCAAAGAACCGGAAACACGCATAGCGGAAAGGCGGCGGCCCCGTATAGTGTTTATGAAGCCAGCGATGGACATATCGCTATCCTTTGCACGAACAACAAGCACTGGATTTCCTTAACCAAGGTAATGGGGAAGGAAGAGCTGGGACTGGATACTCGATTCGATACGCCAAAGAAACGAGCAAATTTAAGTGATGAAGTCGATAAAGTTGTCAGCGATTATGCATCGAAATATACGCGGGATGAATTGTTTTCGTTTTTATCCCCGCATCACATTCCCTGTGCGCCAGTGCGAGATTTAGCCGAAGTTACCAACGACACGCACTTACATCAGAGGGGAATGTTGGAGTGGATGGAGCATCCAAAATATGGTCGTATCGCCGCAGCGCGCAGCCCTCTTCGCTTTGAGAACCAGGGGCTCACAAAACTTAAGCCTAGTGCGGAGTTGGGGGAACACAATCATGAGGTTTATGGGGAGTGGTTGGGTATTTCGAAGGATGAGCTGGAGAGACTGAAACTTGAGAAAGTAATTTAGCGCAATCTTCGAGAGATCAGGGATGAAAATTCTTGACCAAGTTAGTCCATCAAATCGGGCATCGTCGTACCGGCTACACGGATCACATTGAGCCTTCTAAGCGTCGTCATCTTGTCGTATGTGGCTTCGCAATAGCGGTCTTCCGTTCTACATGGGCTGAATTGATGCGATGGAACAAACCCTGCATACCCTGAAGGCGCTGCGCTTACCCGGCATGGCGACCGCATTCGAGGAGCAACAGTCGAATGCTGCCGTGACCGGTCTGTCGTTCGATGAACGCTTTAGCCTGCTGGTTGATCGTGAGCAAAACTGGCGAGAGAATCGCCGACTGACTCGTCTGTTGCGAGAGGCAAAGCTGAAATCATCGCAGGCATGCGTCGAGGACATCCGTTACGGGGGAGGACGCAAGCTCGACCGCTCGTTGATGGCGCAGCTCTCGTCATGCCAGTGGATACGCAGCCATCAGAATCTGGTGCTGACCGGTGCCACCGGCTGTGGCAAGACCTGGCTGGCTTGTGCCTTCGGTAATGCGGCTTGCCGACAGGGGCTGTCGGTTATCTATGTTCGGACGCCACGTCTATTCGAAGAATTGCGCATCGCACACGGTGACGGGAGTTTCGGCAAACGGCTCGCCGTGTTGGCGAAGACTGACCTGCTGATTCTTGATGATTGGGGCTTGGCACCGCTTAATCAGGTCGAGCGCAACGATTTGCTGGAAGTGCTTGATGATCGGGTCGGTGCGCGTGCCACGCTGATCACCAGCCAGTTGCCATCGACACACTGGCACGCCTATTTGAATGATCCGACGCTGGCCGATGCGATTCTTGATCAGGTGCTGCATTCTGCACATAAGGTCACGCTGACGGGTGAGTCAATGCGTCCCTGAGCAGCGCTAACGTCCATGCAAGAATTACAACTTAACGCCTTCCTACTTTTATACCTAATGCTTTTGGAAGCCACGCGCCGAAGCGGGCGTGCAACGGTGCGGGTCGACCGTAATCCTCAGCTTCTTCGCAGGCGAGAATCGCGGCTCGGACGAGGCGACCGCCATACGTCTTAAAAGGCTCGAAGGGAAAGCAGTCTAGTGTTCGTTGGCAAAAAGGCGACGACGTCCATTCGTTTTTCTCGCCTAGAACCAAGGAGCTGAGGCACTCGCCACCTATCCGAGTAGCGTTAACTCCATGGCCCGAATACCCGCAACCGATGTGTATTTTTCCTGAACCGACCTGTTTGAAAAACGGCAATCGATCCGCGCTGATGTCGACTGCTCCACCCCAAGCCTTTGATATTCTCGGATTACCCAGACCTGGTAACAGACGCCAAAGTGCTACGGCGGCACGCATGCCCGCAGCCTTGTCATAGTTGACACACGGGTCGTTGTGGCGGTCGCCATAAGCAATTGGGCCTGAGCCTGAGCCCATCAACACACGATTTCCTTTTGTTTTTTGGAAATAATGTATAAACATTCGCATGTCCGACAAACCTTCAGACTTTCGCCACCCTACTCGGTTTTCCAAGTCGTCGACAGGTTCAGACATAACGGCATAGGAAGAAAACACTGCAAGGTGTCTGGCGGCGTCGTTATGCCCGGCCAGAGCGACATTCGTTGCTAGCACCACCTGCTTTGTGAGAATTTCCCCGTCTCGTACCCTCACGCGGCACGAGTCGCCATCATCAACTCCTAGCATGGGCGTGTTTTCGTAGAGAAAAACCCCAGCGTCAATGCAGGCACGCCGTAAAGCCCTCGCGAGTCGAGCCGGCTGCACAGTTGCCCCTTCCTTTAAGTAGACTCCTGAGCGAAAGAACGGCGATTGAATATGCTCGGATAGCGCCTCTTTCGATAAGGCAACCGCCGTATCAGGTACGCCTAGGCGGAGCGCCGTTGCCAATTCTAGTCGGCGTTTTTCTTCCTGCGTATTGGAGCATGCAACCTTGATGTTTCCGGATTCACGCCACCACACGTCTCGTTTCGGTGCAGTCGAAAATTCACGAATGGCATCTTGAGCGCGTGTGCCAAGACTGGCAACAGTTAGCGCAGCGTTATCGCCCAAGTTTGCGGCAATGGAACTCAGTGAACCCCAGTACCCATGCACTTTCCCCCCATTCATTCCACTCGCCCCTGATCCGCACAGTCGGGCTTCGATAAGAATCACTTTCAGGTGCGGTGCTTTTTCTCGCAAGAGCAATGCAGTCCAGAGGCCGGTGAAACCGCCCCCTACCACAACGACATCGGCGTGTTGCTGTCCCTGCAAGGGAATACTTAAGGGAAGCTCGCCCTCTGCCGCCATGGCCTCTTGGAACCACCAGGAAATATTGTCCGGTTGGACATTGAGATCTGCATTCAACTGGTTCATTTGCTTGCCGTATAAGATTGGAAGTAGGTTCTATATGAGGTGGAAGTGTGTCGGTTGTTCTGAGCCAAGATCACGACCGGATGGAGCTTGAGCACGCGGCAGTTTACGATTTAATGACTCTCTAAAATGCTTTACCTTTCCCTCATCGTGCCATACGACAAACATTGAATCGCATTTCCCGAAGAGGATTTCGGATTGCGGTTGCCTGCCGTTGTAGCTTGAGCGCATTTACTGCCTTCAGGAGCGGTGGTGCAGTTTGTCGAATCCGGAGGTTGAGGCAATTTGGGCTCGATGCGCCAGTTCGCGATGGTGAGCGTCGATGCGGACGTGATCCCGAATGGGAATCGATCCTAATTTTCGCTGGTTGCTGTAAAAACATAAACTCACTGAGCGGATGCTTGGAGGGATCAACGCTTATCTGCGAAACTGGAGAATTGTTCGTGGGCAAGGGTGCGATTATGGATTCAACCATCATTGAAGTCCCTTTTTGACGAACGGATCACACAGGCCAAGTGTTGCGGCATGCCCAAACCCTTGCTTTGCATTCACACCAATGCGAAATTGTCTCGTGAAGTATCGATATGCTATGTCGCCTTGATCCAATACGGTGATCCGCGGTCCGATCTTGGCAAGACCTTACTACGTAATTGAGGTGCCGATCCAAGCATCCTTTGCTACAACGATGGCGAAGTCGGCACTCATTTTCGTCATCAATTGAAATTTACGGATACCGGTGCAATCGATTCACAATATCAAAATATAAGAGTGTCGCGGGTTTTTAGAACTGTCCGGTTCCGTAGCACATGAATTGTCCGCTTTTTCTGCGGTGTGCGGGAAGCGGCG
>ENA-ORBV01008405-ORBV01008405.1-microbial-mat-metagenome-genome-assembly--contig:-NODE-8405-length-17362-cov-5.364362_pt1 | contig 17362 bp, 9 predicted proteins | sample MGYA00237777_ERZ505514 | MGnify/ENA primary metagenome ERZ505514 (study PRJEB26160, sample SAMN06269048) | microbial mat metagenome | isolation source: Oligotrophic lake microbial mat | place...
CTCCCTTTTTGAATCGAACAAATAGTAGCCGTTATGAATGACCATTGATACAACAATTTGAATCTACTAGCTAGCTAGTAGTAGATTTTGCGTCGTAGGAGGAAGGAAGGAATCTTTGTGCCGGTTCGCTTTGGCGCACGTTGTTTGGGGTTCGCATCGCTTGAATAGAACTGTTCGTTGATCTTCATGGATCTTGGTTGGTGCTCCAACGAGATAGGAAGCACACGAAAACCCAGCCAAACGAGTACAAAGTCATTTCGGTACTCCGAGTACGCACTACTACTAAAGAGGAATCGTGCGTGTAGCCAGCCAATGGGCAACTGCACCAAGAAAGAGCCGTTCGCATTGGTGTCAACACTCTACTAACCCTCACCACTTCTCTATTTTCCATTGGAGTGTTCGCAAACTGAACAACACACACAACTACTACTGATAGTAGACTAATAGTACTCGAGTAACAAGACAACCGCCAACCAAACGCAACCAATAAGTTATTCAGTCATAAAAAACAATTCCGCCAAATCCATTCTATTCTTTATTCTATTCTTTACTCTATTCTTGCAGTAACACACAAGATGACACCTGAATCCGTACCAGTCGTCGCTGTCCAACACAATGACCACGAAGAGGATGTGGAAGCAGCCATTGCCAAGGAGCCAATCACGGAAGCCTCCCATACATCTACTACTATACAAACGCCAGTAACAACAGGACCTCCCATTGTCATTCCCCCCTCCACCAAAGCCCCGAAACAAACCCTCCAAGCCGTCTATGCCGCGGGCAAATACAAGGCGGGTTTGACCTTGCCCATCCTGTGCGTCCAATCGTTCATGGCGGGCATTTACATTGCCTTTGCGGGCCACTTGTATTTGGTGGTGGGCGGTGGCGTCCTGGGAAGTTCCTTGTTTCCCGGTGGTTTGATTGCGGTCGTGTTGACGTCTGCCGAATTGTATACGGGAGATGCCCTGATTTTTGTGGCCTCCGTCTTGGGAGGTCAAGTGGCCTTTCGATCCTTACTCCGCAATTGGACCGTCTCGTGGTGTTGCAATTTTGTGGGCTCTTTGGTATGGGCCTACTTTTTGGCCTATTTGAGTGGCGCCTTGCACGACAGTCATGCCGTCGAACTCGCCATTCAGGTGGCCGAAAAGAAGGCTTTGAATGAGTTGTCGCATATTTTTATCAAGGCGATTGGCGCCAATTTCATGTACGTTTTGATCTATGTGAAGACTAATTGGTCTGTATGTTTTGTTTCACTTGTATTTAATTATTCTTTACTCACTGGAATTTTCCCTTCTCTCCCTTTTTTTCACAGGGTCTGCGTGGCCGTATGGCAAGGTACTTGTGCGGAAGAAGTGGCCGGCAAAGTCTTGGCCCTTTGGTTTCCTACCGCTGCCTTTGTCATGATGGGATTTGATCACGTCGTGGCCAATATGTTTTTTATTCCCATCGGAATGATGTTTGGTGCCAATGTCAGCGTCGGACGAATGTTTGCTGCCTTGGCCATGGCCACCTTGGGAAATGCTGTCGGAGGTGGTATTGGTGTCGGTATGATTTATTGGTATGTCTTTGATTCGCTCGCCAGTTTTGGAGGATTGACTTCCAGAATTCGACAAAACATGAGTGGTGCCAGGACACGTGCGGCCTTGGCTGGTCAAGCATCCTTTCATCAGCGTCATCGCAATAGCCACCATTCCAACAATACGCCTCCTCTGAACAATATTAGTCATCTCAACGACAATGGTCTCTCGCATCGATTTGGGGGAAAACAACCCATTACCAACCATACGGCGACCAACAATCACCAACACAACGGAAGTGATTCCAAACGATCTCTCTGCCGAGATCCACCCAAAGCGTCTACCTATGATGGTAGTGATCAGTTCGTTGAAGTCAACGTCTAGTTTTGGGAGAGATAGAAAGGACAACCAACACCAACTGTTTGTACACGAACCTCGAATCCCCTCGACCATTTCTAGGAAGCAGAACATAGAAGGAACTTCCGTCATCATTTAGACTCCACAATCAAAACCCTACCCTTTACACAAACTCGATCCAAGTACACTCATTTTTACATCCATAATTTTTCACGATAATAATATTCAAAAATATGTAGGATACACTGTAGGTACTGCCTTTCATACCGTTATCTCCTTCTACTAAGAGGCGTCCCTTTACAAATATGACATTCAGATAACCTTGAAAAACAAAACGAGAAGTAAACGAGTCCCAAGTCTATATTTTTTAAAACACTAACCAAAAACAGAGCTTCCGTTGTAGGGTGCTTGCTTTTTCGTCGTCATATCAGTCGTCGTGAGATGAGTCAGTCGAGTTCGGTATCCTCCTAAACGAAGCCAAGTTGCTCCAATCGGAGTTTATTCTGAGCCACACGTAGCTCTCGAGAAATTTCATATTCGGTTCGACCGTCTTTCACTGCAGCCTCGGCACCCTCAACATCGCTGGACTCGCTCTCCTCCGTCGTGTCCGCAATGCCCGCCTCCGAGTCGGAAGTAGCAGTTCCCAAGCCAGGTTCTGTGGATGGTCCCTTGATTTCACGTTCACCAAGCAGCAACTTTTTCAGCCCCAAAACTTCAGCCTTGGTGGAAAGGAGTTCACGTTTCGTGGCAAGTAGCTCACTTTTCGTGGTGAGTAGTTCAGCTTTGATTTCCAAGAGGAGCTCCGTTTGCAAATCGTTGGAAGCCTTACGCTCCTTACCTTCAGCAGACATCTTGTTTATGTGGCAGACGAAGAAAGAGGAATGGAAAATGTCGCTTTTGAAAAGTAAAAGTAAATTATTATCAAGTTGCTTCAAAAAGATCTGACCGCCGTTGAAAACCCAGTGGCAACAACTACAGGTTGCATGTATCATTCTAACGTAAGAATTCACACGGGCCACGCTATGGCCCAATAAAAAAGTCGGAAGATGTCCACTTGACTTTTCTGAACATACAACCCCGGTTTCACTGCGTGTGTGTCATCACATGGCAGCGTGGCAGCAAATTAGTGTGCACAGAAATTTGCCATGTAGCTATACACAACGAATTACTAGGTTCATGGAGGCCTTACCTGCGGCACAACTGAAGCAGCTGAACGGACAGAAGACCTCGGTGTAGCGTGGCGGCATCTATTCATGGGACGAGCCATCGTGGAATAAAGAAATAATAAGATCAAGCATCCTGGAGAAGTACCCCAACTATGTGCATTGGTTGGCTAGCCCAATATTTTTTATCTTTATCTGATAACCTCCCGGGCAAATGATTTGTGAATACCCCATGTTCCATGAATATTCAGGTATGTCAGGCACAGTCTGGCCTTCTATCCGACAATAGGTCATTATCGGATGTTCCGCAAAAATCCAGGGATGTCAGGAACAAAAAAGAGCGGTGAAACATGACGTCATGACGAAGATTTGATGACGTCGAAAGCTGATTGTCTTGTTAATCACGCTGTAGAAGAACAAAACAACAGAACAATAAGACAGCACAAAGGCTTTGTTGTAGCCGTTTTAGTGATGTTTCCTGTCATGAAGACCGTCCTTGGCCTCTTTTAGGACAGTCTGTACGATTTTAAGCGCCAGCACAGGCAATGGACAAACGAGATTGAGACTGACCGAAGAAATTGAGGGTCTCCTGGCTCTCTAGGAAGTACGGCAAATAGTGCTAGTTCGCTATTAGTTTGGACGTCATGAGCTTTTTGGGGGCCTACATGAGAAGTGTTGTGCCAACTATGAACAGTCACATAACGAACCGTTTCATATCACACAGCGTGTGGTAATTGTGGTCCCGGAAGGAGAGAAGGAGGGATCCGACATTCCGTCGTCAGTAGATCTATTTCAGGTGATGATGATAACTGCTGATTATGAGCGCAAGTGGGGCGGAAATCGCAGTGCATATGACCATATAAAGGGGGATCATTAGTACAGTTGTTGACGACGACTCGATACAGACTGGACTTGGATGATTTCATCCTACTTTGGAATGTAGGGAGCAACTTCGTAAACTGAGCACAGGACAAAGTCTTATGAAAGTCGGAGGGATGTTTGCTTTTCAGGACCAGGATTTGATTCCAATAAAAGAAAGGCAGCATCGTGAGGGCCAACGGATACAGAATACGACCCGTACAGGAATCCAATATCCCTATGCGACCACACATCTCGAACGTGACATCTGCACCTTGTGACCTTAGTGCATGCCAGCCCCGGAACGTCGCGAAAGTGAGCTGTCAGCTTTTCCACCTTTTCAGAACCATTCATCAGCAGCAATGCAACTCTCCCTGTACCTAACGGCTTTGATAGGTACTGTTGGGCTGGTATCTTGACCATAGACTGAGTGACAGCGTCATCACTTGCAGCAACAACTAGCTCATCCGATTGAAAGTAAACGCCTCCCGAGTCTCCAAAGTATGCCTGGTTTATGGCAATTACCTCCCAATTGGAAATGATGTCCCAAATTCTGTCCGTGACTGTGTCATTGTTCACGTCGTGAGTTAGGAGTAGAGGCGAAGATACAATCGCCCATCCGCCAAAATGAGACCGAGTCTCTTCCACCGTAAGGCCAAAGCTACCATCCTTCTTTGTCACTCCAACTTCCAACATATCGGCACAAGCCCAACACCCAGGGTAGGATTGATTGGCTCTCCGATATTTCTCAACGGAGGCAAGATTGTTCATGACAGAACCATAGTTAGGTGTAATATCGTTGCTGGTCCGATAAAAGTTGTACGGACAGCCCTGGGAGGGTGGAAGGCTGCGGTCCGGGTCGTACTTGGGTCTCCCCCAATGACAGTTCTCCACCATAATGGGCCTCTGGGCGTATTCTCGAAGGTACTTGTCCAATTTGACGAGGTCATTTTCTCCTCCGCAGCCATCCAAATTCCACGAGTCAAAATTATAGTATACGAAAGCTTTGACATCGCCCCTCATTTGGACATCACACTCGGTTTCATTCCGGCAATTGTCTTGACAGATACAATTATTTCCGTACCAGCCTGCGGTGAGCCCCAGAGCGTGGGCTTTGTTTGTCATTTTCTTTAAGTCTGGAAAGCGATCATAGTTGATGATTGGGTTTCCATTTGGGTCATGATAGTTCATCCCAGGCGCCGCCTTTGGGGATCCACACTGTTGCCAATTGTCGTCCAGACCGACATCACAGTACCCAAGGTCACACAAAGATCTGAGCCAAGCATATATAACATTCAGTAGAGGTAAGAGAACAATTAGAAGTTTGGTCGAGTTCAACACAATTCAAAAGCTTGCTTACGTTGGGAAGCCGAGGTGATCCGTACGGCTCCGCCTCACCATTCCCTCCATTATATGCTCCATAAGATCTTGGTCCACGTCGCTGTGATACTGGTTCCAATTTCTCCATCCCATTGGGGGTGTCAGAGCTAACCCATTGTCGTTGGCCGTAGCGATATGTGCTGCAACTTGAATTGCGGCGATGGCCGCGGTGAAACGAATTCTGCCCTCTCTTAAGCTGAATCTCATGTTGATGATACGATTGTTTTCTTTCAGTTCTGGTCGACAAGCGAGACTGTGAGTTATTATGAGGCCCATGGGCACACAGCACTCGTCTCATGTTCGCTCGCGATGCCGTGGCATGTCGTCCACTACTACTAGCTAGCTAGCTACTCTAGAAGCGGACTTGACATCGATGTTCGCGACTGAAGTTGATCCCGCAAATTCAGAACAAACTGGACTACTCTACTCTAGCTTGCTACTAGTCGCTACTTTCTTTTCGCTGCTTCTTTCTTTTCCGGTTGTGGCAGGTTGCACCATATCAGCCGAGACGTACAGAGACGTAGCTCCCATGCATAAAGGACACCGGAAACTAACTAGTGCCAGTAGCTACATTGAAGTGTAGTAAGTCCAGCCATAATGAGAGTCAGCCGGCGGTACCAGTACCTGGTTGAGGTATCCTGTCATGCTCTACGACTAGTAGTAGCTTGCGTGCTTATTCCAAGCTGGCAGCTACTGCTGGCTAGCTAACAGTTAGCCAATCAACTACTTCTTCCTCCTGATACACCTTGAATTCTGACCGGACGGACAGAAGGTAAATTCAATTGCGACAGTAGTTAGTACAATGAATTGTTGCCTGCGGTATCCTATCATGCTACTCACAACCTAGCAGCTGCCAGTAGCTCGCTGGCTTGTTATCAGCTAGCTAGTAGTAGCTACTTGACTACTTAACTAGCTAGCTAGCTAGATAGTAGAAGCTACTATCGGCGGCAACCGCTACAGTAGTGCTAATGTGTGCGGTTATTCTGACTCCTACTGGAGTAGCTGGCTACAGTAGCTACTAATTGTTACTTGTTATTCACCTCGTTAATTTTTTCGTGATCCCTTGTGCGACAAATTTTGAAAACACGATTCCTCTCGTTGACTTCAACAGAAAACGGGGCGTACAAGGTGTTTACCTAAGATCCAACTCGGATACCAAAATATCTTTCACGCGGGGGGTCAGATACCCCCAATTTCAAAATCGACGAACGAATCCCGTGATTGAAAAAAACACACGTGGTGTCAGGCGTTCCCTTATGGTCGCACGAGCGCGCAAACGAAAATCGATTTTCGGTCGCGCGCGGCTCCGATATCCACCTTATCGGGAACGAAAATCCCTCCGAACGAGAATGCCAGTCTCGTTGAACGTTAATTGCAGTCCAAATTTACAAAAGTTGACCCCAAGTCTCGTGAAAAAAAGCTGTCCTCTCGGAGATGAAAAAGTCAGCAGCTAGCATTGGTTCAACTAGCACAACAACAAAGATGTCTTGCACCAATGATGATGGTTTAGACTCTTTTGTGTCATGGCAATCAAACATTACACTGCTTGTTAACAATGCTACTAGCAGTCCTCTCACACCAGCTAAACTAACTGATTGCATTGATAAAAACGGAAATGTGGATGCCAAGTTGCATCGTCGTCTGCTGCTTGAGCAAGATGAGTGGTTTGTCATGCAGCAAAGTGGATTTGCCGCGGCCATGACGCGGCACCTTGCAGTGGATGATGTTGCCGGGGATGACATGTTTGAGCCGAAAGCAAAGAAACCACGCCGAGAGAAAGCTGTTGTGTGGCGCACAGATGAAGAAGGTGTCCGGCGAGTGCTCCCCCCAACCAAGTCAGCATGGTGCAACATGTGTGTTGCCCACCCAAATGTCGGCAGTGGGCGCTTTCAACAAAGATTTAGGAAGCGGTTCAGAATGCCGTACGAATCCTATTTGTTGTTGGTCAATCAAACAAAAGGAAACGAACTGTTTGACAGGTCGGCGCCCGGCAAAACAGATGCTGTCGGCAATCCAGTCGCACCAATCAGCCTGTTGATCCTGTCAGCATTGCGGTGCCTTGGCAGAGGCTGGACGTTTGATGATCTGTCAGAGAACACGGCCATAAGCGAGGAAGTTCTTCGTGTTTTCTTCCATAAATTTCTTGACTGGGGAAGCACTGTTCTCTTCAGGTCATGTGTCCAAGCGCCAATTAACTTAGAGACAGCCAAAGCACAAGAACACGAGTTCAGGCTTGCTGGCATGCCTGGCTGCATTGGATCGATGGACGCCACTCACGTTGCACTTGAAAAATGTGCTTTCCGTCTCAGGCAGGTGCATCTGGCAGCAAAACTCCCTTATGCGTCAAGGACTTGTAACATTGTTGTTAATCATCGCCGTCGAATTTTGTCTACTACCCAAGGCCACCCTGCCCGTTGGAATGACAAGACAATTGTCAAATTCGATCGGTTTGTTATGGCTTTGCGACGTGGTGAAGTCTTACAAGATCTCGTTTTTGAGCTTTGCGACTACAACAATAACAATGATGTGATTCGCCGCAAATGTAAGGGAGCCTGGCTGTTGGTTGACAATGGGTGTCATCGATGGAGTGCAACTGTTCCACCAACAAAGGCCACCACGAAAAGAACCGAGATTCGTTTTTCTCAATGGTTGGAATCAATGCGTAAAGATGTTGAGTGCACGTTTGGTGTGCTGAAGGGACGTTGGAGGGTGTTGAAGAGTGGCATCAGGCTCTGTGGTTTAAAAGAAGCCGACAAAATGTGGAAGACATGCTGTGCCCTCCACAACCTGTTGCTTGAAGTTGATGGGCTCGATGACTTGTGGGCCGATGGTGTTGCACCAGAGTGGCAGCAAGGAATGGGTGAACACGATGCTGATGGCCGCAACCACATTCCGCAGTCCATTCGCCGTCTGCTAAGCCCTGCACAGGCACGCAATTGCGATGCGTCGGCTATGGGACGTGGAAATGACTTTGAACGGGGCACAGATCAACAGCAACAACAATTAGCAGTTGACAACAACACCGCAGAGACCGACTCGGAAGGCTGCATCATTGTTAGGAAGATGTCCCTGCAGGCCTTCCGAAATAAACTCATCACACACTTTAACATCGCCTTTCAGAGAAAAGAAATCAAGTGGCCGAAACGCAATGGTCTCATTCGGGTCGACATCTAACACGCAGTTAACACTTAGCAGTTGAAATTCTTTTTTTGTTTTGAACGCTTTCTTTTATTGTAAAGCTTTATCTGCTTTCTAATTCTCAGCATTCTCATTGCTGTCTTCTGGACGACTTTGATTGTTGTTGACGCTCTGAGGGCTGGGGGTGTCGCCTTCAGTGTCGCCTTGATTGGCCACTGGAACATTCACCGACGTGACAGAGAACGATGCTGCCGAATCGCTGCTTCTTTTTGCTTTCTTTGCCGATGGTGGAATCATATGAGAGTCAAGAGCTGAATCCACGAACGACTGACACTTATTTGGCGTTTGGTCTTTGTCGTTATCGATCGACATTGCCACTTCAAGCTCTAATTCAACCTTACCCTTCTTTTCGATGGCAGCAACCAAGCGACTGAATGCAAAGTGAGACTTGTGTTCTTCAGGATTGTCAAACATGCAGGGTTTGCAGTGTGGCATCCACAATGAAATGTCGGCTTCCGCTTGTCTGACACGTTCGTTCAAAAAGAAAATCCGCGATTCTTTGGCACACGAAGCTTGAAACAGCTGGGCAAAAGAAGATTGCTGTGCAATGGAAGCAGCAAGCAAGTGTTCTCGATTGGTTAGTCCCCTACCTTCACTAGCACTAGCACAGTTACGTGCCTTGCTTTCTTCGTCTTCTTGCTCTTTGCGAATTGCCGCTCGCCCATCCTTCTTCTTCTCTTTGGACAAACCATCATCATTGGAAAAGAAGCAATGGGCCTTGCACTCTTCATCAAAACCAGGAGGCACAATCGGACCCCACAAAACAAATGCAAGGTGGCCGGGGAAGCAGCAATTCGAGGGCATGCCTGACTCTTCATCGTTGTTGTTATCCTCGATGTCGTCACTGCTGTTTTTTTCTTCTTCATTGTCACTGTCATCGTTATCATCCTCGTCATTCTTTCCGCATAATTCCTTGTACATAGCCTGCCTGATCCATAAGCAAAAGTCCTCATAAACAGCACCAGATGGTGTCTTCCCATCTAAACAGCACTGCCTGCATTCAGAATGTTCCAAAAGACCAAGGGCCTTCTTTCCATTCCTTTCCACAAGCTTGCCGTTATCCCAAATGTTTCGACCGGTTACATTTGCGACGTTGGATAGACCTTTGGATGCAATCACACATTTGTTGATGCCCTGATCAGCCTTCTTGTCACTCACAATTATTCTTGTTGTTGTCAAACAGGCACAAATTTCTTTCATGACAAGGACTTCATCTCCTGTTTGCAGGTCTTGCTCGATGCGAAACAGCGGCTCGAACACAGCAATTCCCTTCAACAATTGATCAGAATGAGTGATGTGATCTTCCTCTTGTGAAGGCTGTGTGCAATGGCTTGGACCATGATGCTTATCAAAAGCCATCTCGTGCAGCTCTGGTGTCTTCTTGCTGCCGCCGGATCCAAAAATGTCGTTGTGACAACGAAAGGAAACGAGCCGCTGCAACTCTTTCATCAAGACTTGCTTTCCTTTGAACTTAATGCTAGCACTAGGCATGGTGTGACTTTAGTTTGAACAAAGCTGTGGCATGTCAATGCAATGCATATGACATTGTTAGCACCTCCGCACTGTTGATCCTGTCGACAACAACAAAGCTAGCTAGATTTTCATTTTCCGGCGGACAAAGATTTTTCATTGGGCTCGAGATTTTGGGCTAAAAATCTTGACATTGGACGATCATTGGCCATTCAGTTAGAGAAAAATGAGTGCCGGTGTGATGCCACCCAGCTCTCGTAACCGAATTCGGATAAGGATGAAAGCGAAATTTTGAACGGAACCGCGAAAGCAAGTTGACATTCGGAAGTTTGGGTTGCGTGCTCGTTCGACCATAAGGAAACGCCTCAATGGAGAAAATGAGACTTGGAAGCAAATCAACCCCTTCATCATGCACGCACTTCCGATCCACAGCGACTTCCTCTTCCGGATCCCATCCGACGTTCGAAGACACTCTGGCCAATCTTTCACTATTAATAGGTGGAAGCGCTACTAATGTTGCTATTCCAAATAATACACGATCTAATCATATTATAACCATGGCGACTGCTGCTGCTATCAAGACGATTACTGTAATCGGTGCCACTGGAAACACAGGCTTTGCCGTTGTCCAACAGGCACTGGATGCTGGTCACAACGTGAAAGCGTTGGTTCGCAACACGGAAAAATTGGAAGCACTGAAGAATGATAATCTCACTGTTACCAAGGGCGATGTGACGGACTATAACGACGTCAAGGCTGCATTGGCCGGATCGACCGACTTGGTGGTGAGTCTGGGTGGACGAGGCAAAGGGAGTACCATTTGTAGTACAGCGCAGCCCATTATTAACAAGGCTCTCAACGATACGGATCCCAACATGCGCATGGTTTGCGTGACTTCCATGGGAGTGGGAGACTCCTATTGGGATGTGACTTGGGCAACACGACGAGTCGTTGACTTTATTTTGAAATCTGCCATTGCCGACAAGAACTTACAAGAACGATCCGTGATCAAGGATACGACCAATTGGGTCCTCGTTAGACCAGTGGGATTGAGCGATGGAGAACTCACCAAAACAGCTCAAGCTGATCCTCATGGTGCCCCGTCGGCTTCCAAGACTATTCCCAGAGCTGATGTGGCTCATTTTATTCTCAATCAGTGTTTGAGTGGACAAGATGAATGGAAGCGCTATCCAGTGACGGTCTTTCCTCCGCAGAAGTAAGGTATTGTGAAAGGCAGCGGAGTGAAGGAAACATAAGTCATGATTGATAGCAACCCAAAATTATGCAGATATAGTTCATTGCCACTAATCACGCACATACTTAAACTTCCTAGCTAGCAAATAGCTGATACTGTATAAAAATGTTAGAAACGAACAGGGTTGGCTTCGAAAAGTACACACATTTTTAGAGCGCATGTTTGTTCCAATATTCGATTACTTCATTACAAGTGATGTCAAACCGGGGCGACTCCTGGTCCTGGTACGGGGTACTAGAAACGAGTAGCTCAGTAGCAACAAGTGGATGGTAAATTGCAGCAAGTCCATGTGCAAGGTCAAAGTGAACCCTATGTGGTCAGTCCTACTTACCAGTGTAGCGATAGCTAGCTGGTCAATTTCCTACTAGGACTGGTCTAGCTACGTGCGTGCCTTTGCTAGTCCGTCAAAAGGGCGCTTCCGTGGGGGTGTAAGTTGTCCTGCCCAATGCATCTCCGAAATTATGGAACGATCGTTCGTTCACATTCAGTATTGGATTCAGAAACTTTCCTTGTGTTAGCCAATGCAATCGCCCATCGTATCAGAATAGCGCCGTCGACATAGGAAGGTTTGTGAGTGTCGGCAAAGCGGCACACCCGTTTTATGGTAGTGAGTGAACTAGAAATTGAAATGGATGTCCACCCCAATAATAATAACTAGGTTTTAGTTTCAGCAGTGCAGCGCACTGCACTGCACAGTGTAGTAGCAGCAAAAGGACATACTAGTAGGTATTTATCGATGGAAGTAGTATACTTGTAAAATTCTTTATAAAGGTTCAATAGTGAGAGCTACTACTATAATCCTCCTCGTCCTCGTCGTCAGAATAGCTCTCATCCTCATCGTCGTCATTGTACTTCTCGGCTTCTTCTTCAAAGACATTTCTCAAGGGAGCCAATGTCGAAGTGACTTGATCAATAATGGTGACATTGAAACGCCTTGCTTTTAAAGCGTCCGCCAAATGTTGGACAATCATGTCAAAGTGCAAATCGGAAAAGGCCATGCTACTGAAGAGTCGAGCATGGGACATGCGAATGGTATCGGCCATTTTTTCGGCATCGTTGCCCGAAGTAGGAATCTCGGTAAAGGCCATGGCAAAGAGTCGTCGTTGATGTGCAGCCACAAGATGATAATCGACACCTTGAAAGAAGGGTTGCAGTCGTTCGTCATCTCTTACTCGCACTTCAAAGTCTTTGACCAACGATCCAAGGACGGCCATGCCACCCAAAGTATCCAACAAGAATTCCTTCTTTGGCTGTTCCTCCACAAATTCAGAGGAACCTCCACCAACACCCAAACCCATACTCAAGGATCTCGAAATATTGCGCAAACTTCCTCGTCTCATGCTCCCTCTTCGCTTGTTCGTAGCATTGAAAGTGGCATTGGCATTACTGTCGTCTTCTTCTTGGTCGTTGGTTTTGTTGCCTCCTCCCATCATGAGATTTCGAAAGCTCCCACTTCTGCCGCCAATGCTTTTGGAGCGTTGAAACATGTCTCTTCGACTGGCGGTATTCATATTGATGGTAGCGGGAGCTGCTGCTGCCTCTTGTTGTTCGTCTTCTTGCGCAACATTTCCCTTGCTGCCTCCACTTCCAAATTTCATGAGATTTCGAAAACTGCCTTGTCGTTTCCCGGCATCAAAGGTTCGACTTATAGGCATCATGGCTCTTCGATTGACAACAGCAGGAGCACTGTGTCTTGCCTTGGGAAGGGGATCGCTGGCAGTGAATTCTTGAGATCCCAACTCGGACGAGGAATGATCCGTGAGTGAATTGTCGGGAATGGAAGAAGAGGCCTCACTGTTGTTGCTGCGTTTGCTACTGGAGTCGTTGATCTTGTCATCTTTTTGCAGTGCTTGCATACTCGTGCTATTGCGTCTTCGCATCATTCGAAAGGGAACTCTTGACTGTGATTGTGACTGTGATTGAGACTGCGTCTGTTGAGGTTCCTCGCTGCCTGAAAGGGTGGCGTTGCTCATGGTGCTTCTTCGAAAGACTCGCGAGACCATTGTACTTGTGTAGACTTTCGTTGGCTTGTCTTGTCTTGACTCCACTTGACTCCACTTGACTCCACTTGACTCCACTTGACTTCACTTGACGCAACAGCAATCGCAATAGAGAGAGGAAGAATGCAGTGGCGATGATTTTGTGTTCTTGTCGGTGGTTGTTTTGTTGTTCTACCAATCTATGAACCCTTTGCTACAGTACCGACTGTAGGAGGTGAACACTTCTACACTATACAGTAGTAGGCTATTGCAATACCGTAACTTGTGGCAGCTGAGGTGAAGGTTCAAAAACGGTAATGAGTTCCAGTGTCGCAGATACTAGCTAGCTAGCTGCTGGAACTTTTGTAGCTTTAACTTTTATGTCACTTTCTTACAAACTGTTGGAGATTGTTCACACTTGCAAAATTTACGTCATGACTGCCACAGCTCGGCAGATGCTGGTTGTGCCAATACTGCATGGTAGATGTGGTTGTACCGTTCACACTTCACTAGCTATTGTAGCTAGTAGCTGCATGCAGCTTTGGTCGATGACCGGTGGTTATTTCTACTGTACAGTACAGGCAGAAGCTACTCGAGTAAGCTACTAAGTAGTACCACGTATCGTCGATAGTAGTTAAGGATTGTACTCCATCTCTATAGTCGTACAAGTAGCACTCCGATCGAATTCATAATACGCAGTTCTCGTAAACCTGTTCCACACTTCCAGCTGCCTTCGCAATGAATCACACTGGCCGCACTATATAACAAAATACTATATCGAGAAGCGGTCATTGCCCAAAAAACTCAGGCGACTTATCGTAATATTCTTAAGGTGCAATTCGAGAGGCTTTTTAATCCCAGTCCTTCGGGTGGGAAGTGTGTCTGTTCTCTATATCGTAAGGCGCGAAGCAGTTGGTAATTACGATTATTAAACACAATTCTCCGAGTAACGATTCGTTTCGAAGTGGTTAGGGTTCCCTAACCACTACACAACCCGAACCATGGACATTGTTTTCGAAGCATGGGGTACTGCCTTTAAGATCGAATCCATTCAAAAAAAATTCGGGGTCTATGACTACTCTAAGTCAAATGAAACAGAGTCACTAAGGAGACATCATCGCTTTCATGCCAGTTCACAGTTGACACTTCGACTCTTCGACCGAACACTTAGTCTACTAGTTCACCTCGATGTGCTCCATGTTCTAAAACTTCATCGTGGGCTTTAAAAGTGCCCGAACTTTTGCACTTTTCCGCTTCTTTTTCTTTCCAAGCAGTTCAGGGGTGTTGCTCACAATGGCATGTTAGCCCTTGACACAAAAAAAGTGGAACAGAGCCTCAAACTCTCCCCTGATTTGGGGGAGAGTTTCCAAATGAACTCTGAACTCCACTCCAACACAGGGGAGAGTTTCAAAACTCTCCCCTGATTTGGGGGAGAGTTTCGTGCATGAGAATCCGCGTGTCGCAGTTTGTTCTTGTCAAGCGAACTCTCACCAAAAACTCTCCCCCACTTGGGATGAGAGTTTCAAACTCTCCTCAAAGTCAGAGGAGAGTCCCAAACTCTCCCCTGATTTCAAACTGGACCACCCATCAAACACTCCCTTGTGCAAATCACATTCAACGGCAAAGGCTCAAGATCTCTTCCTGTCGGTTCTTGTGAATCATTGACTGCCCATGTCAAGTCAATTTCCTTGCTGCAGGAAACCCACTGACATGACCACAACAACCATTTGCAGCAAGTGCTCAATGTTCTGTCGCACCCTGTCATTTGAAAACTGAAAAGTCCATGACCCGTCACGCTGCGACATGACCAACTCAGACGCGACACAGCCATTTTCATCTCAGCAGAATTTCCAGAACACATCAGTGGAACAGCGCTCTGAATTGAACCAACTGATTCTGATTCAGATGGGAGCTAATGGAATGAGCCACAGGAAAAAAGCACAGACACCAAGTCAATTTGTTGTGCTTGATGACTTTGATTTCTCAACTCGTGATGTTTCCAACAATGCAGACAACGCATGCAATGTCGCACTTGTGATTGATGACTTTGATGTTTCCAAGCAAAGCGTTTTTGATGTTCATGCGCAAGCCCCGTTGCAAAGTCATTCAACTTTTTCGTGCCATTTTGTTGAGGAAGTCAGCATTCGCATGAGTCAAGTGGAGTGACTTTTGCAGAGTCAGTTTTGAGATTGATCAGTTCAGAAGTTTGATCCAAAAAGGGTCACCATGCAGTTGCATTGTCAATCACAGAAAGACGATGGGATCTTGTTGAACATGTTTGAAAGACATTTGTTGATTTTTTCACAGCGTGGCTTTGCATGTTGCATCTTTGAGTCTTGCGTCACAGATCAATCGCACAGTGCAAGCGCAGCATTTCAACTGCAATTTTGGCTTCAGTCAGTTGAAAAAATTGCATTGTGATTGGTGTTTGCTCAATTCTTGTCAAGGTTTTCCATTTTGACCATTGCTGGTTTGGTCTGATGCAACAGCTTTGCTTTTTTCTTCTCATGTTGCTGAATCTTGGACGTGTGATCCAGATGCGACAGAGTCAGCTCAAATGCTGAGACAACTGTCAATTGAGACAAAAATGATGCTGCCATTTCTGGGGGGCTTTGATTCTCCCAAGCAATCTCTTCATGTCATCACATTGTTCTCTCCAATTCGCTGCTGGGAGCAGCAGACTGATGGAAGTGTTGTTATTCAGCACTCAGCTGAGCTTGTCATTGCAAAATTGTGAGAAATCAAAAGCGCTCGTGCATCGTTCAGCGACTTCTGCATTGATGTTCCAAAGGTTCTTTCTGTCCTGTTTTTCGCTGCACCACCAAATTGACAAATGTGCCATGTTGGCTTTTTTGGCAAGAAAAACTCCATGAGGACACATGTTGCAACAAACACAATGGATGAGAATTGTCATTTCCACACACTGACTTTTGGGTGTTTCCTTTCAAAGATGAAGCGCTCTTGTCTTGGCTTCACTTGTCAACAATTCTGATGATTCATGTCACACGGGGAAGCATCTGAATCTTTTTGTTGGTTGTGTTTGACTCTTCCAAGATGTGCAATCACATTCTCATGTGACTCACTCAGAACATGTCAAGGTGCATCATTAAGGTGTTTTGGGAACAAGTTTGACCACAACAAACAAAACTGTTTGTCTTGTTCTTCTCATCACACACCACCTGGACAATTCTCAATTTCTCAGTGGTCTCAACAACCAAGTCAAATGTGTGTTGATTGAAAATTCTGGCAAATGCATCATCATCAGGTGCGTCAGCATTGACAGTTCTCTGATGTGAAATTCTTGTGATTTTGAGTGTTGGCATGTTTGGGTTAAATTTTTTTCAAATTGTCAAACTGGGCAGTGTCAAAACTTCTGTGCTAAGATTTGTTCGTGTCAGAAAAGATTTTGAATTGATTTGCGCATTGATGCAAATTGCAGTTTTGAAAAATTGCATGACAGTGCAACATCAAACAAGAGATCAAACATGTCAAGTGACTGCTCTCAGTTAAAATTTGTTTTGTGTTCAGCAACGCTCAACGTTGATTGACTTGCAAACAATCTTCTTGACAAATTTGCATGCACAGATTGGTGCGCGACAACGCCACGTCTGATGCTTTGGCATGTGAAGAGTCCGGCCTGTGAGGTGAACGTGCTTCAGTTGTTGGAACAAAAAGTGGATTTTAAGGGTGTTTTTGCATGGATTGTGTCATGTGACTTTGACAGCCAGTGGGAATCCATTTTTGCAAAGGGACAAATGACACGCCCCCTAAATGGACTCAACCAACCAAAAGAAGGATCCCCAAGGCCCTTTCAGGGTGTCTTGTTGCTGTGGTCATGGCACCGGGGGCTGACCAAGACTTGAAACTCTGGAGAAATCTGCCAAAAAGGACAAACGGCAGGCCCCCAAATGGACTCAACCAACCAAAAGAAGGATCCCCAAGGCCCTTTCAGGGTGTCTTGTTGCTGTGGTCACAGCACCGGGGGCTGACCAAGACTTGAAACTCTGGAGAAATCTGCCAAAAAGACCCATTTTGCTAGCTTCTCAAAGCAAGATTCCCTAACCCTAAGTTGCCAACATCATTTCAGTGTGCAAATGGCATCAACAAACCCAGGGGCTGTCTCTTATACACATCTCCGAGCCCACGAGACTAAGGCGAATCTCGTATGCCGTCTTCTGCTTGAAA
>ENA-ORBV01008406-ORBV01008406.1-microbial-mat-metagenome-genome-assembly--contig:-NODE-8406-length-17361-cov-4.838753_pt1 | contig 17361 bp, 10 predicted proteins | sample MGYA00237777_ERZ505514 | MGnify/ENA primary metagenome ERZ505514 (study PRJEB26160, sample SAMN06269048) | microbial mat metagenome | isolation source: Oligotrophic lake microbial mat | place...
GTTCAGGGGGTGGCGAGCGTTGCCCACGCAACGCGTTTTCAGCGTAAGCAGGGTGAAGTCCGGCCAGAGCGCAGGATGAGGGTGAGGTTAGCCGGCGCCGCCGAGTCACTGGCGGCGCCGAAGCCCAAAGGCTAGGCGCAGAAACCGCCCCGACAAGTAAATAACCGGATACTTTGCCGGTTCCGCCGCGAACGTTGAAGGTACTGACATTGCCACCCTGGGCGCGGTCACATCTGATACTGAATCGATGAGATCGATCCCCTGGGACCACGGTCGCCCGCGGCCGCATCTCCGCCGCTATTTGGCTCAATTTAAAATCAGGGCCGATCCGGGCAGATCCGTGGTTCACCTGGCTGAGTCCGAGATGACGTTCATCCTGTCATCTTGTCACGGCGGCTCGAGCTCGGTTGCCGAAGACGAGAGACAGGATGGACAGGATGACAGGATGACAGGATGAATTCTACGCATCGCGACGCCTCACCTGCGTTCAATCCATCGGCTTGGGGACAAGCCGATCCACCTCGGCAACTCATGATCAGGGCCGATCCGTTGTTCACTTGCTCGAGGCGCGGTCTCGAACCTTCACCACCGGACCGGCTCAGACCCTATGCGTCATCTCGGTGATCTGCTTGGTCGCGATGCCCATCGGGCGGTCCAGCGGCACGCCGGCGCAACTCAGAAGCGTGGTGAGCAGGTCGCCTTGGTTTCCGCGCACATTCGTCAAATAGCGCCCGGTGTTAATCGTGCCACCGCCACGGCCAGCGACGATAAACGGCAGATTCTCGCGAGCGTGTTTGTTGCCATCCTCCAGGCCCGAGCCCCACATCATGATGGAATTGTCCAGCAGCGTTCCGTCGCCTTCCCGAATGCTTTGCATCCGTTTGATCATATAGGCGAATTGCTCGATGTTGAATGCCGTGATGGCGGCGACCTTCCGCACCTTCTCCGCATCCTGCGCGTGGTGAGTCTGGGAGTGATGCGTGTCCTTGAATCCAAGCTCCGGATACGAAACTCCGTTCGGGGTGGAACCAATATAGGTGCTGACGCGCGTGGTGTCCGTCTGGAACGCGAGCACGTTCAGGTCACACATCACCTGCATGTACTCGCTACGTTTATCGCCCAACGGAATCTTGATTTCGATCGCCGGGGAATCCGACGCATAACGTTTACTCGGGCTGACGCCCGCCTTCTCCAGCGCCGCCTCTTTTTGCCGGAATTCGATCGCGGCAATGCGCCGCTCCACGGAGCGCACGCTGTCGAGGTATTCGTCCAGCTTGTGCCGATCGCCCTGGGGCAACGTACGCCGCAGGTCCTTCGCACCGCCGAGCACGAGATCCAGCATTTTGCGGTCCAGCGCCTCGGTCTGCGCGGACTGACCGGGTTTCCGGCCTCGGCCCGCCTGGTCGGTCGTAGCGAAGAGGCGGTTGAGCACGCTGCGCGGATTGGTCTCGGCCGGCACGGCCTGCGTGGCGGAGCGGTAGCTGCAATGCGAATAATACCCCTCGTTCAGCCCCTCCTGGTTCTCCTTGTGCGTCTGCGGCATGGTGGCCAGTTCCAGCGACGGCAACGACGTGAGGTGGCCCACGTAGTTCGCCGCGATCTGGTCGGCCGAAATCGCAATTGCAATCTGGCTCCGGCGGTCCGCATCCGGCAACCGCGCCGTCAGCCACGTGGATAATTCCAACGCGTGCGGTGCGCCGTTGAAGGGAGAAATAGGCACGCCCGAGATGCCCTTCATCAACAAGCATTCGCTGAGCACGGGACCCAGCGACGCCAACGCCGAAGAGGGCGACGTTAGAAAACTCTCCGAACTTGCCGGCCAGAACTGATCCATGATCACCCCGTGGGGCATATACATGAACCCAAGCCGAACCGGCGGCTTGGCTGCCCTCTTCTTTTCCGGCTCAGCCCAACCCATGGATTCGAACAGCGGCAGAGCAAGGGCGACGCCGATTCCTTTCAGACAGGTCCGACGGGAAATGAGGTGGTTGCTGCTCATGGGGCGGTAGGGACTTGGGTTCTGCGTTAAAGATTCTCGGGTTGGGGCAACATTGTGGCGGGATCACCACGACCTATTATTCGATTCGACGCTGCGTGAAGGGGTAGCTCGTGACAATCTCCGTAATCAGCGTCTGCATACGATAGTCGTCTTTCGCGATGGTGTCCATCAGGCGATCCACCACGATTTCGTCGTAACCCTCAAGCGGGCGACACAAGGCGTAGGCGAGCAACTTCTCCGTCAGGTTCCGCGCCACGTCTGCCTCGCGGCCAGCGATGATCGCTTTGAGTTCCTTGGGCGACGAAAACCGTTTACCGCCCGGCAGCTCGCCGGTGGCGTCAATTGCGCCGCCCGACTCTTCCGCGTCACGCCAGCGGCCGATGGCATCGAAGTTTTCCAAGCCAAATCCGATCGGGTCGAGAATGCTGTGGCAGTTGGCGCAGGTGGGATCCGTCCGGTGCAACTCCGTGCGTTGCCGCAGGGTCAAGTTTGCGACCTTCGCTCCGTCCTGTACTTCCAAGGCCGGAACATTCGGCGGTGCCGGCGGCACGTGTTCGCCCAACACTTGCTCGAGCACCCACACGCCGCGTTTGACCGCACTCGTGCGATTGGGAAACGAGGTCACCGCCAGAATGGCGGGCATGCCCAGAATTCCCCCGCGATTGGCATCGGTCAGCGTCACCTTGCGCATGGCCGGGCCGGTGACGGTTTTCTCCAAGCCGTAGAGCTGGGCCAGGGGGCCGTTGAGATAAGTATAATCGCTGTCGACGAACGCGACGACGCTCCGGTTTTCCCGGACGATGCTTTCGAAAAACAGCCGTGGCTCCTCATACATCGCCGCGCGCAGCTCGGCGGACATGACCGGGAATTTATCGGTATCGAAGACTTTTCCTTCCAGGTCGCCCAGCCCCAGCCACTGCGCGCCGAAGCCATCGAACAACGCGCGGGACCGTGAGTCCTGCAAGAGACGCTTCACCTGCGCGCGCAGATTCTCCGGCTCGTGAAGTTTTTCCCCGTCGGCCAACGCCGCGAGCTCCGCATCAGGCATCGTGGCCCACAATAAGTACGAGAGCCGCGACGCCAGTTGATAATCATCCAACGGCACGATCTTGCTCCCGGCCGGGACTTCGCCGGCGGGCGTAATATAAAGAAACTGCGGGGAAACGAGGATGGCCTTCAGCATCAAGCCGAGGGCGGGCGCGTAACCGAGTTGGTTTTCGCGTCCGAGATCGAAAACGCCCACGAGAACATCCAGCTCCGCTTCGGACGGCGGACGGCGATAGGCGTTGCGGGCCAGCGCGCGGGCGACGGCCCTCGCCGCCGCCCGAGCATCCGTGCCGGGCACCGGGGGTTCACCGAACAGGCGCTGTTGCACGGCGGTCGGCGGCGCGCCCTCGGGGGCGAGGATGCGCTCCACGACTGCATTGGCGATTCCAAGATACTGCTCCGACTGCAGCGCCGAGAGCGTATTCAGATATCCCTGACCGACGACTTCGTCGGGCAACTCGTGGGTGATCGACGGATCGACGCCGAAGAGATCGTGCAGGGTATTGCCGTACTCCACCTTGGTCAGGCGACGGATGACGAACTGACCGGGATCCTTCGGGCTGAGAAACTTGATCTGGCCAATCCAGTCCAGGAACATCTGCCGCTCCTCTGCCGTGGGTTGATCATCGGCATCGTCCGGCGGCATGTCGTGCGTCCGGACGTTGGCGAAGCCCTGCTTCCACCAGTGACGAAAGGCGGGGCTGCCGGGGTCCTTGAGCGTCGCCAGAAAGTTGATACCGCCCTTCGGCCGGCTGCCGTGGCACTTGATGCAGTAGTTCTTGAGGAAAGGAGTGACCTGATCCTGAAACGTCTTCTTCGACTGGACCTGCAGGGTCGCAAAATCCCGCTCGCCCGCTGGCTGCGCCTGGCCGGGAAGGGCAAACGCAGCGAAACCGGCAACAAAAACGGCCGTAAGGGCGCGGCAAACAGATCGGGGCATGCTGATGCCAGTGTCTTCCTCGTCGGCGGGAAATGTCACGAGCGATTCGCCGGCGCTCCAAACGGAAAAACGGATCGTGCTTCCACGATTGAGGTAGGGACCGCTCTCCGCAGCGGTCCTCATTGGACGTGCGCATCCGCTTCCCGTTCAGGCCTAGCCACAGAGGACACGGAGAGCGAGAGGAAGCCAAGGGGTTCAGTCGCCGAGCCCAATTGATCTGGCCTGTACGAATTCAAGTTTTCCAATTTCGCGCTTTCCCGATTTCCCAGTTTTCCTTTCCTGTGGTGGGGACCGTTCTCCGCAGCGGTCCTGATTGGAGTGTCCCCGCTGGGCCCGCGCCTGCTCCGTCCGGAGGGAGCTTGACGGGTTCAGCCTGTTGCAGTTCGAAGGCGGCGGGCGGAGTCTCGCAACCTCCAGCGACCCGAATGCGGGTGGCATTAGACTTCGGAAGTTCCTTGTCGCGAATCGCTCAGGACTTCCGCCAGCCCCGCACCGCCATCCTTCGCGCCTCCTCTCCTGATTGCCGCTACGACGCCCCGCCTTCGTTGTCACAGGCTAATTGCTCACTTGGCGATGCAACATACAACAACAGGCAGACACCATTGGTCCTGCCCCCATGTCAAGTTACCCTATAACATCGGGTACAATCAGGGCGTGATACGGCATCCTGTCTGTAGCTTGTAAGGCACGTCCGATACGGCTCCGGCCAAACCTCTTCGATAGTCAAGCCATGACCCTTTAAGTAGCCTTGGAAGCCGCTGTCATTCCGGAGCTTCGATCGGATATTTTTGTGTCTTGTAAAAATAGGAGTTGGGAAAGGCCGAGCTACCGACGAACGGACCTTCTCTTTGCGTCGGGGTCGCGGTGCGCATTAGGAGCTGCCATTCGTCGATGCCGGAAAAGTATTCTTTCGATACCTGATAGGTCACCGTTTCGAGCTTTGACGGCTGCGTCTTTACGAGTTCGCCCCAATTGTCGGTCTGGGATACCTTGCCGTCACCTCCGGTAACAGTGCCTTTCGTCCACGCTTGGATCGAGCCTTTTTCCGGAACTATGGTCAGGTTATCGCCGGTAAGCTTATACGTTCCTGTCTCTCTGGTAAACAGCAGTTGCGAGGAGGTGAAGGCGAACGTCTTGACCATAAAAACGTACGTCCCGTTCGTGTTGAAGTTATATTGTCTTTTGATATAGCCTTGGATGCCGTTGTTGACAGCGAAGGAGCTTTGGTCGCTCGTGGTCATGCCCCACGCACCGACGATCGCCGAAACATCCGATCCGGCCTCCGCCTGCGGTTGCAACGCGACCTCAAGCGTTTTCAATTCGATCGACCCCAGGAACGCACCAATCGCTGATTCGTAACTCTGCGTGTTAGTGAGGATAAGAGCATTCATCATTTTTCCGAAACCGCTGGCGGTTACCAACATCGCAATGCTTTTCACCCCGTCTTTTTCGAACGGCGCATAACCGGTTTGAATCTCCCAGCCGTTCTCGATCGACGGCGCGGCCATCTGCGGGGCGGTCGAAACAGTCACAGCCTCCTCTACGATCGTCCCCCAAGCCGCATTGAAGTTTTCCTTCGAATCACCAATGCCGGGAATAGATTTGAATAAAGTGATCAGGCAATAATCGGCTTCGTTCGAAATCGAAAATTGAATCGAACTCTGTCCCGCCTGTTTTTGCCAGCCATTCGGCGATTTGAACGTCGCGACGTCAAACGTCTCCAATGCCTGGGCTAAAGCACCGCTGAAAAAAGATAAAAAGCAGATAATAGAGCAAAGTAATTTGTTCACCCACTTCTCCTTACCCTTCAAACGAAAGTTTTCAATGAATTTGCATATTAAATACCGGTGAGGTTAAACAGAACTGAATCTCACGCATTCTCCGCGTTTCAGAAATTGCCTGGCGCCCTGCTTGCCGGTGTGTTCGCCGTTTTCGATATTGATGCGGCCCCGTGAAAGAACGGTCCCGACCATGCTATTCATCTTCCAGCCTTCGTCGGACGAATAATCAACCCTCAGGGTCCGGCAAAGTTGACATGGGGTGGTCAGGCGGGCGCTCAGGGCCCAACCTGACCACCGAGATGACAACTAAAGATAATCAAAACACCGAGTCGAAAGCTGCCCCGCAAGGCGTAAAACCGTAACGGCTGATCAGGCTCGGCGTCGATGTGCATTGGCGAGAACCGGCCACCCAACGGGGTCTGCCTGATCCCGGTTAGCTGCCACCAAAAATCTGGAATCACGCGGTCGTCACGCCGCGGAACGTGGGCTATTACTGAAAAGTTGCAGATATGGCGGGTGGTGTGGATGTCGCACCCGAAGCAAACACTGGTTTCACCGCGTGAGCGTTCGAATGGGCGTGGAGCGGGTTGCCTCGAAAAGGTCCTCGACAGCGGGCACGACCCTGGCTCGCTTGGCGTGGCGTAGCTGGCTTGCTCGGCGGGAGCGGACTGCTGGTGAGGATCGGGCGGAGATCGGTCAGGCTGACAACGGCAACGGTGTCGCTGGACGGCCGGACGCCTATAAAACTGCGTGCCGGCCAACCTACGCGCGCAAGTTCTCCAGTACGCGTTACAGTGACCTCGTTGGCGCGCCCGTAACCGATACGGTGCGCAGATCAATGGCTTGATTGCACCTCGCGCCAGACCGCTGCGAGCCCCAGCCGCTCCAGCCAGGGTGCCATTAACGATTCGTCCAAACCCGTGATGTCCCGAATTGCGCAGATGTCCGCCGGGTGTTTCGCCGAGCCGCCTTCACGATAGTACTCGAGCTTCCGCAGTACGACATACTCCGGTGGTGCGACCGAAACGGCTAGATCGTCGGTCCACGGCACTCGACGGCGCCGCGGCAATGCCCACGCATGGAGAGGGTCCGATCCGGCGAGGTAGATGTCTGCTTTGAATCCCGACTCGAGATGGATCAGGTTGAAGTGCCCCCGCTGGGCCCGCGCCTGCTCCGTCCGGATAACCGATTCGGGCGGCACGTAAAAATCAGCCTCCGGAAACTCGCGCAATAGAGCGGATCGTCCCGCATCGTCCAGACTGACCACCACGTCGAGATCGTTCGTGACGCGCGGCTGTCCGTAAAAAATCGCCGCCGTCGCCCCGGTGACCATGTAAGGCACGCCCACGGTTTCGAGCCGCGACGCGAATAGCGAAAGCTCATCCGGTCCGCGCATGGAGGACCCTCTGGGCAACGGCGCGCTGAACTTCGATCTCGGTCCAAGTGGGATGCCGCTGACGAAATCCCGCCGCCAGCAACGCGCGCATGCTGCGATTCATCCGCTGTGCCTGGCGCATGCGTTCCTGCGGGCTCATCGCGCGCAGGATCGCAAGCTGGCGTTCGTGGGCCTGGCGATCAAGCGCTGGCGGTTCCGCAGAGGACATGAGCGAACGCTACGCTTTAAGCCGTCGATTCCAAGCAAGCATGTGGGGGAAGTGAGAGGGTTTGCGGCGAACGAATAACAGGCAGTCCCCAATGGCGCTGACCGTTCGGCGGTCGCGACGTGCTTTCGGGGCAAAAAAAACGTGCGCAGCGCTAACGGCGAGGCCGGCGTGCGCCCACCATCGGCGGTCGCACTCGGCCGTTTTACCTGGCGAGAGGATGGAGCTCGATTCGGCGGAAGAAGATCTCGGCGCCCTCGGACTGGAACAGGATCCGGCCGCTCGAAGGCCAGACGTTCGTGACTTCCATGACCTTAACGCCGTTCAAAAAGTAGACCAGCTTGTCGCCGTCGGCAATCGCCTCGGCGAGGTTCCATTCGCCGAGCGGCCGGTCAAGGTCGCGCGGTCCCCGGAAATTCAAGACATCCTTCCAGGCCGGATCCCAATGCTGCCAATGCAGGTGCCCCATGCCGGGTTTGAATTCCTTCGGCTGTCCCTTTGGATCCCAGATGCGCTCGGCGGTTTGCTTCATCACGAGGCGCGGCAGGATTTTCTCGGTCGAGCCACGCTGGGAGCCGCCGACAAGAATGATATCACCCATGCGCCCCTCGAGGATCTCGTACTCAACCGAGCTGACCCAGTGCCCCTTGAAATCGTCCTTGTAGTTGCCATCCTCACCGAAGCAGTGGAGCAGAATGCCGCTGTTGCGGGCGCGGTCCTGGCGTGAGCCCCAGGTCACGGCGCCCCAGCGGAATTCCAGGACGAGCTTGTAGTTGGCAAACTCCTGCCGCGTCGTGATCCCGCCCCAGTCTTGTCCACTCACGCGAATTGCCGGTGCGCCATCGATGCGATCGACAACCGTGAACACCCGGTTCGGGTCCTGGTCCCGGCCAAGCGGGCCAAGCCACGTGTAGAACTGGCTGAGGTCGTTGACGGTTTTACCGTCGTAGAGCACGATCGCTTTATCAGGCACGACCGGTGCAGCGGTGGCGTCGATGGCAACGAAGCCGGCCAGCAGGAGGAGCATCGAGAAGAAACGAAGCCGCGGAGTAAGCATGGGATCGAGAATGGTGGTCGAGAGTTGGTAGGGCGCCGACCCGGGGGCGGCGCGTCAGCGCCATCGGGTGTGCATTGGGTAGGCGATCGCGAGGAATTCCGCAATCGTCGCGATCGACAATTGCCGCACCGTCGACGTCCGCTCACTCGAGTTATCGGGCTAAGGGCGAACCAAAACGGATTGAGGTAGGGACCGCTCTCCGCAGCGGTCCTCGTGGGACGTGCGCATCCGCTGCTCGAGGGAACCGAAGGGGTAAGGTTTTAGAATTCATCGGGGACGGTCATTAGACGACGGCGCCGGGTTTGCTCTAGCGGCTGATACTGGAGTATTCCGGGAAGCCCATCCTCCCCTCGTACGTCTCTCATCCCATGTCCTGCGCTTCGCCGTCGTTTCATCGCTGCTGCCTGCTCCTCAACCCCGTTGGAGGCCGCGGGGTGCGCCCCACCCCCGGATTGAGACAGGTCGTGTGGCGGCTGGCTCTGCTTGGGATCGCGGCGAACGTGAGCCCATGCTTGGCGGCGACGGAGAACCCACGCCGGGTTCCCACGGATCGTCCGGTGAGCTACGAGGCGTTCGGCGCGGTGGGTGATGGCGTGACCGACGACCTCCCCGCCATCGTCGAGGCACACGCGTTTGCCAACGCCCACGGCCTTCAGGTCAAAAGCAAGCCGGATGCCACGTACCATCTTGGCCGCCGCGCGCTCACGGCCACCGTCGCGACCGATACCGACTGGAGCATGTCACGCTTTGTCATCGACGACACCAACGTCGAGAATCACCGCGCCTCCCTGTTTGTCGTACGCTCCCTGCTGGAGCCGGTGAAACTGAACATCACGCGGCTCACGCGGGACCAGAAACGGCTCGACCTGCAGCCGCCGCAGGACTGCTGGGTGCGGGTGGAGAACTCGCGCAAACGAGTCTATATCCGTCGCGGCCTCAACCAGAACAACGGCGCCCCCCAGCGCGATTGCTTTATACTGAGGCGCGACGGCTCCATTGAGGGCGCGATCGACGGGGACTACGACACCATCACCCGCGTGGAAGCGCGCCCCATCGACGAGCGGCCGCTGGTGCTGCGGGGCGGGGTGTTCACCACCACGGCGAACCGCATGCAGCAGGAGAAGGGTTATAATTACTGGTCGCGGAACATCTCCATCTCCCGTTCGAACACCACCGTGGTGGGGCTCACCCATCACGTGGTGGGCGAGACCGAGGTCGGACATCCCTACAGCGGCTTTCTCTTGGTCAGCAGCTGCGCCAATGTCACGCTGCGCGACTGCTTTATTACGGGTCACAAGACTTATACCACAATCGGGGCCGCCGGGAAACCGGTGAGCATGGGCACTTACGATGTGAGCGCGAACGAGGCGGTTAATTTCTCCCTGATCGGCTGCCGCATGGACAACATCTGCGACAGCACGCGCTGGGGCGTGATCGGCACCAATTTTTGCAAGAACATCCTTCTAGAGAACTGCACGCTATCGCGCATGGACACGCACCAAGGCGTGTCTGGAACGTATACGATTCGCGGCTGCACCTTGGGTCATGCGGGACTGAACGCGATCGGACGGGGCGTGTTGACGATTGAGAATTCCACGCTGAATGGACGGTCGTTGCTGAGCTTTCGCAGTGACTACGGCAGCACGTGGGAGGGCAGGGTCGTGATTCGCAACAGCCGCTGGATTCCCGCGTGCGGCGCCACGGTCCAGCCGTACGTGATCGCGGCCAGCAATGACGGGACGCACGACTTCGGGTATCCCTGCTTCATGCCGGCGGAAATCAACATCGACGGGCTGCACATCGACGACCGCAACCACCCGAAGGACTATCAGGGACCGTACCTCTTTTCCGATCCGGACGGTGCGGCGACGGTGGCGTCCCGGCCGTTCCCGTTTCAGCTCACCGAGCGGGTCACGATCCGCAACCTGACTACCTCCAGCGGCCGAAAAGCCCGCATCTCGCCGGACGCTGCGTTCGCGACGCGGGTGCGGGTGATCGAGGAGAAATAAACTTGGGCTGGCGCGCGGCGATTTGCATGGCCGGGTTAACAGCTCTGGAAGCACGGCACCAGCGCTCAAAGCGGCGCGGCGGGTAAACGCGCGCTCCCACGCAATGTAAGCGCGCCTGGCGCGGGACGCGGCTGACCGCAGGCTGCAATCAGATCAGCCACCAGGTCCGCAAAAGCATCCAGGCTGCTCGGTTTGATGAGATAGCCATCAGCCCCGTTTTCGTAGGCGCTTGCTATGTCGAGCGGCTGACTGGACGACGTGAGCATCACCACCGGCGTGGTCCTGAAGGCACCGCGCTCGCCTATCCAGCGCAGCACTTCGAGTCCGTTCATATGCGGCATTTTGACATCGAGCAGAATCAAACTCGGCAGCGGGTGTTTCTTTCGGTTTATATAGCGCCCTTCGCCCAAGAGGTAGCTGAGTGCCTCCAAGCCGTTCGCCACCACCGTCAGAGTCCCGGAAAACTTTGCCTTGGCGAATGCGCGGCGCATGAGGAACGCGTCGTCATCCGAGTCCTCCGCGTAGAGTACAACCATCGGCCGCGCGCTCATGACGCCTTCGCCAGCGCGAGATCGAAGGTGAAGGTGCTGCCCTGCCCAGGCGACGATTCCACCTGGATGCTTCCGCCCATCCGTTCAACGGCCTTGCGCACGATGGCCAGCCCGATGCCGGTGCCATCATAGTCATCCTGCAAACGGCAGAAAACTCCGAAAATGGCTTCGTGAGATTTACTAGGAATACCGATGCCGTTATCGCGCACGGACAGGTGGGCGCGCCCATGTGCGACCCCGCATGAGATCGTAACCTTGGGGGCAACGCCGGGAGCGACAAACTTGATCGCATTGCCCAGCAAGTTGGCGGTGCATTGCGTGAGCGCCGCCGGGTTCCCCAACACGACTGGCAAACGTCCCTCGATGGTAATCGCGTCCCGGGCGGTGTGGAATGAAGGATAGGTGTCGAGCAGGCTACGGATGAACTCGTCGAGTGCGATGGGCTCCAACGGCAGGTCGGCCCGGGCAATCCGGCTGTAGACCAGCACGTCTTGAATGATCCGGTCCATCCGGCCGGCAGCGGACACGATGCGTCGGATGTAGTCCTTGCCGGTGGCGCTCAACTCTTCCCCACAATCCTCGCGTAACGCCTGTGCAAAGCTCTGCATCGTGCGCAACGGACCACGTAAGTCGTGGGAAATGCTATACGAAAATGTTTCCAGCTCCGCGATGGTTTCCTGCAGCTTGGCGGTGCGTTCGACGACCTGTTGTTCGAGCTGGTGGGATTGCTGCTCTAATAAAATCTTCGCCCCGCGCAGTTCGTTCACGGTCTGCTGCACTTTGACTTCCAAATTTTTTCGAACTGAGATGTCGCGGGTTGAGCCCGCCACGAGCGACACGGACCCATCCGCGGAAAACACCGGGCTGAAGATATATTCATAATAACCCGACGCCCCCGTCGGACTTGTGTAGGGGGTCTCGTCGCGCAGCATCCGTCCCGTGTCGATTACTTCTTGAATTTGCCGTTGCAGGCGCTCGGCAAGTTCCGACGGGTACTTTAAGTCGTAAAAATTCTTACCGATTGCCGCCGCCAGCGGCAATCCCCACAAATCGAGCAGTGCCTTGTTCACATAGAGAAACCGACCGTCCCGATCGAACGTGTAGGCAAAGTCCGTAATCGCCGAAAGGGTCGTATCAAAAACCTGGGCTCGATCCCGCTCCTGCAGCACCTGGCCGGTGGTTTCCACCACCAATGCGAGAAATCCGATCACCGCGCCGCTTTCGGCCCGCACCGGATTGCAACTCCCGGAAAAGAACGCCGCTTTCTCAACCCCGTTACGAACCAGGTTCAACGAGATGTTTTCGATCGTGACTGCATCGCCGCCAAAGGCCCGGGCGAACAGCGGCTCGACCTTCGTCCAGACGTCGGCAAACACCTCGGAGGCAGGACGACCCAGCGCCGCGGGATGCCGATCAGGAATGATGTCTCGGTAATAATCATTATAGAGCATGCGATAGTCGAGGCCGTGGATGAACGCCGCAGCCGCACCGGCCTCGAGCATGATATTTACCGCGGACCGCATCGACTGCGGCCAAACTTCAAGCTCACCCAGCGGCGTTTCATGCCAAGCAAAACGCGCGATCGCCTCCCCCATTTCCCCCTTTCGTCTCAGCCAATTCTCCCTGGGCTTCGGGCCCGTGGCCACGATGGCAGCGGGAATGGGATGTGAGACGTCTTGAACCATGCGAGGTAGGCTGAGAGCGAGACCGAGATTATACAGTCTATCCATCGCGGGCCCGTAAGGCTATCGGGGATAATCCGAATTGTTCGGCCGACAGCGCTCAACCTCGGGTACTGCCGGTTAATTGCCAAGGATCTCCGCCTCGCCCGCACCGTCATCGTTCGCGCCTCCTTTGCTGATCGGCCGCCGCGACGGGATTTGACCTTGCGCGGCGGACGCGACGGAGAATTGAATGGGTCGCGTGGTTGCTTCGCCCCAAAGTCCGCCCGGCCGGAGCGGCTGTCCGGGACCGCGCCCTCTCTGCCCCGGTACACGTATCCGGAAATAAATGACATCCTTCCCCGATCCACCATGACCTTCCTCGCGCCAGTCCTCCGCCGATCCCTGGGCCTGCTGACCGTCCTGACGGCCGGGGCCGCGGTGCCCTCGCGGCCCAACCTGATCTTCATCATGGCCGACGATCTCGGCTACACCGACGTCGCCTGCTTTGGCAGCAAGTACTACGAGACGCCGAACATCGACCGCCTCGCGAGCCAGGGCACGAAATTCACCAACTTCCACCAGCACCAGAACTGCACGCCGACGCGGGCGGCGTTGATGAGCGGGCAGTATTCGGCCCGCACGGGCGCCTACACCGTGGGTGGCACGGATCGCTTCGACTGGAGCAGGCGCCCGCTCCGGCCGGTCGACAACCAGCCGAATCTGCCGCTGGATCGCATCATCCTGCCACAGGCGCTGAAATCGGCCGGATACGCGACCGGCATGTTCGGCAAGTGGCACATCGGCCAGCAGCCGGACTATCATCCGGCGCGCCGGGGCTTTGACGAGGCGCTGTCCACGGCCGGAGCGCACTTCAACTTCGAAACCGAGCCGAAGGTGGAGTATCCAACGGGTCAATATCTCGCGGACTTCCTGACGGACCGGGCGGTCGACTTCATCCGGCGGCACCGCAACGAACCGTTCTTCCTTTATCTCCCGCACTTCGGCGTGCATTCGCCGCACCACGCGAAACCCGATCTGATCGCGCGCTTCAAGGACAAGCTAGGCGTCGGCGGCCACAACAATCCAACGTATGCTGCGATGATCGCCAGCGTGGACGAAAGCGTGGGCCGGGTGATGGCAGTGCTCGATGAGCTCAAGCTGGCCGACAACACCGTGCTCATTTTCACCAGCGACAACGGTGGCGTCGGTGGCTACGCGCGCGAAGGGATGTCGCGGGGTGCCGGTGACATCACCGACAACGCCCCGCTGCGCAGTGGCAAGGGCAGCTTGTACGAGGGAGGGACGCGCGTGCCCTTCATCGTGCGCTGGCCCGGACAGATCAAGGCGGGCGCGGCGTGCGACGTGCCGGCAATCCATGTCGACATGTACCCCACGCTCGTTGCGCTGGCGGGTGGCCGGATGCCGGCGACCCAGGTGTTCGACGGGGAGAGCCTCGTGCCGCTGATGCGCCAGACCGACGCGAAGCTCGCGCGCGACGCGATCTACCAGCACTTTCCCGGGTACCTCGGAATGGGCGTTGATCAATGGCGGACCACGCCGGTCAGCCTGATTCAGACGGGTGACTGGAAGTTGATGGAGTACCTCGAAGACGGCCGGCTGGAACTCTACAATCTGCGCGACGATCTGGGTGAAACCAGGAACCTCGCGGCGACGAATCCGGCCAAGGCGCAGGAGCTCCACGCGCGGCTCGTTGCCTGGCGTGCGGACGTGAAGGCACCCATGCCGACCAAAAACGAGGCCGGCGTCAGTCCGGTCGAAAAGAAGAAGGGCAAGAAGAAGGCCGCCAAGGAGTGAAGGTCTGCACTGGGGTCACCGTCGCCATCAGCGAAGTCTGCCTGCGGGGGATCTGCCTGATACTTGTTACCCGCGTCGAACCAGAAGAAAGCAGTTGAGAGCACGCCGAACTTCAGACGACGCGTAAACCGGGACCGGAGAGGTAGGTGAACGTTTCGTTGAGCGAGTTTTTCCGAAGCTTCGCGTCGGCGCGTAATGGCGGCGACGTCCAAGTCGATGATTGCAACTCCGAGGCCGCCTCCCCTACTCCGTGGGCTCGGTGGACTCTCCTCATTAGCGCCAGTCGGGTTCAATTGTGGTTTCGCCGGTTCAACGAGGACCGCTGCGAAGAGCGGTCCCTACCTCGATGCGCGCAATCACAATCCGCGTTCATCAGCAGTTCATTCTATAACTCGGACGCGTTGGAGGAGCCCCACCGGAAAGGCGAAATCGGCAAACGCCCTCGAGTGAAACTCCGTGGCCTCACCTTCTCCTCTGAGCCCTCCGTGGTTCACTGGCAGCAAAGCGGGTTGGGGACAACCCGCTTCACCCTAATGTTGATCCGGCTTAGCGCTGATTGGCGTTTATCAGCGGTTCCTCCCGGTGCGGCTGCGCTCCCAGGATGCGCCTCCGAACCGCAAATCAGAAGGTACCCTTGATGCCGAAGGTCCAGAGCGAGCCGTAACGCTCACGCAGGCGCAGCTTGGCCACTCCCGGCGTGCTCGGGCCCTCGGCCGCGTCTTCATTCGGGACATCGCCGACGTTGCGCAGATTGGCAAAGACGGCCAGGCGCTTCCAGAACGTGTATTCTCCCAGCACATCAATGGTGTTCCGGGCCGGCGTATAAAGATAGGTGCCGGGTTCGATGCTGGCACCGCTTACGTAATTCCGAATCTGGTCGTCACGGAAGCTGCAATTCACGCGCAGGCTATAGCGGGCCCGCGAGAGACTGACCCCCAACGATCCACTAAACGGAATGTCGTTGAAGCCAATGGAACCGAGATCGCGGGACTTGGTTTCGCGCCGGCTGTAATTCGCAAAGACCAGAACGCCCCGCGCCCAGTGCGGCAGGAATGTGAGCGCCTGCTTGTAACTGATATCCCAGCCGTCGACGCGCGTCGTACCGGGTACATTATATTGCGTGGAGACGTCGTACGCTCCGTATTCTTCCGGGTCCAGTGCGTACAGAGCCAGAAATTGCGGCGAAGCGGGAACGACGATGTTGCCAAAGAAGTTAGTATAGTCGCGGCGAAATACTCCGGCGGTCAGCTGGCCTACGCCGGCGAAATAGTATTCGAGGCGGATCTTGGTGGACGTCGCGCTCCAGGGTTTGATGCCGGCGTTGTTGACCGCGATGCGATTGGTGGAGCTCGGCGGGTTATCCGTATTGGGCAGCGTGACGGCCCCGGCGTACTGATTGAAATCGGGACGTCCGATGGAAGTGGAGACGGCGGCGCGCGCGATCAGGCTTTCGGTCAGATTGTAACTCACATTCACGCTGGGAAAAAGGCGCAGGTACTCTTTTTCCACATCGGTGCCGCGCGGCAGAAACGTGAGTTGGGAGGTCTCGAGCGCATTCGTCGTAATGGGCACAGGGCGGCCCTGCGCGTCGAGTCGCGGACGGCCACCGGCGTCACGCTGCACATTGCGGCTGAGATCTGTTAACGGGCCGTGCGCCCAGACGTTGGTCTGCTCCGCCCGGACGCCACCCACGATCTGCAGGCGGCGGTTAAAAAAGGCGGCGTCGCCCCGAAGGTACACGGCCGAGATCGACTCACGGGCCCACTTGGAATTAGTCACGTAATTCCGATACGTGGTGTTCTCGTCGGTGGTAAACTCCCCCGGGTTGGAGCGGAAGAAGTCGAGCGTCGTCTTGTAATCCGCGAACTCCATCCGCGGGAATCCGTAGGCGCGCTCGCGCCTGGGACTTGAGGGATCGAGGAATTGCCCGGCGCTGCCCCGCACGTTGCTGCCCCGATAATTATAGGTGATGGCGCCTTGGTTGGTGTCCCGCGTGGACTGCCGGAAATCAAGCCCGCTTCGGACCGTGAGGGGAAACTTCCAGAAAAAGTCGCGCCGGCCATTGAGGAAGGCACTGAAGTTGACGTCATCGCCCTGGCGCGGAGTTTCGGCGACGCTGATCAGCGAGTAGTTATCAAGCTGATACGGGTTGACGGGCGCGCCCGTGGCGGCGTCGGTCACGGTAATGATTCCGGGGCGCGTATCGATAATCTGATCAAACGCCACGGTCACCCCGGTGCGGCGGGCCACCACCGCCTGCCAGAGGCCCTTATCGGAACTGCGTATCCGGTCAGTGCCGAAGGCGCGGCCCACGCCACCGTCGAATTTCCAGATGGGACCATCGTGACGCCAGTTGAACGTCGGCATGAAGGTGCGGTTCTCGCGCACCCGTCCGTTGCCACTGGTGACCTGTATATTGCCCGCGCCCGCTACGCCTTGGACGAACGTCGGGGTAAACGTGCCGGGCACGATTTGCAGCGGGTTGAACTGGAGGTTGCGAGCGGCAGTCCAACCATCAAAGGCGGAGTATTGATAGGAAACTGAGATGCGGTCGTAGGTAAAGAGCTTGAAATCAAGCGTGACGCCAAGCGATTCGCGCGCGGATTCCTTGGGGGCATCGGTGTACTGGTACGCCGAAAGGTAAGGTCGCCCGGGTGTGGTGTGGGGGAACGCGACGCCGTTGGTGGCGGTGCTTACCCCGCGCCAGGTGTTGGTGTGGCCGACCTGGTGCGAGAACTGCGTCGAGTTGCCCGTGGCGATCGAGAAGCCGAAGCGCTTGTTGACCGGAACGACCCATGAGAGATCGAAGCCGGGATGAATCACCCGCCGGGGATCGCGGTAAAGCGCCGCTTGGTCCCCGAACTTGATCAGGTCATCGCGCATCATCATATAAACGC